>Ga0181536_10004531_pt1 | contig 14657 bp, 11 predicted proteins | sample PEATcosm2014_Bin_41_FD_121105 | JGI IMG/M metagenome (GOLD analysis project Ga0181536, IMG submission 121105) | Peatland microbial communities from MTU Mesocosm Facility, Houghton, MI, USA - PEATcosm2014_Bin17_60_metaG | ecosystem: Environmental > Terrestrial > Soil > Wetlands > Peat | place... | reverse complement strand
TTGGCTTTGGCAGCCGTTTTGGTGGATGATGATTTTGGGGTATTGGTATTATTGTGTTTCATACAATCTTGGTGTAACGCTTGTGCGCTCACCTGCCAATACCCATGTCATCTACCTTGTTGGGCTTTTGGCGGGTTCAAGGGGCTGGACTGCAAGGACTTGCGGGTGTTTATTTTCAGGCGGTGTTCCCGGCGCCATTTTCAGGGGAGAATAAGCCGTTGCAATTGCGCGGCGGATTCGTAAGCTAGGCGGGGAAATATCCATGATACGCTAGATTTTTGACATGAGACAATTCATCGCCATAGCCGGGAACGCCTTCATGGAACTGATCCGGCAGCCGATTTTTTTGCTGCTGATGACGGTTTCGGCGCTCTTCGAGGTGGGACTGGCGTGTGTGAATTATTTCGGCTTTGGGGATGAACCCAAGCTGGTGAAAAACAGCGCGCTGGCGGTGATGCTGCTGGCGGGGCTTTTCAGCGCGGTGACGAGCGCCTCCGCATCGTTGGCGCGGGAGATCCGCAGCGGGACGGCGCTGGCGGTGCTGGCCAAGCCGGTGAGCCGGGCGCAATTTCTGCTGGCCAAGTACGTGGGGCTGGCGCTGTCGCTGCTGGTGCTCACGTATGTCAATTGCGTGGCGGCGCTGCTGGCGACGCGGATGGCGTTCGACGCGTACGGGGACATTGATTATCCGGGGCTGCTGATTTTTGCCGGGGCCATCGTGCTGGCCTACCTGATTGGCGGGGTGACGAATTATTTTTTGAGGCGGCCCTTTGTGTCGGACGCGGCGCTGGCGCTGGTGGTGATGGTGACGCTGGCCTTTGGGGTGCTGGAATTCATCCCGCGGGCGGCGATGAGGGCGTTCAATGAATTTGCGGGGATGGATTGGCGGGTGGTGCCGGCGTCGGGGTTGATCCTGATGGCGCTGCTGATCCTGGCGGCGCTGGCGCTGGCGTGCTCGACGCGGCTGGAGTTGATTCCAACCTTGTGCATTTGTTCGGCTTTGTTTTTATTGGGGCTGGTGTCGGATTATTTTTTTGGGAAGCCGGCGGCGCAGGGGCACTTGTGGGCGTCGGTGCTTTACACGGTGACGCCCAATTGGCAATTGTTCTGGGTGGCCGATTTGCTGGAGGGGACGAAGCCGATACCGGCGAGCTACCTGGCCAAGGCCGGGGGTTACGCGGCGGGATATATCGGAGCGGTGCTGGCGCTGGGGCTGGCGCTTTTTGAAGATCGTGAATTGAGTTGAGGAATTGCATGGAGCAAAACATCAAGAGAGTGGGTTTGATGAATTGGGTCGCGCTGCTGGCGGCGGCGGCCGGGATGTTGCTGACGACCCGCTTTTCCGGCTCGGCGGCGGGATTGATGGGGGCGATCGTGGCGGGGATAGGAGCGCTGGTGGCGCTGCTGAGCTACTGCCAGATGAGCCTGGAGGCCCGGGAGGAGTTGGAGAAGCTGGAACTGGAGGAGTTGAGCAAAACCCGGGGCGGGGCGTCCCTTTTTGCGGCGGCGGCGGACGACACATTTCCGGCCCGGCGTTCGCGGCAACAGTTTGAACGATATTTCATTCCGGCGCTGGCGGTGTTGTTGCTGCTGCTGGAAGGGGCGGCGGCCTGGTTTCCGTGGAAAAGCGCCCCGGCGGCGGGGCTGGTGAAGGACCGCGCGACGCTGGCGATGGCGTTGACGGGGTTGATGGGCCTGATCCTGTTTTTGCTGGGCAAGTATTCCAGCGGGCTGGCGCGTCTGCAAAAGGAGAGGCTGCTGCGGCCCGGGGCGGCCTATCTGCTGCTGAGCGCTTACGCGTGTTTTATTGTGACGGCCACGATGGCGGCCAGCCTGGCTGGCTTCGGGAAGGCGGATTTGATCGCCGCGCGCGGGCTGTGCGTGGTGGTGGGGTTGATCGCGCTGGAAACGCTGGTGGGGCTGGTTCTGGAAATTTACCGGGTGCGGGTGAAGGGGAAGGATTCGCGGCTGCTATACGAGAGCCGGCTGGTGGGGTTGCTGGGGGAGCCGGAGGCGATCATCACGACGGCGGCGCACGCGCTGGATTACCAGTTTGGATTCAAAGTTTCGGAGACGTGGTTTTATCGTTTCCTGGAGAAGGCGCTGGCCTGGCTGCTGCTGGCACAAGTGGGCATATTGGCGCTGTCCTCCTGCGTGGTGGTCATTGAGCCGGGCCAGCAGGCGCTGCTGGAGCGATTTGGCGCGCCGGTGGCGGGCCGGGGAGTCATCGGGCCCGGACTGCATTTCAAACTGCCGTGGCCGATTGACCAGGTTTACCGAACCCGCACGGAACAGATACAGGGCTTCATTGTGGGCGCGGAACCGGAAACCTCCAAAGTGATCCAATGGACACGGCCCCATGCCAAGGAGGACAATTTCCTGGTGGCGTATCGGGCCGGAGCAACGACGCCGGAGACGAACGAAGCGTCCGAGGCGGCCAGCCAGCCGGGGGCGCATCAGATTCCGCCGGTCAATTTGCTGGCGGTGAGCATCCCGGTGCAGTTTCAGATCACCAACCTGGAGCAGTGGGCCTATGTGAACAACGAGCCGACGAATTTGCTGCAAATGGTGGCCCGGCGCGAAGTGGTGCGCTTTCTGGCCAGCGTGGACCTGGGAGACCTGATGTCGCGCGGCAGAGGCAAGGCGGCGGAGACGTTGCGGGCCTCGATTCAGAGAGCGGCCAACGAGCGGGAGCTTGGGGTGAACATTACGTTCGTCGGAATGCAGGACATTCATCCGCCGCAGAAGGTGGCCGAGGCCTACGAGAACGTGGTGAGCGAGCGGGAGAAGCGGGAAGCGAAAATCCTGGAAGCCGAATCGCACGCCAAAATGACCAACGCCCAGGCCGCGGCGGTGGCGTTCACGCGGCTGGCGCAAGCCGGGGCCGAGAAGGCCCGCGCCGAGACCAACGCCGCCGCGCGCGCGATCCTGTTCACCAACCAGGCGCTGGCCTACGCGGCCGCCCCAGGCCCGGACGGAGTCTATGAACACCGCGCTTATCTGGACGTGCTGACGGGCAGCACGCGCGATGCGCAAAGAAAAATCATCCTGGCCACCGCGGGGAACAGCAACCAGATATTCGAGTTCAATCTCGAGGAAAAAATCCACGATTTGGGAACCGGTTTGACCATCCCAAAAGCCAACTAGGAATATGAAACGAAGCCCCCTGACAATTACCATCGCGTTCCTGCTGATTATTATATTCGGCCTGATGCTCTTTGTCTTCCAGGTCCGCAAGTCCGAAGTGGCGGTGGTGACGCTCTTCGGGAAGATGGAGCAGAGCCGCATCAAGACGCAGCCGGGGGCCTACCTGCAATGGCCCTGGCCGATTGAACAGGTCCATCATCTGGATCAGAAGGTCCATACTCTGGAAGACACGGACAAATTGGATTCGCTGGCGTTGCCGGATCAGAACATCATACTTTTGCAAACATACGCCGGCTGGCGCATTGCCGACCCCTACAAGTTTTACCCAAAATTTGAGGAAGGTTCGGTGAGCAAGGCGGAAGACATCCTAGCCGTGATGATACGCTCGGCCAAACTGGAGGTGGCGGGAAAGCATAATTTTTCGGATTTCCTCTCGGCGGACGAAAGAGAGATGAAGCTGCCCGAGATCGAAAATGAAATGCTGGCCAAAGTCCGCGATAACGTGCGGACGAACGACTGCGGGATTGAAGTCAAATTCGTCCAAATCCGCAGCATCGAGCTGCCGGAGAGCGACACGCCGAGCGTCTTTGAACGGATGAAGGACGAGCGCGGGAAGGTGATTGCCGACATCCGGGCTGATGCTCTGGTGAGGTCCAACACCATCACCGCGCAGGCGGACAGCGACGCGGCCAAGCTGCTGGCGGACGCCGATGCGCAGGCCAAGCAAATTCGCGGGCAGGGGGAAGCGGCGATGGTCAGCTCGCTTCAGGTTTTGCGGCAGGACCCGGCCTTTGCCAGTTTCATCATGGATTTGGACATGCTGGATGAGCTGAGCAAGGACAAGACGACCTGGATACTTGACCACTCGACGCCTGGACTGGAATTGCTGCAAGCCGCCAAGCCCGCGCCGGGCGAGACCAACGCATCCAAATAACGCACCGATGAGCGAAGAGGAATCCAAGCAGTTGCAGACGCCGGGCGGCAACCTCGCGCCGGACGCGACCCCCGCCGATGATGCGGGCACACAGGCGCTGTCGGAGGCGTTGCGCAGCAGCTTTATCATCGTGCGGGTGATCATGATAGGTTTGGTGGCGCTGTTTTTCGGGTCGGGGTTTTTCATGGTGGATGCGCAGCACAAAGCGATCATTTTGCGAATGGGCAAGCCGGTCGGGGAAGGGGAGGCGGCGTTGCTTGGCCCCGGCCTGCATTTTGCGTTTCCCCGGCCGATAGACGAGGTGGTGAAGATCCCATTTACTTCATCGCAGACGGCCGATTCGACGGTGGGTTGGTATTTGACGGCGGAGGAAAGGGCCAAGGGAGCGGCCAAACCCGCGCCGCAACCGCGGATGGACCCCGCGGCCATCAGCTACGTGTTGACCGGGGACACGAACATCATCCATGTGGTGGCCACAGTGACCTACCGGATAAGCGACCCGATCAAATTCCATTTTGATTTTGCCGATGCCAAGACGCTGGTGACCAATGACCTGAACAACGCGCTGCTGCTGACGGCCAGCCACTTCAATGTAGATGACGCGCTGACGCTCCAACCGACGGCCTTCGCGGCAGCGGTGATGGCGCGGATGCGCGAGTTGGTGAAGGAGCAGGACCTGGGAGTTACCGTGGACCTGGTAAGCCCGCAAACCCATCCGCCGCTGGCGCTGGAGAACGATTTCAACAGAGTCGCCGAGGCCAGGCAGGAAGGCCCGGATTCCATCACCAAGGCGGAGATTCACAGCGCGGATGTGCTGGGCAACGCGCGCGGCGCCAAGGAAACGCGGATCAAGACCGCCGACGCCGCCCGGGCCAGGATGGTCGGGCTGATCGGCGCGGAGCAGACCAATTTTTCGCGGCTGCTGCCGGACTACCAGCGGGACCCGCAACTGGTCAAGCGGCTGCTGCTGGCGGAGACGTTCAAGAAAGTGTGGGCCAACGCGCAGTTGACCGAGGTACTGCCGGATTTGGACGGCCGCCAATTGCGCTTTCACCTCAGCCCGCCGGCGACGCCGATCTATGGAACCTCAACCAATCAATAAGCTTTGATTTATGCAAGTTACCTCTTTGCTGAGCCGCCGCGAGCACGAAGACGATCATCCCGATCACGATGGCTCGCGCCCTGACTGCGACCACGAGCACGATCACAGCCACACGGTGCTCCCGCTGGCCCAAACGCTGATTGGGTTGCTTTTTGTCATCAATTCCTTCGCGGTGGACTGGTTCTCGTGGCTCTTCCAGGACGCCTCCAAGCCGGTGGCGGCGGCCAGCGCGATGATCGGAACGATCATCCTGGGTTATCCGATCCTGCTGACCGCGTTCACTGATTTGCGCCGGGGCCTGCTGACCACCAATGAGCTGGTGGCCCTGGCCGTGACGATCGCGTTTGGCTCGGGCCATTACCAGGAAGCGGGCGTGGTCGCCTTCTTCATGTTGCTGGGCCAGATCATCGAGACGCGCACGGCCGAAGGGGCGCGGGCTTCCATTGAATCGCTGATCAAACTCACGCCGCTCAAAGCCCGCCGGGTGACCAAACAGGGAGAGGAGGAAGTGGAGACAAAACTGCTGAGGGTGGGGGATGTGATCCGCGTGCGGCCCGGCGACAACGTGGCGGCCGACGGGCTGATCGTCAGCGGGCAGGGATCGTTCAACCAGGCGAACATCACCGGGGAATCGCTGCCGGTGGACAAGAAACCGGGCGACGAAGTTTTTGCCAGCACGCAGAACCTGACGGGGGTGTTGGAAATCCGGGTGACGCGGGCGGGCCAGGACACGACGCTGGGCAAGGTGCGGGACCTGATATTGGCGGCGGAAAAGACCAAGCTGCCCATCATGCGGATCATTGACCAATACATGGGATTTTACACGCCGCTGGTGCTGGTGATCGGCGCGCTGGTCTGGGCATTCACGGCGGATTTGAGCCGCGTCATTTCGGTGTTCATCGTCGCCTGCCCCTGCGCGTTCATTTTGGCCACGCCCAGCGCGATGGTGGCCGCGCTCTCGGCGGCGGCGCGCCTGGGCATTCTGATCAAGAATGTCGGGGACATTGAACTGGCGGCGCGCATCAACGCTTTTGTATTTGACAAGACCGGCACCCTGACCACCGGCAAAATGGCGGTCAGCCGCCTGGCGCCCCTGGCCGGCACCGCGCCCGCCGATCTGTTGCGCATGGCCGGCTCGGCGGAAAAATACAGCAACCATCCCACGGCCAAGGCTCTGGCCCAGTTGGCCGCCGAGGCGGGGGTGCCGCTGCTGGAACCCGCCGGCTTTGCTGAGGCGGCCGGACGCGGGGTGAGCGCCGAAGTGGACGGGGCCAAAATCCTGGTGGGCCGCGCCCAATGGCTCAAAGACCAGGGGGTGAGGGAAGATTTTCTCGGCACGGTGGATCTGAACGAGGCGGAAGGATTCAGCCTTCTGTTCGTGGCGCGGGACAGCAAATGTGTCGGCTGGATCGGCTTGCAGGACCAAACCCGCCCCGAGGCCCGCGAAGCCCTGGCCGGGCTTAAAAGCATTGGAATTCGCCGCATTGCCATGGTCTCCGGCGACCGGCAAGCCGTGGCCGCGCGGGTGGCCGGGGAAATTGGCTGTCAAGAGGTCATGGGCGAATGCCTTCCCGAAAACAAAGTGCAGTTCGTCCGCCAAACCAGGGCCAAAGGCTACCGGGTGGCCGTGGTGGGCGACGGGGTCAACGACGCGCCGGCCCTGGCCGCCGGGGATTTGGGGATCGCGATGGGCGCGGCCGGAAGCGAAGTGGCCATTCACAGCGCGACCATCGCCCTGATGAACAACGATCTGCGACGGCTGCCTTTCCTGGTGAAACTTTCCCGCCAGACGCGTACGGTGATCAACCAGAATTTCATGATTGGAATTGTCTTTGTCATCGGCGGCTTGATCCTGGCCGCATTGAACTACATCAATCCGATTATCGCCGCGCTGATGCACGTGACCGGTTCGCTGATGGTGGTCTTCAACAGCGCCCGCCTGGTGCGCCAAGGCGAGGAATTGGAGCCGCACCAGTTGGGCCTGGCCGAACCGCCGCCGCCCCCGGCGCCCGCCCCGTCTCCGCAACTGGCCCCCGCCGCCGCATAATCGGGCGTAGATAACCTCCCGCGCATAATTTTGACCCATGCCTGCCACGCTGGAAAATCCCACGTCTCCACCCATTGAAAACAATCCGGGCCGCCAGACTGCCGCCGACGACTTCGCCGGGCCATCGGAGGCCGTTATTTCGGTGCGCGGTTTGACCAAGGTGTTCAAGGATTTCTGGGGTCGTCCCAAGGCGCGCGCGGTGGACAACGTGGATTTTGAAGTCCGGCGGGGCGAAGTCTTCGGGCTGCTGGGACCCAACGGATCCGGGAAATCAACCACCGTGAAGATGTTGCTGGGCTTGCTGCATCCCACCGGGGGGCACATCGAAGTCTTCGGGCATTCGCCACGGCACGTGGCCACCAAGTCCCTGATTGGCTACCTGCCGGAAGAATCCTACCTCTACCGGTTCCTGGACTCGCGCGAGACGCTGGACTTTTTTGGAAATCTATTTGACTTGCCCCCCGCCCAGCGCCGGCGCCGCACGGAGGAGCTTCTGGAAATGGTCGGGTTGGGGGGCGTGCGGACGCGCGTGGTGGGGGAGTTTTCCAAGGGGATGCAACGCCGCATTGGGCTGGCCCAGGCGCTGATCAACGATCCGGAACTGATTATTCTTGACGAGCCGACGGCCGGCATGGACCCCATCGGCTGCCGCGAGGTGAAGGATTTGATTCTCACCCTGGCCCACCGCGGCAAGACGGTCCTTTTAAGCAGCCATTTGCTTTCCGATGTGGAGGATGTCTGCGACCGGGTGGTGATTTACTATGGAGGCCGCATCCAGGCGGAGGGCACTTTGAAGGAGCTTCTCGCCAAGCCCGACGCGGTGCGCATCACCATGCCCCCGCTGCCGCGCGAAACCATGCAGAGGGTGCTGGACATCATCCGGCATGACGTGGCCAGCGAGAAGGTGGAAGTGGACACACCCTCGCAGAACCTGGAGAGCTACTTTTTGGAGGTGGTGCGCAAGGCCAGGGAAGGCCTCTCGGAAACTTCCGGCGCCACATCGGGCAGCCTGGTGGCCGCCTATCTCCGGGGCGACGCCGGCGCGCCCCCGCCCGCCGAAAAGATTCTCCAACGGCTGACCCAGGCCGGCGCGCCCAAGCCCGTGCCAGCTCCCGCCGCCCCGGCCCCCGCCGCGAAAGTGGACGAAGCCAAACTGGCGGGGTTGGCCAAGGCGGCGGAGCCGCGCGCCGCCCCTCCCGCGCCCGCTCCCGCGCCGCCGGCGGACCTGGCCAAAGCCAATGAAAAATTATCAACGCTTCTTGGAAAAAGAGATGAACCCAGGAAATAAAGCCGGCCGACATGGCCGGGGGAGACGCTGTCGAGCGGTCACTGATTGACATGCACCGGATTCTCACCATTGCCCGGCTGACGTGGAAGTCGGCGTTTCGTTACCGGATTTTTTGGGTGATGGCGGTGACGCTGGTCGCGGCGGTCGTCGGGCTGCCGCTGGTCCTCAAAGATGACGGGACGGCCAAGGGATTGACGCAAATTGTGCTCACTTACACCCTAAGCTCCGTGAGCGTGCTGCTGGGCTTTGCCACGCTCTGGCTTTCGTGCGGCACGCTGGCCCGGGACGTGGAGGACTGCCAGATTCAGATGGTCGCCTCCAAACCGATCGCCCGCTGGCAAATCTGGCTGGGCAAATGGCTCGGCATCCTGGCGCTCAACGCCATGTTGCTGGCCCTCTCCGGTTCCGCCATTTATCTGCTGCTCCAGTGGCGCTCGCACCGGCTTCCCGCCGACCAGCAGAAGGTGCTTCAGGACGAGATCTTTGTCGCCCGGGCCGCCGCCAGGGAAAGGCCGCCGGATCTGTCAAAGGAAATCGAGAACCTGGCCGCCCAATGGGCGAAGAAGAATCCCAGGGCAAAGCCCACCGCCGAGGAAATTGCCATCCTGAAGACCCTGTTTGCCAACCAGGCCCGGACGAACCTTGAGGCGGTGGATCCCGGCTATTACAAGTTGTGGGTGATCAACTTGAGCAGCCTGCCTGCCAGGGTGCGAGCGCAGCCAATGCAAATGCGCGTCAAGTTCACCGTTTCCGATCCCGATCCCGCCGCCGCCAATGGAAGGACGTATGGAATGATCTGGCGGGTAGGGCCGACCAACTCGCAGCAAGCGCAGTACCTGGAGGAATATCTCCCGCCCAGTTCCTTCCAGGAACTTCCTCTCCCCCCCTTGCTGGATTCCAGCGGGGACCTGTATGTGGCGTGCCAGAATATTGATCCCACCGAACAGTTGTTCTTCCCCATCGAGGATGGGTTTGAAGTGCTCTATCGGGAGAGCACCTTCGCGGTCAACTTCGCGCGGGGCATGGCGGTGATCCTGAGCTGGCTGGCGCTGCTTTCGGCCATTGGGCTGGCCTCGGCCAGCTTTCTTTCCTTCCCGGTGGCCGCGTTTTGTTCGCTGGCGGTTTTGATCGTCGGCCTTTCCACCGGGACGTTGAGCGAAGTCCAGCAGGAGAAGAGCATCTTCCTGGGCACCGGCGAGAAGCCGACAATAGTCAAGAAGATTATTGACGCCCTCACCGTCCCCCTCTTTGACGCCGCGCTCAAGGTGGTCAACCTGGTGGAGGCCTTTTCGCCGGTGGAATCCTTGAGCACCGGGCAGAGCATCACCTGGGGGCAGTTGGGCCTGGCGGTGGGGCAAATTGTGGTGTTGATGGGGGGATTTTTCACCCTGGCCGGCATCCTGCTTTTCCACCGGCGCGAATTGGCCGCCGCCCAGATCAACTCCTGAAGGGCCGCCATGGACCGCATTGCCATCCACGATTTGACCGTCTTCCTGCGCGTCGGCGTCCCCGACGAGGAGCGCGCCCGGCCGCAGCGCCTGTCGCTGACCGTGGAAATGGAGCACGATTTCTCCGGCCTGGACGACGCTCTGGACCGCACGATTGATTATCAGGCAGTGAGCCGCAGCTTGTCGCGCTTTGGCGAGGGGCGAAGCTGGAAATTGATCGAGACCCTCGCCGTGGAATTGGCCGAAATGATCCTGCGCGAGTTCCACCCGGCCCGCGTCACCGTGGAGGTCAAGAAATTCATCCTGCCCGAAACCCGGCACGTTTCCGTGAGCGTGACGCGCCCCCGCCGCGCCCCGGTCTGAGAGCGGATATTGGAAACAGGCCCTGAGAAACATTGCCACGCGCGGCCCCGCCGGTATAATCATCCCATGCGACCCAAATGTTTAAGCTTGCCTTTTTTAAGGCCGCGCGGACTATTCACCGCCTGATATGGAAGTCGAAACAACAATCACTCTTTATAAGGTCTTTGGCTGGCTGCGCGCCAACCGGAAACGGGTTGTGGCGGGCGGGGTGGCGGCCGCCCTCATTGCGGCAGTGGTGAGTTTTTATATTATCCACAAAAACCAGAATGAAGCCGATGCCGACCAGGAGTTGCTCGCCCAGCCGCTGGGCTTGAGCACGACGGACCCCGCCAATCCGGAAACGCTGCTGAAAATCAGCCGGGCGTACCCTGGCACGGCGGCGGGAGCCGACGCCCAGTTGCTGGCAGCCAAGGCCTTGTTTCTTGAGTCCAAATACAAGGAGGCGCAGGAGGCGTTTTCAAAATTCATCTCCGACAACCCCGGCAATCCCCTCGTCCCCCGCGCCCAGGTGGGCGTCGCCGCCTCTCTGGAATCGGCGGACAAGATCAGCGACGCGGTGCAAAAATACAAGGAGGTCGCCGCCATCTATTCCTCCCAGCCCGACATCACCTATCCCGTCAAATTGACCCTGGGCCGGCTGAGCGAGGCCCAAGGCAAGCCCGACGCGGCGGTCACCTATTATACTGAATTGGCCCGGCTCAACAACCCCTACGATCCCTGGGTGGCCGAGGCCAAGGAACGTCTGCGGCTTCTCCTGGCCAAGCATCCTGAACTGGACAAGTCTTCCGGGGTCAACCCTTACCAGACCCCCAGCCTGATGAGTCCCGCGGCGGCTGAGGTCGCCAGCCCTCTGACTCCTTCGGCGGCTGACATCCAACTTTCGGCCCCGCCTGCAACCCAAAGCGCCGCCCCCGAAACGGCGCCGGCCACCACGCCAAAAACCAACCAGGAAGCTCCAGCCGCCCCGGCCCCGGGCAGCCCTCCCGCGGGCAACAACCCCGGCGGCAACCCCCGTTGAGACCCCAAGTTGGCCCCTTGCCATTTCGTAACATGAAGTTGACCCTCATCGGAACCGGCTACGTGGGCCTTGTCACCGGGACATGTTTCGCCGAAGCCGGCCACCAAGTCACTTGCGTGGACAAGGACGCGGACAAAATCAAACTGCTCAAAGCGGGCGGCATGCCCATCTACGAGCCAGGGTTGGAAGAATTGGTGCAGAAGAACACCGCCGCCGGACGCCTCCATTTCACCGCCAGCACCCAGGAAGGGGTCCAGCGCTCGGACGTCATTTTCATCGCCGTTCCCACGCCGGCCCTGCCCAATGGTTCGGTGGACTTGAGCTTCATTGAGGCGGTCTCCCGCGAAATCGCCGCAGCCATGACCAGCTACCGCATCGTGGTGGACAAAAGCACGGTGCCGGTGAAGACCGGCGAAAAAGTCGCCGAAACCATCAAACGCTATTGCAAGGCCCAGGTGGATTTCGACGTGGTCAGCAATCCGGAATTTCTGCGCGAGGGCTTTGCCGTGGATGATTTCATGAAGCCCGACCGCGTGGTCGTGGGGGTCTCCTCCCAGCGGCCCGTGGCGGCGATGCGGGAAATATACGCCCCCTTCAGCGCCCCCATCATCATCACCGACATCAATTCCGCGGAACTGATCAAACACGCGGCCAATTCCTTCCTCGCCTTGAAAATATCCTACATCAACGCCATTTCCGCCCTGTGCGAGCTTTCCGGCGGCAACGTGCAGGAGGTGGCCAACGGCATGGGGATGGACACGCGCATCGGGCGCAAATTCCTGGATGCGTCGCTGGGTTTTGGCGGCAGTTGCTTTCCCAAGGACCTCAGCGCCTTCATCCGCATCTCCGAAACCCTCGGTTACGATTTCGCCCTGCTCAAGGAAGTCCAGCGCATCAACGCCGGACAACTGGACCGCTTTGTCAAGAAAATAAACGACACGCTGTGGGTCCTCAAAGGCAAGACGCTGGGCGTGCTGGGCCTGGCCTTCAAACAAAACACCGATGACGTGCGCATGTCCCCCGCCATTGAGCTTTGCCAGCGGCTGCAGAAGGAAGGGGCCACCCTGCGCGTGCATGACCCCCAGGCCATGGAAAAGGCCAGGGCCATCCTCAAGGAGGTCACCTACGTGGACGACATGAACGAAGTGGCGGCCGGCTGCGACGCCCTGATCGTGGCCACCGAATGGCCCGTCTTCAAGAATCTGGACCTGGAAAGGGCCCGCAAAAACCTCTCCCATCCGATCATATTCGACGGTCGCAACCTGTTTGATCCGGCCGAAATGGAGCGCCTGGGTTTCCTTTACAAGAGCATCGGTCGCGGCAAACCGTGACCCTGGCAAACCAGGAGGCAAGATGGCCTTGGCAATCTTTGTCCATCCGCTCTGAAACTCCCGCCCGTGAGCTTGGCGCGATCAAAGGAAGATGCAATCGAAGTTGCCGCCGGCCTGGTTTTTCGCGGTGGAAAACTGTTGATTACCCGGCGATTGGCCGGCGGGCCGCTGGGCGGCCTTTGGGAATTCCCGGGCGGCAAACGCGAACCGGGCGAATCGTTTGAACAATGCCTCCACCGCGAACTGCGCGAAGAACTGGGCATCGAAGTCCAAATCGGCGCCTTGCTGGAGGACATCCTCCACCATTACCCGGAGCATTGCGTCCGCCTCAAATTCTTCCGTTGCCTCTGGCTCCGCCATGAACCTAAACCGATCTTATGCGGCCAATTGGCCTGGATTACCGCCGCCCAACTTTCCGACTATCCATTCCCCGCCGCCGACGCGCGCATCCTGGACAAGCTGCGCCACGCCCCCGCCCTGTGGTAAAGCAGGGCCATTGGTCATTTTCCAATCGGGATTATATGGTTTGCAAATGCAGATTCCAAGTCCGACGCGGCGCAGGCCGTTAAAGTAATTAACCCACCGGACGCTTAAAAATAAGAATCAGCTTTGGGTGCGCTTTCGGCTCAAGAAACCAAGCGCATAATTCCCAAGCAGTCGTGCCGTCGCCTGTACCGCCGTCGGGGCGAATTCTCATCAAATCAAACTCGCCGGAAAAATCCGAACCAGTGACGTTAGGATTAGGGTGGGTTCTTTGGTATTCGCGCATTTCACTACTGTCATCCTCACATGCCTCAACTTTATACTCCCACTTTACGGACGACGAAGGTGGTGGCAGAACAATGGGGGATGGTTTGCTGATCCCAATAAAAATCATCGCCGCCAAAATTCCAGCGAGTAATATGTTGGTATTTTTCATAACATTATTTTTCCCAAACGCACCATTACCCCGCTCACGGTCATATCCAGCTTTGACTGGTTGCGGCGCAACCAAAGGCTCTGGTTTAGCTGTTTTAGCCGGCGGCGGCGGGGAATGAACCGCCTGCATCTTCGGGTCCGGCGGCGGCGGAATAAAAAGAATCGTTTCCAATCCGCAATGCGGACAAGCGATTTTATCGTTTTCTTTTGATAGGCTGGCGGCGTCGAATTGTATATGCCCATTGCAGTGCTGGCATGGGCAAATGGCTACGTCTGGCATGTGTCCTTTCGTTGAGCGGTTTCCTTTCGAACATTCCGACCACTCTAAATTCGTTTGTATCAGACGATTCAAGCCGCGCCAACCGTGGCAGTCAATATCGAAAACGTTGATGGCCCGAGAATCCAATGATACGATAAATCCATAATCGCGGCGTGCGGCTTCGGAGCCGCCCCGCTGTTCGGCCAGCAGGGGCTGCAGGGAACCGGCGATAAAATAGGCAAACAATATGTAAACAACAGGACGGGCAACCGTCAGCTTGTTTGCATTTTTGGGGGCATGATGGAGCGCTTCGGATGGTGAACGGAGGACGACGACCGCCCAAAGAACCGCGCGTCGTATAATCTTATTTTGGAAGCTGGTCCGCAAGCTCCTGACATTCAACTCTAACTTCGTGGTAATACTTCGCCCAGTCAGAACGCTTCACGTTTCCAATGTCAATCACAGTTAATTTCTCAATCCCAGACATATCCAACCCTTCATCCCTCGCCTCTGTTAAAATCGGCCCGACCCGAAACCTAAAAAACTCAGACTGGTAATCATCAATAACGGCAGGGTCGTTTTGATTCTTTAAAAGCCTGTTTTCCCGATCTTGCAATGTGCCGCAAAGAACTTCCAAATGATGCTTAACAACCTCTTGCTCGCGATATACAGGCGAATCTTCGTAAGCGGTAAAGCAGGGTCCCCCTATTAGTTGCCAGCGGGCCGTGATAAAAACTCGGTCATGAAGCAACGTCGTGTTTCTCAGAGACGCCGCGCGCCTCGGACCGATGCCGCCCGGCGC
>Ga0181536_10004529_pt1 | contig 14660 bp, 15 predicted proteins | sample PEATcosm2014_Bin_41_FD_121105 | JGI IMG/M metagenome (GOLD analysis project Ga0181536, IMG submission 121105) | Peatland microbial communities from MTU Mesocosm Facility, Houghton, MI, USA - PEATcosm2014_Bin17_60_metaG | ecosystem: Environmental > Terrestrial > Soil > Wetlands > Peat | place... | reverse complement strand
GCGTTCCGCTCCGTCGTCAGCACCGCCAAGGCGAACGGCGCTTCGGTCCTTCGAGCCGTCCAGTTCGTGCTGTCCGCGAAATCACCGGTGGAACCGTTGCTCGACCCGGGGTGAGCAATTACCCTGCTGGCGCACATCCTCGCCGTCGAACATCTCGTCGCCCCGGCCTGCGTCATGCTCGGCGACCGCCTGCACGATATCGAGGCAGCGAAAGCCAATGCCATCCGCTCCATTGGCGCCCTCTGGGGCTATGGCGGGCGCGACGAACTGGAACAGGCCGGCGCGGACGCCATCGCCGCGACGCCGGGCGAGGCGGAGAAGCTGGCGGTGGGGTGACGGCGCGGCCGCGACGGCCGATCACGGCGCGCGCCCCGGACCTGGTGCCCGCTGTCGCCGTCTGGCACGCGGATTGCTACACTGCCCGGCAGGACGCCAGCACCGGCGCCGGCCGGTTCGCGCGCGGACTCACTCAGAGGAGACCGGACATGCGGCGACGCACCTTCCTGGCCGGAGCGGCGGCCACTTCGGTGCCCTTGCGCCGGATCGCGGCCCAGACCGTCAAGGCCCCCGGAAAAGCAAGCGTCCTGCGTTACGTCCCCCAGGCCGATCTGACCGTGATCGACCCGGTCATGACCACCGCCTACATCACGCGGTTCCACGCCACGATGATCTGGGACCAACTCTACGGCATCGACAGTAACCTGCAGCCCCAGCCGCAGATGGTCGAGGGCCACACGATCGAGGACGACGGCAGGCTGTGGACCTTCACGCTACGCGACGGTCCGCGCTTCACCGATGGCGAACCGGCACGTGGGCGCGACTGCGTTGCCTCGATCAAACGCTGGGCCGCGCGCGACCCGATGGGCCAGATCCTGCTGACACGCGTGGCGGAGATGGCCGCGCCGGATGACCGCCGCTTCACCATCCGGCTGACCCGCCCGTTCAGCCTCATGCTGAATTGCCTGTCCAAAATCGGCCCGCCCGCGCTGGTGATCATGCCGGAGCGCCTCGCCGCCACCGACCCGTTCCAATCGATCAAGGAGATCGTCGGCAGCGGCCCGTTCCGCTTCGTGCCGGAGGAGCGCGTGGTCGGCAGCAAGGTCGTCTACGTGAAGAACCCGGACTACGTGCCGCGGCCAGGCGGCGTGACCGACTGGCTGGCCGGCCCAAAAATCGTGCATTTCGACCGCGTGGAATGGCTGGTCGAGCCCGATCCGGGCACCGCCGCCGCCGCGCTGGAGAACGGCGAGGTCGACTGGTGGGAGAACCCGACCAACGATCTGCTGCCCGCGCTGAACCGTAGCGCGAATGTCCGAACCGAGGACAGCGGCCCGCTCGGCATTCTGGGCACCGGCGTGTTCAATCAACTGTTGCCGCCCTTCGACAAGCCGGCGGTTCGCCGCATCGTGCTGGAGGCGGCCTCGCAGGCCGACTTCATGACCGCCGCGGCGGGCACCAACAAAGCGATGTGGCGCGACGGCGTCGGCTTCTTCGCCCCCGGCACACCGATGGCGAGCGACGCCGGGATGGATATTTTCACAGGCCCGAAGCGCGATCTGGCGACCTTGAAGCGGGCACTGCGCGATGCCGGTTATCAGGGCGAGCGCATCGTCATGATGGCGCCGAGCGATCAGGCCATACTGACCGCGGAATCCGCCGTCGCGCTTGATCTGTTTCAGAAGCTCGGCATGGATGTCGATTATGAGGTGATGGACTGGGGCACGCTGGTGCAGCGCCGCGCGAGCAAGGAGCCGCCGGCCAAAGGCGGCTGGAACTTCTTCATCACCGGTTGGGCTGGGATCGACATGACGACGCCGGTCACCAACCAGACGCTGCGCTCGAACGGTGCGAAAGCCTGGTTCGGCTGGCCGGACCTGCCCGAGGTGCAGACCTTGATCGATGGCTGGGTCGATGCCCCGGACCTGGCCGCGCGGCAAACGATCGCCGCCGATTTGCAGCGCAAGGCGTTCGAGCAGGTGCCGTATCTGCCGACGGGGCAGTATCTCCAGCGCACCGCCTGCCGCAACGACATCACCGGGATCATTCCCGGCCAATTCGTGTTCTGGAACGTCCGGCGGACGTGATGCCACCCATTTGCGGTCCGCGTCCGGGCGCGGTACAACCCGCACGATCCGCGAAAGCTCAAGGAGGCCGCATTGGACGACGTCATTTCCGGCGCCTACGTCTTCACCGGCGAACGCTCGGCGCGCGGCTACGCCCTCAACAAAATGGCGAACACGCTGAGTTCGCCCGAGAACCGCACCCGCTTCCAGGCTGACGAGGCGGGCTACATGCGTGGCCTCGGCTGCTCGGACACGCAAATCGACCTCGTGCAACGCCGCGACTGGAAGGGCATGTTGGAAAGCGGGGCGAGCATCTACCTGCTACTGAAAATCGGCGCCGCCGTGGGCGTGGCACTGCCGAAAATCGGCGCGCACACCGCCGGCATGACCCTCGCCGAACACAACGCGCGCAAAGGACAACTGTAATGGCCACGGTGATTGGCGGCATCGGCACCTCGCACGCGCCGACGATTGGCGTTGCCTGGGATCGTGGACAACAGAAGGAGCCGCTTTGGGCGCCGCTGTTCGATGGCTACGTTCCGGCCAGGCAATGGTTGGACGAGGTCCGGCCGGATTTGTTCCTGATCGTTTACAACGACCACGTGAACCAGTTTTTCTTCGACGCCTACCCGACCTTCGCCCTCGGCGTCGGCGCGACCCATAGCCAGGCCGACGAGGGCTGGGGCAAGCGGCCGCTGCCGGACCTGCCGGGCGACCCGGACTTCGCCTGGCATCTGGCGCGCTCGCTGGTCGAGCAAGAATTCGATCCGACGATCTGCCAGGAGATGGCGCTGGATCACGGCGTGCTGTCGTTCCTGCCATTGTTGACCGACACCGACTGGAAGGTTCCGGTCGTTCCGCTGGCGGTGAACGTGATCCAGCATCCGATTCCGACCCCGCGCCGGCTGTTCAAACTCGGCGCCGCTTTACGACGGGCGATCGAGTCTTACCCGAAGGACCGGCGCATCGTCGTCTTCGGCACCGGCGGCCTGACACATCAACTGCACGGCACGAAATTCGGCACCAAAAACGCCGCCTGGGACAACGAGTTCATGGACCGCCTGGAAACCGAGCCGGCCGGCCTGTCCGAACTTTCAACCCAGGACTACATGGAACGCGGCGGCACCGAGGGCGTCGAGATGATCATGTGGCTGGCGATGCGCGGCGCGCTTGGTCAGAGCGTGAAGCGGGTGCACCGGAATTACACCGCGCCGCTGACCACCGGATATGGGTTGCTGGTACTGGAGACCTGACGCGACCGCGGTGATCCGTCGCCACAAGCTGGCGGGTCAGAGGCTGAACCGCTTGCCGACCGCCGACGGCACCACCACTTTCTCGCCATAAGCGCGCTCCAGCGCGTTGAGCGCGCGCCAGCCCGTGCAATGCGCCGGAATGATCAGATCGAGGCCGAAATCGCCAAGGTCCCGCACCGTGTCGGGGATCGCCGCCTCGGTTGGGCCGGCCAGGTGAAAGCCGCCCATCGCCGCGTGCAGTTTCACATCCGGAAATGACGCACGGGCGTGATGCAGCACATTGACGATGCCGGCATGCGAGCAGGCGCTGAACACCACCAGTCCTTTATCTTTCACATGCACGGCCAGGAACCGCTCATCCATCACCAGTGGGTCCGGTTGCCAGACGCCGGCCGCGTCGCGGCGTACCTGACCCGGCAGACCTTGCTCGTACGCGGTCATCCGCGGGATTTCGCCGCTGATCCAGAACAGATCGTCCAGGCAGTGCACCGGTTCGCGCGTGACCACCGGCTCCGCGCCGAAATTGACCCACTGCTCTGGATCGGGAATCGATTCGGCCGGCAGCACGCCGCCATCCGACTGGCGCAGGCCATAAGCACCGAACATGCCTGGATGCAGATAGAGCGGGATTGGCCGGTTACCATTGGCGGCGGCGATCATGCCAAGCGCGCGCGGGATGCCGCCGGCGTGATCCCAGTGACCGTGCGAGAGCATCGCCGCCTCGATGGCGCCGAATTCGATCCCAAGGCGCGTGCCATTCCGTTCCACTGCGTAATCGACCGGCCCACCGTCGAACAACAAGGAGCGCGCGCCATTCGGACCGTGCGCGGTGATCACCAGTGACAATCCATGATTGGCGCAACACAGCGACCCGCCCGCGAGCAGCCGCATGCCGAATTTCTGTATCCGCGGCCATTCCCGGGTGACGAACGGCGGGGTGGAGGAAAGGGTGTCGGTAACATTGTCGACCAGCACCTGGATCTCCAGCCGCTCGGCCGGTTGAAGTGTCGCCATCAATGGTTTTCCCTCATGCGGTCCGCCTCTTCCTGGAGGGGACACGGTGCGATGTCTACCGCGTTTCCCCCGCGAACTCCTTGCGCAATTTGGCCAGCCGCGCCAGTGCCGCCGCCGAAAGCGGTCCTTTCCGCACAGCCGCCAGCGCGCCCTCGAACTCGTCCACCGTCGCCATGCCGACCAGAATCGTGCCCATCGCCGGATGCGTGATCGCGAATCGTGTCGCCGCCTCCGGCAGGCTGGCGGCGAAGCCTTCCGTCACCAGCGGCATCAACCGCCTGGCCCGCGCCAGATCCGCGTCATAACTTGACGCGGTGCCGATCGGCTCCGGCGGCGGTGAGGCGATCGGATGCCGCTGATCGGACCCGCTTAACGCCCCGCCGGCGATGACGCGAATGCCGACGACGCCGACGCCGGCCTTTCGCGTATGGTCGAACATCCGGCCGTAATCCTGCGCCGGATAGCCCGGAGGCAGCGCCTCCCCCGCCGACGGGTTCAGCATGTTGTAACTGACCTGCGCGCTGTCGAATTTTTCCGCGTCGATGACCCGCAGCAGCGCCGCGGTATCGCCGACGGCGGTGATGCCGAGAAACTGCGTCTTACCGGCCTGGCGCAACGCTTCGAAGGCCGGAACGACCTCGTTCAGCACCTGATCCGCGCTAAGCGTGTCACCGCCGCCGTTCACCGTGATCGCGTTATGCAGATGGAAGATATCGACATGATCCATCTGCAACCGTACTAGGCTGCCATTCAGAGACTCCGTCACCGCCGCCGCGATGCGGCCGAAATCCGCCGCCGGCAGCCGCACTTTCGTGCCGACGAACACCCCCGCCGGCTTCAACACCTTCAGCGTCCGTCCCAAATTCGTTTCGGACGCACCCATGCCATACTGCACCGCCGTATCGAAGTAGTTGATGCCGGCGTCCAGCGCCCGCCCGATCGCTTTCTCCTGATCCGCCGCCGCGCCGCGGACCATCAGCCCGCCCACCGCGCCGCAGCCAAATCCCAGGATCGAGATCTTCATACCCGTCCGGCCATAAACGCGCATTTCCATGTCGTCAGCTCCCATAAAGGCCCGAGGCCTGGGCTCGTAGTTTGCAAAGCGCCACCAGCAGGTCGAGGGTCGGTGTCGCCACCCCCGCGATCCGCGCCAACACCAAGGGCGCGTCGAACAAGCCGTCGATCTCCATCGGCCGGCCCAGTTCGAGGTCTTGCAAAATGCTGGGCTTGTGATCCATGCCGGACTGGGTGGCGACCCGGGCTTCATGGTTCGTCCCCGGCCGGGCGCCCAGCGCCTGAGCGACCGCCGCCGCCTCGTGCATGACGCGCAACGCGGCGTCCCGGGCCGCCGGCTCGGTATACACCGTCTTCGGCGCCGAACCGGACAGCACCGCCAGCGTTCCGCCCGCGAGGTTGCTGATCAATTTGTTCCAGATCTCGGTGCGGATTTCCGTCGTCGCCTCGCCGCTGATGCCACCCTTGGTGATCAACTCCGCCAGCGCCGCCACGCGCGGGCTCAGCGTGCCGTTCGGCTCGCCGAGGATGACGCGGCTTTTCGGTTGCTCGACCTCGATGACGCCGGGGTCGATGACCGCGCTGGCGGAGTAAACGACGCCGCCCACCGCGCGGTCCGGACCAACCGCCTTCAACATGACATCGTCCGGATCGATCCGCGGCAGCTTACGCCCATCATAGGGGCCGCCGAGATGGACAAAAAACCACCACGGAATGCCGTTCATCACGAATGGCACGGCGGTATCCTGTTTCAATAACGGACCGATCCCGGCCGCCACCGCCGGCAGCGCCGGCGCCTTCACCGTGACGAACACCGCGTCCACCGGCCCGACCGTGCGCGGATCGTCGGTCGCCTGGACCTTGATCTTATGCACGCCGTCAATCGCGTGGACCTCCAGACCGTTCGCCTGGATCGCCGCCAGATGCTTGCCGCGCGCGATGACCGAGACCTCGGCGCCGCCCTTCGCCAGCCGTACCGCCAGATGGCCGCCAATCGCCCCGGCCCCATAAACGCAAACGCGCATGGACTCTCTACCCGTTCAGTTGTTGTCGAAGGGATCGGAAGCGTTTCCCAGGTTCGGGTCAAGCCGCCGTCCGAACCGAATGCGATGCATCGTCAGCAACTCCATCAGATCGGTCACGCCGAGCATCACCGCGTCCACGCCGCAACGCGGGCACAGCGGGGTCTCGCCGTCATCGATCCAGTCGACGACCTCGGTCGCCTCGTAGACCTGGAGGCAATGGAAACAGCCGCACCACATCATCGCCCCTTGGGTTCGTGCTTCGCGAGCGGTCGGTTATACAGCCGACCCGGGCGCCCCGGAATGGCGGACCGTGCAACCGAAGCGAGTCCGCGTGCGACGCCAAATTGTCCTGCTGATCCTGATCACCACCGCCCTCCGCCTCGCCTTCGCCGCCGCGACCGGCCTGGGCGTCGACGAAAGCTACATGGTGTCCGCCGGCCGCGTGCTGAGCCTCGGTTACTTCGACCATCCCCCCGCTTCCTGGTGGCTCTCCTGGGCTGCCACGCACCTGTTCGGCTCCGAGGCCCCGATCGTCGCCCGCCTGCCGTTCATCCTGCTGTTCGCCCTGACCACCTGGTTGATGGCCCATCTGGGCGAGGCGGTGGGCGGCCCACGCGCCGGCTTCTGGGCCGCCGTGACGCTGAACCTGTCCCCGGTCTTCGGCGTCACCAGCGGCACCTGGGTGCTGCCGGACGGGCCTTTGGACTGCGCGTTGACCGGCGCCGCCCTGTGCCTGATCCGCGCGTTACCGGCGCGAGGACGGTGGGGGTACTGGTGCGGCGCGGGCGCCTGTGCCGGTCTCGCTTTGTTTTCGAAATACTCCGCCGTGCTGACCATCGCCGGCGCGTTGCTGTTCCTGGCGATGCACCGCGAGCATCGCGTCTGGCTGCGCCGTTGGCACCCTTACGTCGCCGGAGCGATCGCCCTGCTGGTGTTTTCCCCCGTCCTGGTCTGGAACTTCCATCACGACTGGGCTTCGTTCGCCTTCCAGGGCGCCCGTGCCGGCGGTTGGCGCTTCCGTCCCCTGGCGCCGCTGACCACAATCGGCGGCGAGGCGCTGTTCGTCCTGCCGTGGTTCTGGCTGCCCATGGTGATACTGGGTTGGCTTGCATTCCGTTCCGGTTGGCGAGACCGCCTGCCGGCCTGCCTCGCCGCTCCCCCGATCATGGTCTTCGCCCTGATCGCCGCCTGGTCCTCGCAGCGCGTGCTGTTTCATTGGGCCGCCCCAGGCTACCTGATGCTGTTTCCGTTGCTCGGCCGTTTCGTTGCGGCGCACCGGGACCGCCGAGCCATTCGCGCGACGATCATTGGCACAGCCGTGTTGTGCCTCGCGAGTGTGACCGTGATCGGCACGCAACTGCGGTTCGACTGGTTGCGCGCCGCCCTGCCCGCACGCGACCCGACCGCCGAAGGTCTTGACTGGACCTCGCTGCGCGACGACCTGACCGCGCGCGGTCTGTTACACCCAGGAACGGTCGTCGGCGTGCCCAACTGGCGCGACGCCGGCAAGATCGCATATGCGCTAGGCCCTGACGTGACGGTGGTCTGCCTGAACCAGGATTCCCGTCAGTTCGGCCTCGCCAGCCCGCCGGAGCACTGGATCGGCGCCGATCTCTTGTTGCTGATCGTCGATCACCCGGACACCGTGATCCCGGCCCTCCACGACCGGTTCGCGCGGATCGATCCGCTGCCGCCGTCAGCGGTCACGTTACGAGGCCGAACATTGAAAATGGTGACCGTCGCCATCGGGCAAGGATTTTCCCCGCTGTCAAAAGTGCCCTGACCGATCGCGCCTGGTAAGCAAGCTTCGTGCCCTTGGCGAACTTCGCGATCTTCGTGGCGGATGTGACCTTTCGACGAGCACGGGCCGATGAAAGTCCCCCGAGGCATTGCCCCGCTTTCACGCCGGACCGTGAGCCCGCGACACCACGACGGTCTCAACGCGCGCCAAGGTCACGAAGCTTGCTTACCAATGGCTGATGTCGCGCGTCGGTTCAGTCGAACAACGACAAATCGATCACGTCGCCCATCCGGTTATACCCGACATCCCCCGGATGCAGATGATCCCCGTTGTCATAAATCGGCAGCATCCGCGCCGGATGATCCGGATCGCGCAGGAATTTGTCGAAGTCGATCACCGCGTGGAACGCGCCCGCGCTTCGCATCCATTCATTCACCGCGACACGCTTCGCCTCCTTTTCCGGAGTCCAGGCGCCGAGCATGAAGGTCTCATTCTCGAATGGCGTGATCGTGCCGCCGAACATCTTGATGCCGCGGGCCCGCGCCCGCATCGCCATCTGATTGAGCCCGTTGATCAGATCGTCGGCGGTGACGACTTCTTCCTTCAGGCCGCGGCGGTTGCGGATATCGTTGACGCCCAAAACGACGATCGCATGCGTCACCCCGGGCTGCGCCAGCACGTCGCGATCGAACCGCCGCACCCCGCTGTCGCCGCGAATGTCGTGACAAATCCGATTGCCGCCGAGCCCCTGGTTCATCACCCCGAACATCTTGCCGCCGCGGGCGATGATCCGCCGCGCCAGTTGATCCGGCCACCGGCAGAACGCATCGTGCGTCGAGATGTTCCCATCGGTAATCGAATCGCCAAGCGCGACGATGCCCCCCACATCGCCGCTGGTCAGCACATCGATGCCGGAGAGAAAAAACCAGTCATCGATGACCCGGCTGGCGTGCATGATCTCCATGCTGGTGAAATCGCCCGGCGGCGACAGGTAATTGAACTGCCGCGCGTACCGGCCGGTGACACCGAAACTCGCCGGAATTTCGCCGGGGACGTAAATGCTGACCGCGAGGTCCTCCAGCGGCGCGACCGTCAGCGACACCGGATCGCTGATCACGAACGACCCCGTTGGAATTTTCACCGGCTCCGAGCCGTTGAACGTGACGGTCCGATCGGTGTCGGGACGGATCCCCGCGCCCGCGCCCCGCTTCGCGACATGCGTGGCGCCGATCACCAGATCCCCCGTGCCGGCCGCGTTCGACAGCCGGATGCGGATCGTATCGCCGCCGATACTGACGCGCGGAAACATCCGAATGGTGGGATTGTCGAGCGCCACGCCGTCCGCCGGAGCGGGAGTCGCGGTCCAGGTGCCAACCCAATGCGATGCCATGTCGTTCCCTCCTCGTTGCCGCCTAACGGAGGCGAACACCGGGCCGCCGTCAAGCCGGACGCCGCGGGTTGACGGCGCGGCCCGCGTGGCCCCCATAATGAACCGTCAAACCAAGCAGGATCCCAGTCATGCGCCTCATGTGGTTCCACCTGATGCCCTACACCGAGCTGCCCGACGATTTCCGGGAAAAGCACCATTCGGTGTGGGTGGACATTCACTCCTCGCTGTTCGATCCAAAGCGCGCCCACCTGATGTACAACGACTTCATGGATGAGATGGAGTTCGCCGCCGATTGCGGGTTCGACGCGGTGTGCTGCAACGAGCATCACTCGAACGGCTATGGATTGATGCCGTCGCCGAATCTAATCGCCTCGGCGCTGTCGCGGCGGACCAAGGACACGGCGATCTGCGTCATGGGCAATTCGCTGGCGCTGTACAATCCGCCGACCCGCGTGGCGGAGGAATTCGCCATGATCGACTGCATCTCCGGCGGCCGGCTGATCGCCGGATTCCCGGTCGGCACGCCGATGGATACGACCTATTGCTACGGCCAGAACCCGTCGATGTTGCGCGAGCGGTATCTCGAGGCGCACGACCTCGTGATGCGGGCCTGGACCGAGAAGGACACCTTCGCCTTCAACGGCCGCTATAACCAGCAGCGCTACGTGAACATCTGGCCGCGCCCGGTGCAGCAGCCACATCCGCCGGTGTGGATTCCCGGCGGCGGCTCGATCGAGACCTGGCAATGGTGCGCCGAGATGGACTACGTCTATGCGTATCTGTCGTATTTTGGCTACAAGGACGGCAAGGAAACCATGGACGGTTTCTGGCGCGAAATGGCCCGGCTCGGCAAGGACCGCAATCCGAACCGCGCCGCCTTCCTGCAGTTCGTCGGCGTCGCCGAAACCCGCGAAAAGGCGCTGGAGCTGTATCGCGAACCGGCCGAGTATTTCTATGGCCGCTGCCTGTTCACCGATCCGATGTGGGCCAGCCCGCCCGGCTACATCACCGAGGCGACGCAGCGCGCCGGTCTCACCAGCCAGGTCGGCCGCGCCGCGACGCAAAGCGCCCGCACCCAGGCCCGCGCCACCGAAATGGCCGATATCGTCGACAAAGGTTATGTCATTTGCGGCTCGCCGGATGACGTGGTGGAGCAACTGACCGAGGTCGCCACCTCGCTCAACGTCGCGCACCTGATGCTGCTGTTACAGTTTGGCAACATGAACAAAGACCTCGCGAAGTTCAACACCAAACTGTTCGCCGAAAAGGTCATGCCGCGGCTGCAGCCGTTGTTCAGCGAGTGGGAAGACCGCTGGTGGCCGACGCCGATGGAGGCCGCGCAACGGGCCGAGGTTCCCGCGTTCGTGCCAGGTTTGGCGGCGGAGTAAGCTTTGTTCCGCGGCAAACGGCTCGGTCTCGCGTTGTGGGGGACCGAGCCGGCGTCGGCGCTGGCCCGTCACGCCGCGCTGGCCGAAAGCATCGGGTTCGATAGCGTCTGGGTGATCGACTCGCAATTGCTGTGCCGCGAGGTCATGGTCACCCTGGCGGCGATTTTGATGGGTACGAAGCACATTCGCGCCGCCACCGGGGTGACGCAGCCGGTGACCCGGCACGCCAGCGTGCTGGCGAGCGCCATGGCGACGCTGTCCGAAATGTCCGATGGCCGCGCGATCCTGGGGATCGGCACCGGGTTTTCCTCGCTGCGAACGATTGGGCTGGCGCAGGCGAGGATCGCCGATCTCGAAGGCTTCGTCGCCGAAGTGCGTGGACTGTTGCGCGGCGAGACCGTCACTTTCCTCGAGACCGATGCCACGCTGTCCTGGCTGAGCGCGCCCGCGCCGGTGCGGATCGTGATCGCCGGCACGGGACCGCGGATGATCCGTACCGCCGGGCGCATCGCCGACGGCGTGATCCTGCATCACGGCGTGTCTCCCGATCTGGTCGGCCGTGCACTGGGCTGGCTTGATGGTGCCGCCGTCGAAGTCTCCTGCTGGACGCCGTACAGTCTCGGCACCGACGCGACCGAAGCGCGCGACCGAATCCGCGGCCGGGTGGCCGGGGCTTTGATGAATGCGCGACCGGATTGGTTCGACGGTGTCGAGCGCGCAGCGGTCGAGCGGTTACAAGCCGGCTACGACGTCGGCCACCACGCGGCCTCGGCGGCGGGTCACGCGGCGATCGTGCCGGACAGTCTGGTGGATCGTTACGCGATCGCGGGAACCGCCGCCGAGGTGCGGGACCAGTTGCGGCGATTGCTGGACACACCGGGCGTGGATCGGGTCATTCTGAACCCGCAAATCGTCGGGCCCGGGGCCAAACCTTTGCCGACCGTGCTGCGCGAATTCGAGCGGGATATTTTGTCCGGGCTGTAGCGGGCGCGGTCGTCTGGAATTGCTCCCCGATCGAATTCCGCATCTGTTCGGGCAAAAAAGCATCGCCAAATAGACACCAATCTTACCGTCTTCGTGGTGAAACCGGCCGTGCCCGGCGCGGCACCCCGTCGGACCGGAGCGTCAGCCCACCCGCAACGCCCCGCGCAAATCCCGCACCACCTTATCCGCGCCGCGTTTTCGCCAGCGCACCCGTTGGCCGATCGGCGTGTTCTCCACCTCCGGCCACACCTTCAACGCCACGAATACCGGGCCCGGCGCCTGCAAAATCCCCGGCAGCGCCGCGCTGAATGCGTCCAGGTCGGCAAAATTGAACGCCCGCGGATACCCCGCCCCCCGCGCGATCATCGCGTAATCGACATGTTTCGCATTCGGCACCGGCTGCCCGCCCGTCGTCGCGTACACCTCGTTATCAAGAATAAAATGATAAAAATTCGCCGGCGCCTGCTCGGCGATCGTCGCCAGTTGCCCCATGCTCATCAGAATATCGCCCTCCGAATCGAACAGGATCACCCGCTTACCCGGTTGCGCCAAAGCAAGGCCCAGACCGAACCCGGAATGTCCGCCCATCGCCGGATCGCCCAACGGAATATCCAGCGTGGTATCGGAGATTTCGATCCAGTGCCGGCCGCCGCGGCCGGAGATCACGATCGCATCGCCTCGGTGTTGTGCGAACACCTTCAGCAAATCGGCTGTATGCATCATGGTTGTTCGCTCCTACCGGTTGAAGCCGTGGTATTCGTCGCCGACCAGCACGACGACCGGCCCTTGCAACGCCTCGGCCTCCTTGAACGCGATGGCGATACGATCCGCGTCACCATCGTTCTCCACCAGATAGAACGGAATCCCGAACGCCATCAGGAACCGTTCCGTGTAGGTCGCGGCGGTATCGCTGTTCACCCCGTGTCGCGTGTAACCGCGGTAGCCGACCATCAGCACGATCGGCACCTTCAACCCCATCAGCCAGCCGCGGATCGAATCGCCGGACTCCATCATCCCGGTGTTCTGGATCAACATCATCGGCTTGCGCCCGCCCGCGAACAGACCGGCGGCGATCGAGCAGGCGTGCCCCTCCCGCGTCACCCCAACCAGCCGCAAATCCGGGTCCGCCCGCATCAACAGAAACAGCCAGTTGGTCTCACTGTCCGGCAGCCAGACGACGTCGGTGACGCCGTTCTGTTTCATCTGCCGCATCACCGTCTCCGGGCTCAGGGCTCCCGCGTCAGCCATCTCGTCCCTCCCTCTGGCCGTGCAGGCCGCCGTCAGTTAACCTCAGGCCTTCGCAAAGGGGAAGGAGACCCGGATCATGAGCATGACATTCAAGGCTGGCAACGCGACGATCCATCGGATCATCGAAATGGAGTGCGGCTTCACGCCGGCGCTGGACTTTCTGCCGAAGCTGACGAAGGAGGTGCTGGACCAGAACCGCTCCTGGTTGCATCCCGCCGCGTTGGATGCCGAGGACAATCTGGTGCTCTGCTTCCAGTCCTATGTCATTCAGACCGGCAAGCACAACATCCTGGTCGATAGCTGCATCGGCAATGACAAGGACCGGCCGGCGCGGCCGCTATGGAACAAGAAGAAGGACGATGCGTTCATGCGCGGCCTCGCCGCCGTGGGCCTCACGGTCAACGATATCGATTTCGTGCTGTGCACGCATCTCCATGTCGACCATATCGGCTGGAACACGCGGTTGGAGAACGGCCGCTGGGTGCCTACCTTCCCGAAGGCGCGCTACATCTTCTCCAAGACCGAGCTGGATTTCTGGGTCGCGGAGAGCAAGAAGACCGACCTGCCGCAGATCGTCGACAGCGTCATTCCGATCGTCGAGGCGAAGGCCTGCGACGTCGTCACCAGCGATCATTCGCTGAACGACCTGATCACGCTGATCCCGACGCCGGGCCACACGATCGATCACTACGCGGTCACGTTGGGCAAGAAAGGCGAGGACGCGGTGTTTACCGGCGACCTGATCCACACCCCGCTGCAGGCGCTGTATCCGGAGCTGTCGATGCGCGTCGATTACAATCCGGCGCAGGGCATCGCGTCTCGAAAACGGTTCCTGGAGACGTATTGCGACACCAACACGCTGTGCTGCTTCGCGCATTTCCCGTCGCCGTCGAAGGGCTATGTGAAGCGTTGGGGCAACGGGTTCAAATGCGACTACGTTAGCTGACGGAAGCGATCGCGGCGTCGACCGCCTCCCCAAGGCGGTCGACGACCGTATCGATTTCGGCGGCGGTGACGATGTACGGCGGGGCGATGATGTAATGATCGCCGCGTTTGCCGTCGATCGTGCCGCCCATCGGATAGCCGGCCAGACCGCGGGCGAAGGCCGCGGCCTTCACCCGTTCGTTCAGTTTCAGTGCCGGATCGAACACCTGTTTCGATCCACGATCGGCGACGAACTCCAACGCCCAGAACAGGCCGCGGCCGCGCACGTCGCCGACATGGCGGTGATTGCCGAACCGTTCCGTCAACGCGCTCTCCAACCGGGCGCCCATCGCGCGGACATTGTCCAGCAGCCCATCGTCGCGGATGATCCGTTGCACCTCCAGCGCGGCGGCGCACGCCACCGGGTGTGCCTGATACGTCTGCCCATGCAGGAACCCGCCCGAGCCCGACGCCAACGCCTGAACGATGCGATCCGCGATCAAAATCCCGCCGATCGGCTGGTACCCGCCGCCGAGGCCCTTGGCGATGACCTGAATGTCGGGCGTGACGCCCTCCTGTTCCCAGGCGTGCATCGTGCCGGTGCGGCCCATGCCGC
>Ga0181536_10004528_pt1 | contig 14661 bp, 8 predicted proteins | sample PEATcosm2014_Bin_41_FD_121105 | JGI IMG/M metagenome (GOLD analysis project Ga0181536, IMG submission 121105) | Peatland microbial communities from MTU Mesocosm Facility, Houghton, MI, USA - PEATcosm2014_Bin17_60_metaG | ecosystem: Environmental > Terrestrial > Soil > Wetlands > Peat | place... | reverse complement strand
TGCGTCCGCTGCGGCAGCCCTCCGCCCAACTTCTCCGTCTCTCCGGAGAACGCCCACTCGCGGTTAACGCGACGCGCGTCTCGGTTTACACTTTTCGGACTCGTTGCGTATGTTTACTGCGGAGGGTGATTCGCACTCTCCAGCAGCCACTCGACAGCGGAACGACCGCGACGCGGACTTTCGCTGTGGCGCCAATCCACGGCGAGGTGAATCGTCTTGGGCATTCCGACTGAAGATCTACGATCCATCGCCAGTATCCTCGCCGCCGGCTTCCTCCGGCATCGCGAACAACTCCGGCGAAAACCTCCCCTTGATAGTTCCGCTGCTTCGAGCCCTCATGGACACGAGGTTAACTGCCATGAGAATGGAGAACGAAGTGGAGACCGCGATGCGGAAAGAGATTGACGAGCTGAGCCGCATACCCCGAAAGCGGCAGAAGAGATGCCATGCAACAGCATGGCGAGCAGCAGATTCTTCTTGATACGCGTGTGCATTGCCGTATCTCTATTGTTCCACCTCAAAAAACGACGATGCCGGGGAACCGGGCCGGCTCGCCTGCTGTGAAAGTGGGTTGCGCCGCACCGTCGCTCCGCCGCGCTCGAATCTGATTGGCGGCCTCTCCGCCGATGCTGAGCAGGCTTGTAAAATCTTGCCCCTCAGACCCGCCCTCCGATCCAGCCAAATCCCGCCGCCCGCCGCCAACGGAAACAACGGCACGCGGCTCATCGGATTGCGGTGCGGCCGCGGAAGCAGATGCCGGAACTGCGGGCGCAAGCGAGCCGGACGAGCAACGCTCCAGTGCGGATCGCCGGCAGGGAAATGAGTGCGCCGCTATTATTGGCGATCGCGACCCTTTCGGGGTCTTACCGGTGGCCGATTCTGAATTGCGCTGCCCACCGTGATGGCGCCGGTATATGCGAAAGCGGTGCAGCCAGCCGAGCCGCCCACTAACCCGGACGAGCTGCCCACGTATACGTTATATGTGCCCGATTGGATCGCCCAATTGTGAGTCCTGGTATCCCAATACGACAGCGGGGAATTCGCGGCGGCCGGGTCAATCGTGATCGTAACGGTCCCTGACTGGCCCGGATTGAGCCAAATCTTCTGGAAACCGACGAGCCGCCGGGGCGGTTCGCGGAGGTTTTCAGGGAAACCAAGATACACCTGCACCACTTCGGCCCCATCCACAGTCCCCGTGTTGGTCACGGTGGCAGTGACCGTAACCGGCTGGATTCCGTCGGTAGTTGGCGTCACCGCGACGTTGGAAATGGCGAACGTCGAATACGAAAGGCCGAAACCGAAGCAATACTGCGGCGGAATGTTCCGCGCGTCGTACCAGCGGTAACCGATCTCTAATCCTTCCGCATAAGAGACCCACAAATCGGCCGCCGGGCCGCCATAGGTGCCGGTGTAATAACTGCTGCCGGCATAACCGGGGGGTATTGGGATGGGTAGGGTTTCGGCGATACCGGGATACTCGGCTGGTGTGGACGCATTGACGTCGGTGGCCAATACGGGAAAGGTCATCGGACTCTTGCCGGAGGGATTCGCCACGGCGTACAACAAGTCTGCAATGACGTCGCCATATTCTTCGCCGGGGTAAAACACTTCAAGAATCGCCGGAACCGAATTGGCCCACGGCAGCGTAACCGGGTCGCCGTTGACCAGGACAACTACGGTATTCGGTTGGGCTGCGTAGACGGTTTCGACTATAGTGTCCGGCAACGGGGTGCCACTCGCGGCGGTCCCGTTAGCCGTTGCCGGCACCGGAACCATGGCAATGGCGGCTCGATCGGAACCTTCCGATTCTTCGTCGCCGACTATGACGATAGCGAGGTTGGCTGCGGCGGCGGCGGCCGCTGCCGTGGTGAGGTTGCCAACAGTTGAGACAGTGTACTCCGTTGTGGTCGCCGTGGGGCAGGCCGCGTGAAGACCCGCAAGCGCCGTTACGGTATAGATCGGCGTTACGGCGGAACTGCCGGCTCCGCCGGTGTATGCAGTGGAGGCGAGGCTCGCCGGTCCGATCAACGCGATGGTTTGCGCTCCGCCGGTGCATTGGAGTGGGAGCATCTTGTTCACGTTCCTGAGCAGAACAGCGGACTGATCCGCGATGGACCTGGCCATGGCGCCGTGTGCAATCCCGTCAGCCGCGCTGATCTGCGGGCCGGCGCCCACGTTATTGTAGGTATTATCGTTCACGAGAGACCTGTCGAAGATGCCCTGCGTGAACATCGCAGTGTACCTTTGGAGGAGGGCCGTTTCCAATTGAACCGGCGTGATGCAATCGGGATTCTCACCAGCCTTCAGTCCACAAGGGAGAGTACCAGTCGCGACAGGGTAAGGGGGGATCCAGCCGGGGAGAGGCGTTAAGGGCGCCGGTCCGGCAACCAGCGCGGCGGTGAGGAGAGCGGGGGTAAAGTACACGGCGGAGTTCATTTCCATGTTTTCCCCGGCCAATATCGAAGGCGAGGTGGCATTGGTGGCGCCAAAGTCCGACTGGACGTAGCCTGGGAAGCCCCATTGGGTGCGCAGGGCATCGGTTAGGGCGGTGGGGTCCTGGCATTCATGTACGCCGCCAACCAGGTTATAGGCGCACATGACGGCCAGAGCGCCCCCGTCTTTTACACACATCCGGAATGGCGTGAAGTAGATTTCGTTCCTGGATTGATCGGTAATGATATCGCTGACGGTTTCCCGATCCGTTTCCTGTTCGTTCCCCTGGAAGTGCTTACACATGCCGATGATGCCATGGCTTTGTTCTCCTTTGACGATCTGGGCGACCATCGCGCCTGCGAGAAACGGGTCTTCGCTCGCGTATTCAAAACTGCGCCCTCCCTGCGGCGCCCGCAACATATCCATGCCGGGGCCCTCGACGACTTGCACGTCGACGCTCCGCGCTTCCTCGCCGATGATATTGCCATACGCGAAGGCAAGGTTTGGGTCGAAAGACGCGGTCAATGCGAGATCCGAAGGTAAGGCAGTAGCCTTCGGCGAAACAGCGCAATCGCCCGTACCGATCCCAGGGGGCCCATTGGTGATGCGGTAAGTCTGTATGCACAGGGACGGAATCCCCAAAAGATGCCTTGCAGCCGAGCCGCACCCGGTAATGTCCCCGAGGGTGAAGGCGCCGCCTACGCCGGCCATCTGCTGCTCCATCTGGGCCAATGTCATTGCGTTCAGTAGGGCTGCAGCCCGGTTGGCGGGCGTGTACGGGAAACCCGCCGTCCACGCAGGATCGGCCGGGTTCATCCACGCGGGGGTGGCCGGCGGCTGTCCGGGCAGCGTCCCTTGGCCACCGCACGTCTGGGCCAGAGCGCTCATGGATGCCAGAGCGAGGGCAACCAAGGTCATTGCCAGCGATGTCATCGACCGTTTTGCGGCTGCATGACGTGATATTTGTGCCCGCGCAAAAATTAATGCCTTACGCGTGCGCATAACACCCTTCTTTCCCTGCACTGGAAACGGCTAGGGTGATCCCAGAATTAATGATTGTAACCAGAACCATCCACGCAGCGAGCGGAGCCCTACCGCCGCAGCACGGCGCGATTGGGATCCAGCGTCACCTTGAGCGGCGGCTGTTTCAGGGCAACGGCAAAGGTGGCCGGATCGGAGCCGGTGCGCACCCACTCGGTGATGGTTTTACCGCGCGATACCTGGATCTCGACGGGGACCAGGGCGCTGAAGTCGTCGCTCACGTCGGACTGCGTAATCGTGCCGCTGAGGCGCAGCGCCGGCGCCTTGCCTTTCAGGGCATATTTCAGCTTGATGGTGGGGATGCCGGTGGAGTAGACCCATTGCTCGAAGAACGTTTCCAGCTTGGGATCGTCGGATTTGGGCGGCATGAACTGCGCGGCGGCTTCGCGGAACTGCTCGGTCGAGATGGGCGCGCGATCGTAGATTTTCAGGATCTGCGCCAGCAGCGCGAGGAAGCGCTCGCCGCCCAGGCGGCGGCGCAGCATCTGCATGATCCACGAGCCTTTGCCATAGGTGATGCTGCGCCAGGCGGCGGGCTGCTGGGAGTTTTGCAGGCGCTGGCCGAGCACGATGGGCCCGGCCGATTCGACGGTCTCTCCCGCTTCATTTTTGGCCAGCAGGGAGGCGCGATAGGAGTCCAGCATGATGTCCATCGAATGGCTGCCCTTGGTCTTTTCCAGGTAGAGCAGGGCCGAATAGTTGGCCAGCGCTTCCATCAACCAGTTATCGCGATAGCTGGCGGCGGTGACGCGGTTGCCCCACCACTGGTGAGCGGTCTCGTGAGCCTCCAGAATATCGCGGAAGAAGATTTCCTGCGATTCGGAAAGGGCGGCGCGCGATGCCGGAATGGCGCCCACGTAGGCCAGGGTGGAAAGATAGATCAGGCCGGGGAAACCCTGTCCGAAAGCTCCGGGAATGGGAGAGACGGTGAGATGGGGCAACGCCGGGGGGCCAAAACGCGAGGCCATGAAGTCAAGGGTCGAGGCCACCTCGGAAGCCAATTCGGGCAGCCGCTCGGCGGGATTGGGGAGCGTCTCGGGCGGAAGCGTATCCGGCGGGGCGGTTTTGCGGCGGGATAGGGGGTTTAAGGGCAGCGGCAGGAGCGTGGAGGGGTGCGGTTGCAGGCTGGGCTCGAGCGCGCGATTGGCGCACACCTCCACGACCAGGCCGCCGCGCTCCGCCCGCGCGCGCCGGTAGCTGCCCAGGTTGAAGGCGGCCAACCGGATGGGCACGCTGGTGCGGCGGCGCGTGACGTGCCACTCGCCTTCAGTGCGGTCTTCCACCACGTCGCCGGCGGCCACCAGGTCGAGCGCCTGCGGGTAGCGAAACGTCAGGTCGTAATCGGCGAACTGCCAACCGTGAATGGGATACCAGTTGCCGCGCGCGGTGACGTAAAAGACGCGGTCGCCGGCGTCCAGAATCACTTTGCCGGAATGGTGAAACTCGAATTCGTACTGGCGGCCGACGCGCAGCGGCTCGGGCGGAATCACGAGAAAGAGGCCGTTGCCGTCGAGCGAGATGTTGGAGCGGAGCGAGTCGCGCTGGAAGAATTCGGCGGGGCGCCCATCGACCGTTACCGCGGAGACGGTCATGTCCGGGGTGATCTGAAACGTCGCGGTGGTCATGCCATCGGCCAGCGGCTTCACCTGCACACGCGTCACGGCGGTCATGGAAAGATCGGGACGGATGGTGGCGTCGATGCGGTAGCTGGTGGTGACCAGGGTGAGCGGCTGCCGCTGAGGCCCCTCGCGGACGGCGCGCGCGCGGAAACTGGTCCAGGTATCGAAGTAGATGCGGTTGTCGCGCGTGACGATCTGGCCGGCGCTGATCTGTTCGAGCGCCAGGGGATCATACACCACGTCGTAGTTGCCCAGCTTGGCGCTACTGATCAGCGCGGCAAAGAGGCCCGGCGGATGGCCCGGGCCGCCCAGCAGATCGAGCGTCAGACGCGACTGGTAGCTTTCGCCGATATTGCGCAGCGCGCCGCCCCATTGCTCCTGCAACAGCGGAGCGACTTCGGGCGCTTTTTTATTGGCGGGACTTTTGGAGAACTGGCTCTTGAGTTCGTCGTACTCGTCGCCGGTGAAGATCAGGAGCGCGTCGCGGAAATGATCGTCGAGCGTGGCGGAGTCGATGTAGGCGCCCAGGGAGCGCCGTTCGGCGACGTCCGGCGGCCGCAGCAGCACTTCGCCGTCGCCGCCTTCCACGTCGGCCGTAAACATGGCGGCAACGCGGCGGCCGGCCACGGGTTTACTGAAGATGAGATGGCCGTCGGTGAGGAAAATCTTGAGATCGTCTTTGAAGATGGTGAGGTCGCGGACGCGATAGCACTCGTCGAGATCGAAGGTGTTCTCGCGGATGGCGCGCGCGATATCGGCGGCCGAGGCGCCCAGCGCCGGTCCGGCGGCCAACCCCAGAAGCACCAGTCCCCGGACGAGCCACGCCATGCTTATTAGTGTACCGTATGAGCCGGCCGGCTTCCGGCTGGCAGGCTAAAGCACGCCCCACTATACTGAAAAGATAGGCGATTCCACCATGGAGCGGCGGGGCTGGAAGAGTACCGCGGGATACATCGGACTGCTGGCGGCGGCGTTTGTGCCGGCGGTTCTGGGCAGCTACCTGTTCGGTCCGCAAATGGATAACTTCGCCTACGACCAGATCCTGGTGTGGCACAAGACCAAGCCCTGGCGGACGCAGTCCGCCATACTGGCGATCGACGAAAAAACGCTGGCGCAAGCGGGCGGGTTGGAACACATTCGGGAGCCGCTGGCGGAAGGCATGCGCCTGGTGGCCGCGGCGCATCCGAAGGCGGTTGCGGTGGACCTGATTCTAGCGGACCACAAGCCGGACCCCAAGACCGATGCGGCGCTGGCGGCGGCATTCTGCGCCACGCCCAACCTGGTGCTCTCCGCCGAACTGGTGGACGGAGCGTTCGAATATCCGCTGCCGCAATTCCGGCGCTGCGCGGCGGCGGTGGGCCACGTTTACGTGTCGCAGGACGAAAACGATTCGCGCACCCGGGAGATCGCGCTGGACAAACAGGCGGGGAAAGAGCGGCTTTGGGCGCTGTCCCTGGAAGCGTTCCGGCTGAGCCGCGGAGTGAAGGTGATTCAGGAATCGCTGGATGAGCTGGACGTGGGCGACGCGGTGATCCCGGCGCCCAAGACTCTCTGGTTCCCGAAGAAAGAATGGGACGTGCGCCTGATGCGCATCCGTTTCGCTCCGCCGCCGCCCGCGATGCAGCCGATCCCGCGGGTTTCGCTGGCGGGTCTGATCGAAAATCCGGCGCTGGCGGCGCAATTCACCGGCAAAGTGGTATTCGTGGGGCTGACGGCAGTGACCGAACTGCACGACCGGCTGTTCACCCCCAAGGACCCGCTGATCCCCACCAGCGGTATCGAAATCAACGCCGAAGCGTTCGAAACCATGGCCCAGGGGCTCTTTCTCACGGACGTTCCGTACTATTGGGCGCTGGCCTTCAGCCTGGCGCTGCTGGCGGCGGCGGGACTTTCGTTCCGCTACCTGCCGGGATGGTGGGCGTATGCCGGCGGCCTGGCGGTGTTGAGCGCGGCGGTGGTAGTGCCCTACGTTTGTTTCGCGTATCATCGCGTGCTGCCCATGTCGACGCCGTTCTTCGTGGCGTGGTTCGGCACCTTGACGGCGGCGGCTTATTACCACCTGGTGGTGCGGCGGAACTGGCGCATCGAGCAGGCTTCGCGCACGCGCTACCAGCAGGCCATGCAGTTCGTGACGCACGAAATGCGCACGCCGCTTTCGGCCATACAGGGATCCAGCGAGCTGATGGCGCGCTACGCCCTGACGGAGGACAAGCGCAAGCAGATCGCGAACCTGATCAATTCCGAATCCAAGCGGCTGGCGCGCATGGTGGAAGTGTTTCTGAGCGTGGAGCGGCTGAGCGCGGGACAGATGGAGTTGAAGCGCGAAACCGTTCCCGTGCGCGAGATGGTGGAGCTGTGCGCGGAGCGGGCCCGGCCGCTGGCGGAGCGCAAGCGGATCGCCATCGAGATCGAGCCCATCGGCGGCGAATTGCAGTTCACCGGAGACCGCGAACTGATCGAGTACGCCTGCTACAATCTGCTTACCAACGCGGTGAAGTACTCGCCCCGCGAAACCAGGGTTACCGTGTCCGCCCGCAAACAGGACGGATTCATCCGCATCGCGGTGCAGGACCAGGGGATCGGGATGGATCAGAAAGAAGTCAAGCAGATTTTCCAGAAGTTCTATCGCACAAAAAAGGCGGAGCAATCGGGTGAAGCGGGTACCGGAATCGGATTGTCCATCGTCCAACAGATCGTGGAACAACACGGCGGCCAGATTGAGGTGAAGAGCGAACCGGGGGTGGGGTCGTGTTTCACGCTGGTGATGCCGGCCGCGATTCTGGCGCCCACGGCCGCGGAACGACATTGATGCAGAAACTGTTGCTGGTAGAAGACGACCCGGCGCTGCAATTTACCATCTTGACGGCGCTGGAGGAAAAGGGTTACCTGGTGGATGCGGTATCCACCACCGGCGAGGCCATCGAGCGGCTGGGCGCGGCGGCCTACCCCATCGTCATTTCCGATATCTATATCGACGAGCGCACCGGCCTGGACGTGCTGGACGCCGCCAAGCGCAAGGACCCGCGCTGCTCGGTGATCCTGATGACGGGGCGCGGCACCATGGAAACCACCATGGCGGCGACGCGCGGCGGAGCGTTCGACTATATCGCCAAGCCGTTCGACCTGGACGTGATGCTGGACGCCATCGAGCGCGCCGAAGCCTCCCGCACCGGCGGCGGGGACGAAGCCGAAGAGGAAGACCTGCCGGAAACCGAAATGATCGGCAGCTCGGCCGCCATGGTGGAGATTTATAAGACCGTGGCGCGCGTGGCGCCCACCGACGCCACCGTGATCATCGAAGGCGAAACCGGAACCGGCAAGGAACTGGTGGCGCGCATGATCTGGCGCAACAGCCGGCGCGCGGGCCAGGCGTTCATCCCGGTGGACTGCGGCTCGATCGCTCCTTCGCTGTTGGAAAGCGAGTTGTTCGGCGCGGTGCGCGGCGCCTATACGGGCGCCGACCGCGACCGCGTGGGGGTGTTCGAGGCGGCCAATCGCGGAACGGTGTTTCTGGACGAAATCGGCGAGATCGACGGCAGCTTCCAACTGGCGCTGCTGCGTTTTCTGGAAGGGCACCAGATCCGGCCGGTGGGGTCTTCGCGCTACCGGGAAGTGGACGTGCGGGTGGTGGCTGCGACCAACCGCAACCTGCAGCGCATGGTGGACGATGGCAAGTTCCGCGAGGACCTGTGGTATCGCCTGAACACGCTGCGCATCACGCTGCCGCCCTTGCGCGAGCGGCGCAGCGACATTCCGCTGCTGGTGCGGTTTTTCGTCAACAAATACAACGGCCGGTACGGGCGCGAGACCAAGCTGATGGATTCGGGCGTGAAGGCGCTGCAGGATTATACGTGGCCCGGCAACGTGCGGCAGTTGCAGCACATGGTGGAGCGGCTGGTGATTCTGACCGAGCGCATCGACGCCGAAACGGTGCACGACGCGCTGACCATCATGGAAGCGCGCGAGAAGCCCGTGGAGACGCTGGCGGACGCCGAAGAGGACCAGATCCGGCGCGTGCTTTCGGCCACCGGCGGGAACAAGAGCAAGGCGGCGCAAATTCTGGGCATCGAGCGCAAGACGCTGTATCGGAAGCTCGAGAAGATGAAGCTGTAAAAACGGAAGTCGGAATCTGGCGGGCTCGTACCCGGAACCGCCGCCGCCTGCAACGAAGTCCGGGCAGGTGGTTCGCCGGGTCTCACGCGCGCGGCAGATACACCACGTGGGTTTGCGTGAATTCGTAGAGCCCGTGCTTGCCATCGGCGCCGCCGATGCCGCTCTTGCGCCAGCCGGCGTGGAAGCCCTGCATGGCTTCGAAATGCTCGCGGTTGATATAGGTTTCGCCGCAGCGGATGTCCTGGCAGGCGCGCAGCGCGGTATTGAGGTCGCGCGTGAAGATGGAGCTGGTCAAGCCGTAATCGGAATCGTTGGCGAACTCGATGGCCTGGTCCAGGCTGTCGAACTGCACGATGGGAACCACCGGGCCGAAGACTTCGCGCTTCACGATTTCCATATCCTGCCGGCAGCCGGCCACCACGGTGGGTTCGTAGTAGAAGCCGCCCTGGCGGTCCGCGCGCCGGCCGCCGGTGAGCACACTGGCGCCGGCGGCCGCGGCGCTGCGGACAAGCCCTTCGACTTTGTTAAAGCCGGCTTCGTTGATGAGCGGGCCGTACTCCACCGATTCATCGGCCAACGGGTTGCCGAAGCGCGTCTCTTTCATGGCGCGGGTGAGCTTGTCGATGAACTGGCCGGCCACCTCGTTCTGCACGTAAACGCGCTCGGCGCAGTTGCAGACCTGCCCGCTGTTGATCACGCGCGACGCCTTGACGGCTTTCACGGCGAGGTCGATATCGGCATCGGCCATGACGATGGCCGGAGCCTTCCCGCCCAATTCCAGGTTGACCTTGGTGATATTGGGCGCGGCGGCGGCCATGATGGCGGAGCCGGTTTCCACGCTGCCGGTGAAACTGATCATGCCGATATCCGGCGACGAGGAGATGGCCTTGCCGGCTACGCGGCCGCGGCCGTGCACGAAATTAATCACGCCGGGCGGCAGATCGGTCTGCGCCATCAGCTCGCAGAACTTGACGGCATTGTGGGGAGTCTCCTCGCTGGGCTTGATCACGATGGTGTTGCCGGTGACCAGCGCCGGCGCGGCCTTGCGCGCGATGAGGAAGAAGGGGAAGTTCCACGGCAGAATGCCGCCGATCACGCCGATGGGCTGGCGGAAGAGCAGGATGGTTTCGCCGGGGCGGTCGCTTTCCAGGATCTCGCCTTCGATGCGGCGCGCCCACTCGGCCATGTAGTCCAGGTAATCGGCCGTGAAGGCCACTTCCACGCGCGCCAGGCCGAGGGTTTTGCCCTGCTCTTCGGTGATCACGCGGGCCAGCGGCTCGACCTGTTCGCGAATCTTCGCGGCGATGGCGCGCAGCGCGGCGGCGCGCTGCACGGCGGGGCGTTTGGCCCAGTCCTTCTGCGCCGATTTCGCGGCGGCGATGGCGGCGGCGACGTCCGCCCCGGTGCTCTCCGGAACCGTGCAGATGGTTTCGCCGGTCGAGGGATTGATGCAGAGGATGCGCTCCGTCCCGCTGGAGGGCGTGAATTTCCCGTGGATGAAATTGTCGTAGTTGTGCATGGACGATCTCCAGATTCTAGGCCGATTGGCCGAAAAACGCGATTTCCAGTTCTTCGATGACGCGGTCGGACATGGGAGACATGGTCCCCAACGCGCGCGCATTGATGATGGCTTCGGCGGTGGATTCGAGCACTTCCAGCCGGTCGAAGGCCTCCAGCGGGTCGCCGCCCGCAACCACCACGCCATCGTTTTCCAGGATGAACGCGGGCTGCCGGGGGGAGAGCATGGCGGCCAGCGCCTCGGGTTCGGTGAACTGCAGGCCATAGGGCGCGATGCCGGTTTTGCGGACCACCACGTAGCTTTCCGGAATGGTGCGGGTATCCACCGTGGCGCCGGCCACGCTGAACGCCGTGGCGTTCACCGGATAGGCGTTGATGATGGCGCCGATGGCCGGGTGGCGCCGGTAGATGGCTTCGTGAATGTTGGCGGCGCGGCTGGGCGCGGCGCCGGCTTCCGCGCGGCACTCTTGAATCAGCGCCAGGTCCCCGGCGCGCAGCGTGCCGCGGTCCTGATGGTGCGGGGTGATGAGGAACGAAGTCGGGCCGAGCCGCGCCGAGAAGCTGCCCTGCGTGCTGATGAACAGCCGCTGGCGGTAAGCGCGCTGCACGAATTCGCAAAGCCGGGCGCGCAGCTCCTTTTCCTCGCTCGAGGGCGCCTCGCGCGGGAACTCGGGCATTTCCGCCTGGCGGTTGCGGGCGAGCTCGATTTCCCCATCGGTCAGATAGCGCACCTCGCGCCCCAGCAGGCGCGCTTTGATGATGGTCTTGCCCGTGAATTCGAAGGTTTCGAAGCGATGGAAAGCCTGCTGGAGATTGCCGCCGGCGGTGACCACTCCGTGGTTCTCCAGAATCACGCAATCGTGCTTGCGGGCGAAGGCCGCGGCCACGCTGGTTCCCAAAGCGGCGCTGCCGGGCAGTTCGTAGGGCGCGAAACCGCCTTCGCCGCACACCTGCCAGGACTGGTGAAACAGCCGGGTATTGGGAACGGCGCAGACCAGGCTGAAAGCGACCAATGCCACCGGGTGCGCGTGTACGATGCCGTGAACGTCCGGCCGCGCGCGATAAATGGCCTGGTGGAGGGGAAGTTCCGACGACGGCCGGCGGTGCCCCTCAATGTTGCCATCAGCCCGCACCAGCACGATGTCGGAACGGTTCAAGCCGCCTTTATCGACACGAGCGGGCGTAATCCAGACATCGCCATTGGGTTCGCGGATGGAAAGATTTCCGCCCGACGTGGTGGTCATGCGATAGCGGTAGATCCGCTCCATGGCCTGGAGAATCTCGTCCCGGGGATGGAGAAACGAATGCATCCCCTTATTATTGCTCGTAGGGCAGGCTGGCAGCCCGCGGCGGGTTGGGAACCCGCCGTGCCGCGGGTTGGGAAGCATGCTTCGGGGCTTTTGGCGGCTTACCAAGCCGCCGCAGGATGCCATCCTGCCCTACAAGGGTTTTATAGCGTTCCCACGACGGCGGGCAGCCCCTTTTGCCGCATTCCCGAAATCGCCAGTCCATAGCGCCCGCGCACGCCGGTCTTCTCAAAGATGTGCTTGACGTGGATTTTGACGGTTCCCAGGCGGATTCCCAGTGACGCGGCAATGTCCTTGTTCTTCAAGCCGCGCTCCACCAGGTCGAGCACCTGGAGTTCCCGCGCGGTGAGCGCGGAATGGCCGGGACGGACGGGCCGCCCGAAGTCTCGCGGGACGCAATCTTCCATCCATGTCCGGCCTTGAGCGACGGCGCGAATGCAGGACAAAATGGAATCGAGCGGTGCGGTTTTCCGCACCACCCCGGCGGCTCCGGCCTGTAGAAGCCGGAGCGCTTCGGACTCCGACAGCGTAGCGCCCCACACGATGACCGGCAGCGGCGGGGAGGAGCGGCGCAGGGCCGCCAGCCAGTCCACGATGGAATGAATCCCCAAGCTCTTATCCATGATGACCATGGAGGGGAGCAGTTCGCGAACCGCATCCATGCCGTCCGGGAAAGTGTTTTCGGCGGCGACCACGCGCAGCCCTTCGGCCGATTCCAAAAGGCGTACGAGCCCCTCGATGGCAATCGGTTCGGCGTCACAAACCGCAATCGTGTGCAAGATTCACCTGGTGGGCCAAGCCTGGCGCCGGTCCACTTCCACCAATACTATCGGCCAAAACCCAGAAGTAGTTTAGTGTAATTCGGCGGGAGACGTCTCAATTTTTCGAAATCGCCCGGCAGGTCACAAACCGAGGGCTGGCCCCACTTTACCGAACCGCGACGGCGCCGAAGGAGTATTCCGCGAGGTCGATCCACTGGTTATCGATGGTGCCCTGTACGAAAACCGCGTGTTTGGCGCAGAAGGTGCGCTCCCCTTTGTACTCCCTCCAGCGGCGCTGGGCGATCTCATGCACGGCCTCGACGCCGGAATGGGGAATCTCCTGGGCTACCGTGACGTGAGGGTGGTAAGGAAACGGTTCCTGAAACGCGAGAGAGGTCCCGTTCATGGCGGCATGCATGCGCCGCAGCTCGGAGGCGCCGGCGCCCACCTCAAGATAAATAACGTGGGTAACGGGGAAAACCTGGATAGAGGTCAGTTGGATATCGAAAGGCGACCAGCTATCGGTCAGGGCGCGGGCCTGTTCGGATGCCGTTTGCCAGGAGACCGCCAGGGGCCGGGGCGGCAGGACGCTCACGTGGGCGTGCGGATTGGAATCCGGCACCACTTCCCGGCGCAGATCGTCGAGAAACCGGCCTAACGGGCCGGGAATATAGATCACCAGAGCGAAGACGTTCAGACACTCTTCGGGCGCCGGCCGTGGTTGCGTCCCATTTTGCTCAGAACCCATTCTTGCCTATGGTAATCACATTGTAGCTTTTTGCACGGCGATGCGGCTGGCGCACGCGCGTACCTGATATTTTAAGGGGATGGCCAGTCCCAGCGAGAGCAATCCGCTCGTCGGCATTCAATTTCGCATTCCTTTCGACCAGATCCGCGCCGAGCACGTGAAGCCGGCGGCGGCGGAGTTGCTTCAGTCCGCCCGCGCCGGTCTGAACGCGATCGAGTCCGAGTCCGGTGGGCGCACCTTCGAAAATACCATGCGCGCGCTGGACGCGATGACCGAACCGCTGGATTACGCCATGGCGGTGGTGCGCCACCTGGAGAGTGTGGCTACCTATCCGGAACTGCGCGCCGAGTTCAACGCCGTGCAGCCGGAGGTCAGCGCGTTCTATTCCAGTATTCCGTTGCAGGAGCGCCTCTGGACGGCATTGAAAGATTACGCCGGCACGCCCGAGGGCCGCTTATTGGCCGGCGAGAAACGGCGCTTCCTGAGCAAGACCATGGACGCCTTCCGCCGCCACGGCGCCGACCTGGACCCCGCGGGCAAGAAACGCCTCGAGGAAATTGACGTCGAGCTGACGCAGGCCACCACCAAGTTCGCCGAAAACGTTCTGGACGCGACCAATGCCTGGGACTTGGTGCTCGCCAGCCAGGCCGAACTGGCCGGCTTGCCGCCCAGCGCCGTGGCATCGGCGCGCGAGAGCGCCGCCCGCAAGCAAGTGGAGGGATGGCGTTTTACCTTGCATGCGCCCGATTACTTCGCGGTAATGACGTACCTGGACAACCCGGCCATTCGCCGCCGCATGTACGAAGCGTATGCCGTGCGCGGAGCCGAAGGCGCCACCGACAACCGGCCGCTGATCGTGCGCATTCTGGAACTGCGGCAGGAAAAGGCGCGCCTGCTGGGATTCGCCGATTTCGCCGACCTGGTGCTGGAAGACCGCATGGCGCACAAAGGCGCTCGCGCGATGACGTTTCTGGAAGATCTCAAGGCCAGGACCGAGCGCCGGTTTCGCGAAGAGAACGGCGAGCTGCTGGAGTTCCGGCGAACGCTGGAGGGCCCCGCAGCTCCCGAGCCGGCGCCTTGGGACGTAGCGTATTACGCGGAAAAACAGCGCGCGGCGCTAT
>Ga0181536_10004523_pt1 | contig 14664 bp, 12 predicted proteins | sample PEATcosm2014_Bin_41_FD_121105 | JGI IMG/M metagenome (GOLD analysis project Ga0181536, IMG submission 121105) | Peatland microbial communities from MTU Mesocosm Facility, Houghton, MI, USA - PEATcosm2014_Bin17_60_metaG | ecosystem: Environmental > Terrestrial > Soil > Wetlands > Peat | place... | reverse complement strand
TCGCGCGGCGCCACGGGCCTCTCCTCGATCCCGCATCTGCACAAGTCGTCTCGCTAGACGGTCGCGTGACAACCCTCGCGGAGAAGCTTCAGGCCGACAGTCGCAACATTCTCGTGTTCATCGATCCGGCATGCGGACCCTGCCGGTCACTCCTGCCTGACTTGCAAAGCTCGTGGCCACACATGACCGACAGGCTTGTGTTGGTCACACGCGGACAGATCGACCTCAACCGTGAGCTGCTGACCGGATTCCCCGAAGATCGGTCAGTGGTGGACGACCATGACGAACTGATGATCCGCTACGGCGTTCTGGCCACCCCGTCCGCCGTTGTGTTGAGCGCGTCCGACGCGCGGCCAGAGGCGCTCGTCGTCGGACCAGAAGCCATCCGGGGCCTGACCAGTCAGTCCGCCGGCCAGGTGAGTGCCCCGTCGGCTGCCAGGTCCGGCGCGCGGCTGAGCCAACCGAGTCGCGTGGTGCCCGACGACGTCTTGTCACCGCTGACGTCTTCAACGCCGGCGGTGCTCAGCCGTCGGGAGGCCTTGACAGCAGGCCTAAGCGCCGGAGTCTTGGCCCCCGTGTTGACACGCCTGGGACGGGCGGTCGATCTCACGGCGCAGCTCGTATCGACAGCGAGCAAAGGAGTCGCGTGCCCGACGTGCGGGACGTGCATGATCTGCGAGGCACCGGCCGCAGGCTCACGGCCAAAAGAGTTGGTTTGTCGTCCGTGCAAGCAGAAGTGCACGGCGAACGACCTGTGCGTCAACTACGCGAACAAGCTGCCCGCCTACTTGAGCATCCACGCGTACCTGCTCGCGCAGGGGTTCTCACAGAGCGGCGAACCCACGGCGCTGGGGCTGCAGCAGAACGGGACGTTGTCGTTCATCGGGACCAACACCGGCTTCACAAGCAAGTCTTCGGCGAGTCCGAATGCACTGCTCATGTACACGCTGACCAACACGGCCGGCACCGCATCGGCAGCGATCTTCAACTCCGCGGGCAAGATCACCTCCGTCGTGGCAACGAACTCGGCCGGTCAGGTCGTCGCCATCGACGTTCCTTTGCGTCCCGCGCTGGCGAGTAGTGCCGCGGCGCGAACAACTTCGGCGCAAGGCGGCGCGCGGCGCCAGTCCGACGCATCGCTGGAGCCGCAGAGAACCGCCGTTGGCGACGAGGCGGCAAGTTGCGAGGAGGTATGCAGCGCGGCCTTGGCGCTCATGATCGGAGTCCTCACGCCCCTCGCGGCCGCGGGAGAGGCCGCCTCGATAACGACGATCAAGCTCGCTCTGCCTCTGCTGAAAGGCATTCTCTCGGCCGCCATCGGCGGCGGATCCCAGACCGACCTCGCGCTGACGACAATGGGTGCTGCCTACACGGGTGCGTCGCTCTTGAACCTCGGCGAGGAGAGCGAATTCAGCGCGGACGTCGCGAAGGACAAAGTCACCTCGACGGCCGAGCAGCTCATCTGTTCCACGCTCGTTTGCAACGTGAAGCTCGAGGGTTGTTGCAACTACACAGGGGCGTGCTACGACCTTGACACGGTGTGTGAGAGAAACTGCCCCGGCGGCCTTAAGCATCCCCTTGCGCACTGTGACGTTTACCTCACGCGCCTCGGCAAGAAGATCAAGATCTCGACCCTCGTGCCGGGATTCTGACGAGCTGCGGGCTAGGCAGAATCCCCGGATCATCACGGTCCGCCCCTCGTGCGGACGCGTTGCCCGCCACGATCATGACGCGCGGCACAACGTTGCGCTCGCGTGGGTGGATGCGCCCGCGCCCTACCGCCCGGCTAGAGGTCGCGCCCCGCCGCCGCCAATTGGTCAGCAATGAAGTCGTAGCCGGGGGACCTCGGAACACCGCCTTGTGCTTCTGCGACGTTCGCATTGCGCGGCCGGGAGGGTAGCGGGGATCTCGAACCCTCCCGGTGCTGGTGCGAGCGGGACGCGGCTAGAGCTCAGGCACCTGCGCGATCGGATGCTCCGCCGGTGAGTACGACCTGGCCATCGCCAGCATAAGAAGGCTCCTCAGCGTGGCTGACCCACGATCGCCGCGACTGACTCGGGATCATCGCAACCCACGATCAGCTCGTCGAACTGAGCACCCTCCAGACGCACCCGGACTCCGCGTGGGGTGTCGTGATGTACGACGGCGAAGATCTTGTCGTCGTGGGAACTGAAGGTGCCGATGGCAACCGACCCAGGAATGCCCGTACCGACACGAAATCCGTGAACCGCTCCAACGGCGTCGTCGAGCACCTCGACGGTCCGGACGGACCGGAGAGGCACTCTGACCTCTCCGTGAACGGCCTCCATCTTCTCCACCGCCCTCAGACGCACCACGAGCTCATCCCCGTCGACGATGAGATCGGCCATGGTCTCCTCCTTCGACAGCGTCCCGGCCCGAACCGATAACTCACCCTATTGCCTTCGATGCGAAGAGATCAGCTGCTGGGCGCGGTTGGGTCCCGAGAAGAAGACTTCTCACGAAGTCGTGGCGGGGCCAGGCCCTGGATCCCGGTGCTCACGACCTGGCGACCCGGCGGAGCGGGCAAGAAGGCGCGCGACGGCGTAGACGAGGCTGGCCAGGAGGAGGGGGCCACCCAGCACGAGTGCCAGCCCGAAGGCGGGATTGTGGGCGTCGCTCCAACGATGCGCGTTCAAGTTGGCGACCAGCAGGTCGATCGAGGCGGCTGCACCGGCCGCCCCGACAAGCACGCCGAGTGCCACAAGGCCCCCCGCCCGGTCGGGACGCCTGGAACGCAGCACGGCCGCTGTGACGCACAGCGAGGGGACCACGGCCAAGGCCCACGTCACCGCGAAGGCGGACGATCGCGCCATAGATCCGTTCGAAGTCCCGGAGAACCCGAAGTGGCTTGCCAACGGGTCGGGCAGGTGACTCCAGAGAACGACCGGTGGGATGATTGCTATGCAGCACACCGTCAGCGGCACGAAAGCACCAAGCACAAGTCTCATTACTCTGACAGAAGCCATGTCGCACGCTCGCTGCAGGGGCTCATGAGGCTGACACGACTCTACCTAGTCGATTCCTGCCAAGAGCTGCATGGTCCAAACCTGGTGTCGGACTCTGAGAGCTGCTCCCATAGACCCGACGGTTCGCAGAGTTGCTCTCTCAGACAGGCCTGGCGCCCGTCGGCTGACTCTGGCGACACTCGCCCTCAGGGAGGAATCCGCGAGCAATGTCGATCGGTCAGCCCATGTGCGAGTACGCATGGTTCGTGGGTGGCACAAACGTCTCCTTGATCGATCTCGGGCTGGTCCAACGAAGCAGGTTCAGTTTCGATCCGGCCTTGTCGTTGGTGCCGGAACCTCGGGATCCCCCGAAGGGTTGGCGGCCGACCACCGCACCCGTTGGTTTGTCGTTGACATAGAAGTTGCCCGCCGCGAAACGCAGCGCTCGCTGGGCTTCGTCGATCGCCGTCCTTTCCGTTGCGAACACCGAACCGGTCAGGGCGTACGGGCTCGTCGTGTCGACGAGGTCAAGGACTTTCGCGTAGTCGTCGTCGGGGTAGACGAACACGGCCAGAATGGGTCCGAAGTACTCGGTCGTGAAGATCTCGTGACGGGGATCGTCGCCGAGAAGGACGGTGGGCTGGACGAAGAACCCTTCTCGGTCGTCGGTGACCCCGCCTGCAAGGATCTCCACCTGCTTCTCGTGGCGTAGCCGCTCGAACAGCTCGCTGTGGTCGGCGAACGAGTGAGCGTCGATGACGGCCCCGCCGAAGTAGGAGAAGTCGGTCACGTCGCCATAAGAGACGGTCTTGGTCGTGTCGACCAGCGCCTCGCGCAGCCCGTTGTCCCAGAGCGAACGGGGCAGGTAGGCGCGGGAGGCAGCCGAGCACTTCTGGCCCTGGTACTCGAATGCTCCGCGGACGAGCGCTGTGACCAGGGACGCTTGGTCAGCAGAGCGGTGCGCGACCACGAAATCCTTGCCACCCGTTTCACCAACAAGGCGCGGGTAGGTGCGGTAACGGTCCAGGTTGTCCCCGACGATGCGCCACATCGAATTGAATGTCCACGTAGATCCCGTGAAATGCAGGCCCGCAAACTCGGGGTCGGTCAACGCAACGGCGCTCATTGCCGCCGCGCCACCGGTGATGAGGTTTATGACACCTGGCGGCAGACCGGCGGCCTCCCACAGCAGCATCAGGAAGTGCGCGGCGAAAAGCTGCGTCGATGCGGGCTTCCATACCACGGTGTTACCCATCAAAGCCGGGGCAGTAGGAAGATTGCCGGCAATCGCGGTGAAGTTGAACGGCGTGATCGCCACCACGAAACCGTCCAGAGGCCTGTGATCGGTCCGGTTCCACTCGCCGGGCGCCGAACTGGGCTGTTCGGCGAGGATGCTTTGAGCAAAGTGCACGTTGAACCGCCAGAAGTCGATCAACTCGCAGGCTGAATCGATTTCCGCCTGTTGGACCGACTTTGACTGGCCGAGTATCGTCGCCGCGTTCAGGGTGTCCCGCCAGGGACCGGCCAACAGGTCTGCGGCGCGCAGGAAGACAGCCGCCCGCTCGTCGAAGGGGAGATCGCGCCAGGAGGAAGCTGCCTGCTTAGCAGCACGCACCGCGGCAACCACGTCCGCCTCGGTCGCCTGCGCCGATTCCCCCAGCACGTGACTGCGTTTGTGCGGCTCAAGGATGCTGAACCGGCTGCCGCCGGCCATGCGTCGCGCGCCGCCGATGGTCAAGGGCAGTTCGCGCCTGTCACTCTTCAGTTCGGTGATCCGGCGGTGCAGCCTCTCGCATTGGGCGCTCCCAGGCGGATACTCGCGCACCGGCTCGTTATAGGGAACTGGTACAGACGTCATGGCGTCCATTAGACGATTCGCCTCCTATGGATCCAGGGCTGTTTCATCTTCTGTTCTGCCCAAAGTTCGTCCTCATGGGCACCTCGAACGGACCGGTAATAAAGCCAAGAACGACACCCTTTCCGTTCACGTTACTTGACAGGTTCGCGACCTGCTGCAATGCGGTCGCCTCTGACGCGTACTATGCGAAAGAAGCCGGGCCCGAAACACCGGACGTCTCCATGCGCTCGCCCCTCGCCATTGGCTTTCTGCCCCGACTGTTCTCTCTCGAGAGGGACACATCGTTGGTCCGCTTCCGGAGCCCAAGGGCGGTTGCTCCCCGGGTATCCTGTCGTCATGACAGAGAGCTTCGCGCGCCAGGCGGAGGAGATCGCCAAACACCAGGCCGAGGTGATCGCGAACGAGGCGGAGATCACGAAACGGTGGGCCGAGGAGCTCCGGAGACAGACAACAGAACCACTTGCCACGCCTGTGGTTCACGTCCGCGGGCGGTACAAGTTCACCGTCCAGCTTCTGAACCACCCCTTCAGCCATGGCGGCCAGTTCGGCAGATTGGCCGTCGAGAACCTTCTCAATGACATGTCACAGAAGGGTTGGGAGTTCGTGGAGTCGATGCCCCACGAGGACGGGCGCCTGTTCGTGTTCCGGAGCCTCGGCGAGTAGGACGCCCAGGGCAGCAATCGCCGGGCTTGGGCAAGGCGGGCAACCGCGGGAGAGACGGCGGCACCGCCTCTGGCTCCTTCCGAGCCGGGGTGAGACGCCTGGGTCGTATCCCCCGAGATCGGCCCGCCTCCGGACTTGCACACCGGAACGGTCACGTGAGAGAACCCGCGTCCCAAACCCGAGTCAACCCGAGCGTCCTGCGTCGGTCGCCAAGGCCGACCCGGCACAGGTCGATGTGTTGGCATGATCTTGGGCATGGTCACCATGTCCGTCGAACAATTCGAGGAGTTGGTGGCCAATGCTCTCGACGGGATACCGGCCGAACTCGGGGCGGCCATGGAGAATGTCGCCGTCATGGTGGATGACCACAGCCCGCCGGGGCGACTGCTCGGCCTCTACCAGGGCGTACCGTTGACGAGTCGCGGGGCTCACTACTCGGCGACCACGCCGGATCGCATCACGATCTTCATGGCCACGATCTGCCGGGCGTGCCAGACGCCGCAGGAGGTCGTAGACATGGTTCGCCGAGTGGTGATCCACGAGGTCGGGCATCACTTCGGCATCAGCGACAGGCGACTTGAGGAATTGGGGTGGGGCTGACCGGGCGCCGTGCTGTGAGACCACGGCGCCCGGTCGTCACTGGCGGCTCGTCAGATCTGGAGTGCCTTTCGCGCTCGCCGTCCGCCGCGGCCTGGCGATCGGCACCAGATCTGAGTGCCACCAGATGGTAAAGGTGGAGTCGCTTCGTTTGCTATCGGCCCGGGCTCTCTAGCTCAAGAGAAGGTGTAGTCGGGGATCCCCACTCCGGAGTGGACCGGGGAGACGTTCGTCGACGACTGGTGAGGACAAACCCGAACCGAGAAGTTCTCCACCAAGTCGGCTTCACCTGCCGGCCCACCAAACCTCTGGCCGGGTGGGACGACCCTCAAGCCTGCTGTCGCGACCCCCGGGCCCGCGCACAAGGCGCCGGTATCCACGACACCCAGGATTGCGTGTGCGGTCGCCCCGGGCTGGAGCGTCACCATGGTCGGGGTGCCGCGGTGGGACGCCGGCTCACCGATCTCCGCGCCAGTCGCACTGACACCCCACACCTTTGGCCACCCGTGCAATGTGCACGGCTGGTGCCCGACATTGCTGAACTCAAGTTCGTAGTAGATGGTGCCGGCGGTGCCGTCGCCCTCAACTGCTACCCAGACCTCAGTGCTGGCGGCGCCACAAACCTGGATCGAGGCCCGAGCGCCCGAGTTTGCCGACGCGACCACGGTCGCCGTCGGGAGGAAGATTGCTCCGCACGCCAGAGCGGCACCGACAGCAAGTCGCCGGCAATCTCGTAGCTTCAGCTTCATGCTGGTTCCTCCTTGGCTGGTCTTGCTTCACGTTTCGCAAACGGGTCGCTGCGCCGGGCGGCACCGAAAAGAGGGGTCCTGCAGCAGTCGGGGCAACCTGTGACGCTGAGTGACGCCGCTTGATCGCTCCCCTCGACCGCCATCAGACCTCCCTACCCACTACAACGTTTGAGCCGGCCATCGCGCTGCAGCCGAATTCGACAAGTTCCTGACGTCGTCGAGGGCGTCGCGGATGTGCTCGTCACGCCGGCAATGAATTACATCGACGTCGCCCCTACGCTGGACCGCGGCACTGCGTTGTCGCCTACGCCGCGACCGAGTCGGACGCAAGGCGGCTTCGGACGAGCCGAACTGGTCGCCCGCTAATCGCCGAGTCGCGCGAAGATGACCGATCTCCTCTCACACTGATCGCATGAAAGCGGCTGCCCCCGAGTTCAACGACGTCGTGTGCGGCCTGCTGGTGAGGTCCGGACGAAGTCTCTTCGTGCACCGGAACAGTTCGCGCTCGTGGGCCCCGGACTGCTGGGACGCCCCCGGTGGTCACATCGAGCGAGGTGAGTCGGACTTCGACGCCCTCGCCCGCGAGATGTTCGAGGAACTCGGAGTCGTGGTCTCCCCCGACGGCGCTCGCCTAGTAGCCCGGCTGACCGGAGCTCAATACGACGCTCGCGTCTTCGTCGTCGACGCCTGGTCCGGCGAGCCGGAGAACCGAGCACCGGAAGAGCACGACGATCTCGCCTGGTTCGACGAGGTGCAAGCCTCCCGTCTCGTCCTCGCCGACCCGGAACTTCTCGACATAGTCGTCGATGTACTGCGTCGCGCGGCAGGAACGGACGACTGACAACGCTCGCTAGGCGGAGAGCTGCCGGCAAGCCGGGACGGGTAGGGCTGGCACGGGGACCCGAGACGTCGAGCTCGGATCACTCCGGCAGGTGGATGCGACGAGCCCCCGCGAGGAGGTAGTGGTACTACGAGGCAAACGAGTGCTGTCACCCACCTTGAGAACCGCCCGTGCAGAGCCCAGGCTTGACGTATCACACGCCGATCCGCAGGTCTTCGCAGCTCCTGACTCACATGAACCGGGTTCTTCGCGTGACTTGGTACCGGTTCCGGGCCACATTCGGCCGCCGTTGGGGCGGCTATCTGAGCGTGGTGGTGCTGATCGGGCTGATCGGCGGGATCGCCATGGCGTCGATAGCGGCCGGGAGACGCACCCAGTCCTCGTACCCCACCTTCCTCGCGGGCACGAACCCCTCCGACATGACCGTGTCGGTCTTCGCCCCGAACGGCGGTGGGCCAGCTGCACCCTTGACGGCAAAGATCGCCCACCTGGCGGGCGTGAAACGCGTCAGGACCATCTTCGTGCCGCACGTCGTGCCGCTTGCCGCCAACGGCGCCCCCCGTCTTTCCACGTTGGATCAAGTCTCGATTCTGGGCAGTCTGGACGGCGCGTTTGTCGCTCAGGACCGTCCGGCCGTCGTGCAAGGGCGGGCCGCGGACCCGAACCGGGCCGACGAAATGGTCATGACCACGAGCACCGCCAGCCTCCTCGGCGTGCACGTCGGACAGGTCGTTCCCATGGGCTTTTATACGAACGCGCAATCGTCGCTGCCGGGCTTCGGCACGCCGAGAGTGCCGCCTCGCCTCCGGTTCGAGGTCAGGTTGGTCGGTCTCATCGTCTTCAACAACGCCGTGGTCCAAGACGACGTCGACCGTGCCTACGGCTTCGTGCTCCTGACGCCGGCGCTGGTGCGAGAGCTCGTCGCTGTGTCGCCAGGGGTGGCCGCCCCGGAGGCCTACGCATTGCAGCTCGACCACGGTGGCCTTGAGGTTCCTGTCGTCCAACAGGCGATCGTCCACCTGCTCCCGCGAGGCGCGACCGCCGAGTTCCATGTGACGTCGCGGGTCGTCACCGAGGTGGAACTAGCCCTCAAACCGGAATCGGTCGCCCTCGGTGGGTTCGGGGCGATCGCCGCGTTGGTCTGCTTAGTCCTTGGGATTCAAGCCATCTCCCGACAGCTCCGTTGGGTGGACGACGACCGCCGGGTCATGCGGGCGGTCGGAGCAAGTCCGGCCATGACAGCCGGGGACGGGCTGATCGGCGTCCTCGGTGCTGCGGTCCTCGGCTCGCTCGTGGCAGTCGCCGTAGCGGTGGGGTTGTCTCCGCTCTCTCCTTTGGGACCGGTGCGCCCCTTCTACCCCGGTCGGGGTTTCGCCTTTGACTGGACCGTGCTCGGAATCGGTGTGGCCCTACTCGTCGGAGTGCTCGCAACTGCGTCGGTAGCACTTTCCTACCGAGGGTCGCCTCGCCGGGTGCGGCGCACCCGCCAGGGTGTGACTCGCAGTTCGAGCGTCGCCCGGAGGGCTGAATCGGCCGGGATGCCTGTCGCTGGCGTGGTCGGGGTGCGCTTCGCCCTCGAAACAGGAAGGAGCCGCACGGCGGTGCCGGTGCGATCTGCGTTGGCCGGCACCGTCCTTGCGGTCGCCTTGGTGGTGGCAGCCCTCTCGTTCGCGAGCAGTCTGCAGACGCTGATCTCGCACCCTGCGCTGTACGGGTGGAACTGGAGCTACGCCCTCGATCCGACCAACAACGTCCCTCCTCAAACCTTGGCAGTCCTGGGACACGACCCCGATGTCGCCGCCTGGAGCGGGTTCGACTACAACAACGTCGACATCGATGGGCAGACCGTCCCCGTGCTGTTCGCTCGCTCCCTCGGCGAGGTCGTGTCCCCGCCGATCCTGTCGGGGCACGGCCTGGACGCAAACAACCAGATCGTCATGGGTGCAGCCACGCTCGCCGTGCTCCACAAGCACGTCGGCGAAGCCGTGTTCGTGAGCTACGGGACCCGGGCCGACGCCCCCCTCTACATACCACCGACCCGCCTGGTGATCGCGGGCACGGCGACGTTCCCCGCTGTCGGGTACGAAAGCTTGGTCGCCGACCACACCTCGATGGGCACGGGTGCTCTGTTCTCGGAGGGGATATTCCCGCCGGCGTTCCAACGAGCCATCGGGAACCCGGACCCAAACCTCAAGGGGCCCGAGCTGGTGTTCGTGCGGCTCAGAAACGGTGTCAGTGCGACAGCCGGCCGAGCCGACATGCGACGTGTCGCCGACGAGGCGGACAAGGTGTTCGCCGCGGACCCTCTCGCGCAGGGCAACAGCGTCGTCGTCCTCGGCGTCCAGCATCCGGCGCAGATCGTGAACTACCGCAGCATCGGCTCGACCCCGGTCATCCTTGCTGTGGGCCTTGCCGGAGGAGCGATCGTCGCTCTCGGCCTCACACTCGCCGCCTCGGTGCGCCGGCGCAGGCGAGACATGGCGCTCCTGAAAGCGCTCGGTTTCACCCAACGGCAGCTGTCGGCCGCGGTAGCATGGCAGGCAACCGTCACGGCAGTCATAGGAGTCGTCGTCGGGATCCCGCTCGGCGCCGTCGTTGGACGTCAGCTCTGGACGCTGTTCGCCAACAGCCTCAACGCCGTGCCTGACCCCACCGTGCCTGGCTTGTCGGTGCTCTTCGTCGGCATAGGCGCACTCCTGTTCGCCAACGTGGTCGGCGCGCTCCCCGGGCGTAGCGCCGCACGAACCCCGACAGCTCTGGTGCTGCGAGCGGAGTAACCCGACGCCTCCGAGCGGAGTCAGGGGCGCTCGGTGACGGCGCACAGCGCACGTCGCACTCCCGGGCCTTAGAACAGAGCGAGTACCTCACCGCGAGACGTGTTGTGTCTCTCGACAGGCGGGGCGAGAACCCGACAGAGACGCCCGCGAGGTCGAAAATCCGGCCGGAGTCGTCGGACAACCGGATCAGGACCCAACTCCGTCTCTATACCCCCAGTGGTATCGTAAGACCAAAGGAGGAGCAAAGATGCGTAAGAAGGTCCTCGTACTCGGCAGCAACTTCGGTGGTCTCACGGCGGCGTTGGCGGTAAAGCGCGAACTGCACGGCGACGTCGATGTGACGGTGATCTCACCATCCGATCTGTTCGTCTTCAATCCCTCGCTCATCTGGCTCCCCTTCGGCAAGCGCTCCCCACAAGACCTGTCGTTCCCCGTGACGCCGACCCTCGAGCATCACGGCATCGAGTTCGTCCACCATGCAGCCGAGTCGATCGACTCGACCGCCCGGACTGTCTCAGCCGGGGGCCAGTCCTACCCCTACGACTACCTGGTCATAGCGACCGGCTACCGAAACGACTTCGATGTCGCGCCGGGACTGGGACCGGGCGGTAACGCCGTCACCATCACAACGCTCGAAGATGCCGTCCACGCCGGCGAACGGTGGAAGGCACTGCTCGACGATCCCGGACCGGTGGTCGTTGCCGCAACGCAACGCGCCAGTTGCTTCGGCGCGGCGTACGAATTCCTCTTCAACGCGGCCTACCACTTGAAAAGGGCGAAGCTCAAGGGCAAGGTGCCGCTCACCTACGTGACTTCAGAACCTTTCCTCGGCCACTTCGGCATCGGCGGGCTCCCCCACGGAGAGCAGCTGCTGGGGATGTTCCTCAAGATGGAGGGGATCACGGCCATTACCGACGCCTCAATCGAGTACGTCGACACCGATGTGGTCCACCTGCAAGACGGCCAGGACGTGCCCATGCGCTACTCGATGGTGATCCCTCCCTTCCTGGGCCAGCAGGTCGTGAAAGACAGTGGCCTCTCGGACGCGCGGGGTTATGTCTCGGTCCGACCCACGTACCAGAGCATGGACCACGACGACATCTACGCCGTCGGCATCGCGGCAGCGGTGACGGTTCCGTGGCAGACGTCCACACCAGTCGGCATCCCGAAGACGGGGTTCCCCACCGAGACGATGGCGCACGTCGCCGCCTCCAATATCGCTTCGCAGGTCCGAGGTGTGGAACCCAAGGAGAAGAAGGAGTTCAAGGACATCATGGCCGTTTGCGTGATGGATGCCGGCAACAATGGCGTCATCATCCTGGCCGACAAGATGCTGCCTCCCCGCAAGCACGGCGTGCTCATCCCTGGTCCGCAGGCCCACGCGATGAAGGTCGCATTCGAGAAGTACTTCTTGTGGAAGGCCCGCAACGGCTATGTGCAGCTCCCCTGAGGACGGACCCACCGGCTCGGTGCCGACGCCTAACAGGATGTTTCCGATACGGTCGGCAAGGTGATACGTGCCGCGACTCGGGCGGACATCCCTGTCCTCGTCGAGTTGATAAGTGAGCTCGCGGAGTACGAGCGGGCGCGTGACGAGGTCGAGATCGACGAGATGATGCTCGAACGCGCACTGTTCGGGCCTGAGCCGAGCGCTTTCGCGCGTGTCGCGACCACCGACGATCTCGTCGTCGCCATGGCGCTCTACTACAGGAGCTTCTCGACGTGGACGGGACTGCCCGGCATCTACCTCGAGGATCTCTATGTCCGGCCCGCGCACCGTGGACTCGGCATTGGAAGGGAGTTGCTCGCCTCGTTGGCCCGTCTGGCTCTTGACGAGGGCTGCGGTCGGTTGGAGTGGTCCGTGCTCGACTGGAACGAACCGGCGATCGCGTTCTACCGGTCGATCGGTGCCGCCGCCACGGACGAGTGGACCCGATACCGTCTGGCCGGGCCGGCGCTCACGGACTTCGCGAACTCGTTCTCACCGTGAGGAACCCTTGGCCGCGAGGTGTCTCGCCCGGGGGCCGGCGCCTCGAGAGGCAAAGCGGCGGCGGGCGATCGGGAGACTCCGTCACAGCTGCGGAGTCCCTGGACCGGCGGACGGACTGAACCGGGGCTTGCTCACGGGGGTGCCGGAGGAGTTGGCTCGCTAACGTCTTCCCCATGACGATCGAGACTCGCATCCTCGGACGTACCCGAGCGGAGGTGACCGTCCTTGGGTACGGGGCCATGGAGTTACGTGGGCAGCCCAGGGGACCGGCGCTCACCGACGAAGAGGCTGGCCGGCTCCTCCACGCCGTCCTTGACGAGGGCATCAATCTGATTGACACCTCGGTCGACTACGGCCACAGCGAGGAGCTGATCGGCCGGAACCTGGCCTCTCGCCGGGACGAGTACTTCCTCGCGTCAAAGTGCGGATGCCCCTTCGAGGATCCACCCCCTGGGGCAACGCCGCCGTTCCCGCACGACTACAGCGCGGCCAACATCCGGGCCGGTCTCGAGCAGAGCCTCCGCAGGCTCAGGACCGAGTGCCTCGATCTGTTGCAGGTCCACATGTCGCCGAGCCGTTCCCAGATGGAATCTGACGGGACAATCGAGACGCTCATGGCACTTCGGGACGAGGGCAAGATCCGATTCCTCGGCATGTCGGGAACACTTCCCCACCTGCCCGACCACATCGCCATGGGTGTCTTCGACGCCTTCCAGATTCCCTACTCGGCGATCCAGCGCGAGCACGAAGGCCTCATCGCAGATGCGGTCGCGGCCGGAGCGGGCACGCTCATCCGCGGAGGCGCCGCCCGCGGCGCCCTGGCGGAGGACAAGGACTGGCGCCAGGCGCCGCTCGGGCTCGCCGAGGGAGAGGGGAAGCGCCGCTGGGAAGCCTCCGGGATAGAAGACCTCCTCAGCGAGATGAACCACCTCGAGTTCGTGCTGCGCTTCACGCTGAGCCACCCGGCCTTATCGAGCACGATCGTCGGCACCTCCGCCATCGATCACCTCCGCGCCAACGTCGCGATCGCCGAGAAGGGCCCGCTGCCCGCCGACTTGTACCAGGAGGCAAAGCGCCGCTTGGACGGGGCGAGCCGGTAGCGACCCTCGCGGCGCCGTCACCTCGCCAGGTCCTGCGCCGCGGATTCTGCGGTCAGGACGATCCTGACCTCAGACGGGCGAAAAGCGGCAGCTGGTTCCGGTTCGCGAGGCCGAAATGGTACAGGTGGAGTTCGTCCGCGCCCGCGCTGAGCAGCCGTACTGCGTGCTCCTCGAAGCCGTCGGCCTCCACGGGAACCAGGAGATTCACGTACGCCGCCACGCTGACTCCTGCCGGCACGGAGCGCCGGGCCGCGGCGATCACGTCCGGGCTGTGCGGCGACGTTGCCTCGACGGGAACCAGCACGGCGTTCGCTCGCCGCGCCGAGGTTGGCGTCAGCCCCGGTGAGGCCCCGGTCGCCCAAGGCTCCGGCTGGGCGTGCAAGGTGATCCGCAGGGATGGCTCGACTTCTCCCAGGGCAGTCAGGACACCCTCCAAGACGGCGTCGCTGTGACGCTGTCGACTGGTGAGGAGCAGCTCAGCCGTCCGTGCTCCGAGGACCTCGTATGGCGTCGACTCCCCGGCGTCCACCAAGTCCTGGGCAGCCTCGAAGGCCCCCCGCAGCTGTCGCACGGTCTCGCCGGCGTCGGCACCTTGGGCTTGCCAACCTCGCTGACAGGCGTCGCAGCAGCAGATCGAAAGGATCAGCTCCGCCAAGGGTGTGTAGGCCCTGAAGGTCTTCTCGTGGTGACCGCCGTGCTCGGACCCCAACTGGCCGTAAGCCTCGAGCGAGATCCCCTCAAGGGGAAGGCCACGCACCGCCTCGGCCGCGAGCACGGCAGCGTATTCGCGTACCTCCTCACTGCCGGGGCACAGGGCCCACTCGTAGAGGTCACCGAAGCAGTTGCGTACGACAAGGTCCTGGTGCTTTCGTCCCAACCCGCTGTTGTGGTTCAGCACTACCCACGCGCTGACCCGCAGCCCGCCGGCGACGAGAGCCTGGACGGCCCGCTCGAAGGAGTCCTCACAGCCGGTCCACGGCGCGCTGACCGGTCTGAGGCGGCGTCTTGCCCACACGTCGGCTCGTACGGGACGGTACAAAGCCGCGCTCTCGGCGAGGACGAAGCGGTGCTGCGGATGCTGCGGCGTCGCCGCCCGGACACTGTGGTAGGCGGCGGCAAGGCT
>Ga0181536_10004522_pt1 | contig 14666 bp, 12 predicted proteins | sample PEATcosm2014_Bin_41_FD_121105 | JGI IMG/M metagenome (GOLD analysis project Ga0181536, IMG submission 121105) | Peatland microbial communities from MTU Mesocosm Facility, Houghton, MI, USA - PEATcosm2014_Bin17_60_metaG | ecosystem: Environmental > Terrestrial > Soil > Wetlands > Peat | place... | reverse complement strand
GCCTGCTCGAAGTATTCGCCGCCCTCGCAGCGGATCCACCGCGCCAGGTTTTCGCGCCGCATCGCGGGAAATTTCGCCATGCCGACCAACAGCCGCGCGACCGAGCGGAACACGCCGTCCACTATCTCTGCGCGCCGCGCTTCATCCAGTTCCGGCAGCGCGAAGGAGAGATTGCGGTACGCCACGCGCCGCAACCGTGGAAGGGCCAGGTCCAGCAGCCTCGCGTATCCGCGCGCCAGCTTGTACGCCGTCTCGCCGGGCGCCCACTCCAGCGACTTCAAGACGAACAGCGCCGCCCCGTATTCCAAACCGTTCCGCATGGCCGAGCGTTGCCGCATGAAACCGCATTGTGGCACATCCGCCGGCCTTCCGCCGCGGAGGGCGCGCGCCCGGCATCTACGCTATCATGTTAAAAATCCCTATGATTCAAGACGTACTCATTGAGGGCCTGACGTTCGACGATGTCTTGCTCGAACCGGCCCACAGCGATGTGCTGCCGTCTGAAGTCGACACCCGCTCCTCGCTCACTCGCCAGATCGGCCTCAACGTCCCCATCGTTTCCGCAGCCATGGACACCGTCACGGAATCGCATCTGGCGATTGCGCTGGCGCAGCAGGGTGGCATCGGAATCATTCACCGCAACATGAGCGTGGAACGCCAGGCCGAGGAAGTGGACCGCGTGAAACGCTCGGAAAGCGGCATGATTGTCGACCCCATCACCATCAGCCCCGACCTGCCCATCTCCGCGGCCCAGGAACTCATGGCCCGCTACCGCATCTCCGGCGTGCCCGTCACCAAGGACGGCAAACTGGTCGGCATCCTCACCAACCGCGACCTCCGTTTTGAAAACCGCTTCGACGCGCCCATCTCCGAAGTCATGACCAAGGAGAACCTGGTGACCGTCGCGGTCGGCACCACGCTCGAACAGGCCGAGGCCATTCTCCACCGCCATCGCGTGGAGAAACTGCTGGTGGTCGATGACCAGTTCAAACTCAAGGGCCTCATCACCGTCAAGGATATTCAAAAAAAGTTGAAGTACCCCAACTCCGCCAAGGATTCCCAGGGCCGCCTGCGCGTGGGAGCGGCGCTCGGCGCCACCGGCGATTTCCTGGAGCGCGCCCAGGAACTGGTGGCCCGCAAAGTGGACGTGATCGCCATCGATACCGCCCACGGCCACAGCAGCCGCGTGATGGAAGCGGTCAGGACCATCAAAAGGAAGCTGCCCGACGTGCAGCTCATCACCGGCAACGTGGCCACCTACGAAGGCGCGCGCGATCTCATCTCGCTGGGCGTCGACGGCATCAAGGTCGGCATCGGCCCCGGTTCCATCTGCACCACGCGGGTGGTCTCCGGCGCCGGCGTTCCGCAGATCACCGCCATCGCCGAATGCGCCCGCGCCGCGCGCGAGGGCGGTGTCCCGCTGATCGCCGATGGCGGCATCAAGTTCTCCGGCGACATCACCAAAGCCATTGCGGCCGGCGCCGATTGCGTCATGATTGGCGGTCTGCTCGCCGGCACCGACGAAAGCCCCGGCGAGACCATTCTCTACCAGGGCCGCACGTTCAAGACCTATCGCGGCATGGGCTCGCTCGGCGCGTCCGGCAAATCCAGCTTCGACCGCTATGCCCAGGATCCCAACTCCAAGATGGTTCCCGAAGGCATCGAAGGCCGCGTGGCCGCCAAAGGTCCGCTCTCCGAGTTGGTCTACCAATTAGTCGGCGGTCTGCGCTCCGGCATGGGGTACTGCGGCGCCCGCAGCATCACCGAGTTGCAAAGCAAGTCGCGCTTCCTGCGCATCTCGCCCGCCGGCCTGCGCGAGGGCCACGTGCACGACGTCATCATCACCAAGGAAGCGCCGAACTATCGCGTGGAGTAGGGGAATGCCTAGGCGATAGCATGAAACGGCGTCGATATTACGGGTGAACCTCGAGTTCGTCTGGGCGCGCCCCGCGAGCGGCCGATTTCAAATTACAGCGAAGGGTAACCGAAGCGGAGCGCAGGGCTCGCGAATCGCGGTTATGGATGTTGGCGGTGATTTCATCGGTAGCCTCGGTGGTAAGTGCCCTTGCCGCTCTCGTAGCCGTGGCGCGGAAGTGATGCGGCCATTTATTGGTTATTTCTCCACGCTAAGCGGCTACCCGCTCTCCGGTAGTCCCACATCATTCCCTCCGGTACGCCTCGAAATCCGCCTTCACCGCCTTCTCCATGGCCCGCGTCGCCTCCAGCAGCCATCCCCGCTTTCGCTTCTTCAGATCCGCCAGCAGCACGCGGCCCCGCGCGCTCCCCAGGTGCACGTTGGCCGTCTCCCAGCCCATGGCGATCAGCAGCCGCAGCACGTCGTGCTCCTTGGGCAACGCCGAAAGTTCAATCCGCGAGCAATCCGGCGCCAGCCGCCGCACGATCCAGCGCTTCTGCAGCCGCACGAACGGATCGCGGCATCGCACCGCGCAATCCAGCATCTTCTGGTACAGAATTTCCGCCGTGCCTTTTCCGTTTTCCGCCCACACGCAGGCCGAGGGCGCCAACGCCTTGGCTTCGCGCGCCACCGATCCCCCGCGCCAGTCGGCCAGTGCCACGTACCGTTCCCGCCCCAGGCTGCCCAGCCCCGCGATGCGGTGCGCCTCCCGCCAGCGCAGGCCGCGTTCCGGCATCATGTGGTCGAATGCCTTGCCGACGCCCGCCGGACCTGCCCGCTTTAATTCCGCCAGCGCCCGCAGCTTCTCCCAGTACAGCTCGGGATCGTGCAGGCGAGCCGTCGCCATGTGGCGCAGCGCCGGATGGTGCTCCGCCAGCACGAAGGGCCGCCCGCCCGCTTCCAACGCCTCGCGGTAGCCCTCCAGAATGGCATCCATGCCGGCTTTGGCCTCGCAGTCCATCTCGGCCAGCAGCGCGCTGGTCCCCAGGCGGATCAGGTCGTTGGTGTACGGAAGCCGCCACACCTCGTCGAAATCGTTGATCCCCCAGATCAGCCGGCCCTCGATATCTCTCCACGTCCCGAAATTCTCCACGTGCAGGTCGCCCACGGCCAGCACTTTGGGTCCGCGCGCCGCGTCGCCACAGACGTCTCCCCAGATTTGCGCCCAGCGATAGTACGTGGCGCGCATAAAGGGAAACACCGCCGTGCGCATCTGCGCGTGCTTGAACTTCAGGTCCGGATCCACAATCCGCAGGTGCCGCGCCAGCCACGCTTCATATTTCGCTGTCGCCTTCTGTATGTTCATGCTTCCCCCGCCGCCGCGGGCGTCAGCATCCACTTGAGCACGCCGCGCGGTTGCGGCCCGGCGCGTTCGCAATCCACGCGCACCAGCGCCGCCTTCTTCATGTCCACGGAAAGCGCCGGGCTCCCCAGCAGGAACGCCACCATGGAGCTCATCAGCGGTTCGTGACTGGCCAGCAGGATGGCGCGCTCCCCGCCGCGCTTGCGGATCTCTTCCCACGCGTCCAAGGGCGACGCTTCCGGCTCCAGCGCCCGTGTCTTTACCACCTTGCCCTGGTAGCCCAGCGCTTCGGCGGCCACTTCGGCCGTTTCCAGGGCGCGCCGGTACGGGCTGGAAAGAATCAGGCTCGGCTCCGCGCCCGCGCTGCGCGCCCGTTTGAGCACGCGGCGCAATTTCTCCCGTCCTTCCTCGGTCAGCGCGCGCTCGGAATCCGGGTGTCCCGGCGAGCCCGCTTCGGCGATGCCGTGCCGCAACAGGTAAACCTGCATCAGCTTCGGGCTTTCCGCGACGGCGGCCGCGCCGTGGGCATCCGCCGCAAGCGCAGCCGCGACACCTGGCGCTGCAGCTCGCGGAAGATTTTCGGTACCGGCTGGCTGGCGTCGATCACCGTGAACTCGTATGGTTCCACCATGGTGTCGAGCGCCTGAATCAACTTCTTCTGGTAGCGCACGAAACTCTCGTACATATCCGGCCCGAACCGCAGGTCCATGCCGCTTTCCCAGTAATCGAAGGCGCCGCGTCCCAACACCACGCGGGACACCAGTTGCTCCACTTCCGCGCGCAGATACAACACGGCGTGCGGCTTCAACGCGAAGCCGGCCACCTGTTCGATCCATCGCCGGTTCTCGCCGCGCGCCGTGGCCCGCGCCATGATGGAAAAAATGTAGCGGTCGATCAGCACCACGAAGCCGGCCCGCAACGCCGGCACAATTTCGTTCTCCAGCCGGTCCGCGAAATCGGTGGTGTAGAACAAGGTCATGGTGATCGGCCCCAGGGTGTTGCCTTCCTTGGCCATCTGGATGCCCTTGCCCGCCAGCGCCGAGCGCGCCATCCCCGTGTCCAGCACCGCGTGGCCTTCCTGCTCCAGCCACTGGTGCAGCAGGGTGACCTGCGTGCTGCGCCCCACCGCGTCGGGACCTTCGATTACAATCAGCTTGCCCTGCAGTTCCGAAACATCCACGCCCGGAAGCGTTTCGCTATAAAACTGGAGCGGTTCTAGCTTGCGCATGGAACTCTCCTCCTTCCGGAGCGTGCAGGATGCCGTTCTTCAGATCGCCGCCGATCTCGCTCATCACGATGTCGCGCATATGCCGCTGCTGCTCCTCGATCGACTGCGTCGCGTCGATGACGTGAAATCCCATCTCTTCCGCCATGGCCTCGTACTCGTCCAGAATGCGGCCCTGGAAAATGCGGAAGCTCTCTTCCACGTCGCGCGCCAGCCCCAGGTCCATGCCGGCTTCATAATACTTAATGGCGTCGCGCCCGCCCAGAATGCGGCCCAGCGCCACGTCCAGGGGCACGCGGAAATAAAAAGCCAGGTTCGGGTGGATGGCGAAACGGTACAGGTTGCGCACCCACCGCCGGCTCACTCCCCGCGCCACGTCGCGCGCGAAGGCCGTGTAACTGTACCGGTCCGCGCACACGATGGCGCCCGCTTTCACCAGCGGTAGGATATAGCTTTCCATGCGGTCCGCAAAATCCGTGCAGTGGATCAGGCTGAACGTGGTGGGCGTGAACATTTCCTTCTTCTTGCCCCGCCGCGTGGTCTCGCGGACCAGCGGGGAAGAGTTCCACTCGCTGAAGGCCACCGCGAAACCCTGCGAGCGCAGCCAGTGGCTCAAGAGCGAAAGTTGCGTCGATTTCCCGGAGCCGTCGATGCCCTCCACCACGATGAGCTTGCCGCGGTACCGGTTCGGTACAAAAAGTGACATAAATGTTTGCCGCTGTCGCCCATTTTACCCCCTTCGTCGTCCGCCTTGTGTTACAACACGCCCATGTGACGCCGGGCTTTCAGCCTGCCGCCGGCTTTTTAGCCGGCGTTTTTCGCGATCCTCGCGAAACGCCGCGCCGCAGCCCGCCGGCTTTCCTATCCTGCGCCGCCCGCTACGTTAGAATGCCTAACATGCAGCTTCCCGCCCGAATCGGCAAGTATGAACTCCAGGAGTTCCTGGGCGGCGGGATGTCCCACGTGTACCGCGCCCGCGATACCGTCATCGGCCGCACCGTGGCCGTCAAGATTCTCACCGAAGCCGGCTGCCAGGATGCCGAGGCCAAGGCCCGCTTCCTGGCCGAGGCGCGCATGGCCGGCAACATCTCCCACGACAACATCCTCGGTATTTACGATTTCGGCGAAGACCACCAGCACCGGCCCTTCATGGTGATGGAATATCTCCAGGGCGAAGACCTCGGTCACGCCATCAAGGCCGGCCACACCGGCGAACTCCGCGACAAGTTGAAAATGGCTCTCCAGATCGCCCGCGCCCTCGAATACACTCATTCCCGCAAGATCATCCATCGCGACATCAAACCCGACAACGTGCACGTCGGCGCGAACGGCGTCGTCAAGCTGATGGATTTCGGCATCGCCAAGACCGAAAGTCTTCAGATGACCCGCGCCGGCTACGTGCTCGGCACGCCCTATTACATGGCTCCCGAGCAGGTCACCGGCCAGGGCGTCACCGCGCAGGTGGATGTGTATGCTTTCGGCGTGCTGCTCTACGAGCTGCTCACCGGCGTCAAGCCCGTTGCCGGCGAAACCGTCGAGCGTATTTTTTATAGCATCCTCAACGAGACCATCGACGTCTCGCCGCTGCGCCAGGCGGGAGTCCCGGAATCGGTCTGCGATATCGTCACCCGATGCACCCTCAAGGACCCCGCCGCGCGCCCGCAAGGCTTCGGCCCGGTTTGCGCCTCGCTCGAAAGTATCCTCGCCGAAATCGATGCTCCCACCACGCAGCTTCCCGGCATTGTGCAACCTCGGCCCGCGCCGGCGCGCCCCGCCTGGCTTTTGCCCGTCGTGCTGCTCGTGGTGCTCGGCCTGGGTCTGGGGCTGTATTTTGCCGTCAGGCCCAGGCAGCTCGCTCCGTTCATCGAGGCGAAGTCCGGCCGCATGGTGCTGGTTCCGGCGGGCCTGTTTCTCTATGGCAAGGAGAAGAAACCCTCCCCACTCCTGCCCGCGTTCTATATCGACCGGACCGAAGTAACGAATGCCGCCTACGCCGCTTTCTGCCGCGAGACGCATCACGCCCTGCCGGACGGCTTCCCGCGGGACAAAGAGGATTACCCGGTTGTGAACGTCACTTTCCTCGACGCCGCGGCGTTCGCCAACTGGGCCGGCGAGAGCCTGCCGGGCGCCATGCAATGGGAGAAGGCCGCGCGCGGCGCCGATGGGCGGCTGTTCCCGTGGGGCGACCGGAAAGACGCTTCGCGCGCCAATATCGGGCCGGATGGACAACTCCGCCCCGCGGCAGACTTCGCCAGCGGGGCCAGCCCGTTTGGGGCGCTGCAAATGATAGGCAACGTCTGGGAGTTCGTCTTTGAGCCGATGACGCCCAGCGACCAGGCGCTCCATTACTTCCGCGAGATCCTGAACCCGCCGCCGATGGCGGGCGAAGGTTGGTACCAGATCCGCGGCGGATCCTTCAAGGAGGGATGGCAGGAAGACCAGATCTCGGACTCGACCACTGTCCCCGCTCGCTGGAAGGACGCAAACATCGGCTTCCGCTGCGTCAGAGCGGCTCGGTAGCCGGGTGGGACCGCGCCCCTGCCGGTTGTTGGCCGCGTCAGCCGCCACGCGCCCCATAAGTTTGCACCCCGCACGGGCCCTCTGCCGTTCCGCGCCTTTGCTGCTATAATGGCTACGTTCCGCCCTGCATCCAGGCTTGCCCTTATGTTCCTTAGTGTCAAAGAGATGGAGATGCGCAAGATTCGTTTCGACGAGTCTTTCGAGCCCGCTCAGATCGAGTTTGCCAGTGAGAATCTGGAGCAGGCTTCTCCTTTGCACGCCGTCGGTGCCGCGGAGTTGTTGAAAAACACCGGCGGGCAGGTGCGCATCCAAGGCCGCTATACTGTGGAAGTCACCGCGCCTTGCGATCGCTGCCTGGCACCGGCGCGTTTTCCGCTGGATGCCGGCTTCGACCTGTTTTACAAGCCCGTTTCCGTCATCGCGCGCGTGGAAGAAGTGGAAATCGACGAAGGAGAAGCCCAGATCGGTTTTTATGAGAACGGCGGCCTGGAACTGGAAGACGTCCTCCGCGAACAGGTCCTGCTGGCCTTGCCCATGCAGCGAGTGTGCAGCGAAGACTGCAAAGGAATTTGCCCCGTCTGTGGCAGGAATCGGAACGAAGCGGAATGCGATTGCCGCACCGAAATCCACGACCATCGGCTGGAAGCGCTCCGCAAGCTGGAGATCTGATACATTCTTGAAGACGACGAAAGATTGGTTGAGAAAGAGATATGCCGAATCCTAAACGTAGACACTCCAAGGAGCGGACCAGCACCCGCCGCGCGCATGACGCGCTCAAAGCCGCCGGCCTGTCCGAGTGCCCCAACTGCCACGAACCCAAGCTGCCCCACCGCGTCTGCGCTCACTGCGGGCAGTACAAAGGCCGCGAAGTTGTCGAAGTCGAACAAGAGTAGCCCCGGCACAACATGCTGACCATTGCGGTGGATGCAATGGGCGGTGACCACGCGCCCAAAGCTGAAGTCGAAGGCGCGATTCGCGCCGCCAGGGACCTGGGAGTCAAGGTCATCCTGGTGGGCCAGCAGGATGTGGTCCGCCGTGAGCTCCAGGTGCAGGATGGCAACGGCACGCTCCCCATTGAGATTGTGCACGCCAGCGAGCGTGTCACCATGGAGGACAGCGCCGGCAAATCCTTCCGCGCCAAACGCGATAGCTCCCTCCGCATCGCCTCGCGCCTGGTTCGCGACGGCGTCGCTCAGGGCTTCGTCTCCGCGGGCAACACCGGCGCCGTCATGGCCACCGCCAAAATAGTCCAGGGTGTGGTCCCTGGCGTGGAGCGCCCCGCCCTGGTCGGAATCCTCCCCACCGCCGAAGGCACGCCCGTGGTTCTGGTCGATGTCGGCGCCAACGTCGATTGCACTCCTCGAATGCTGGGCCAGTTCGCGGTCATGGCCGAAATCTATTCGCGCAACATCCTGCGCCGCCCCAATCCGCGCGTCGGTCTGCTCTCCATTGGCGAGGAGGAACACAAGGGCAACGAGCTCACCCACGCCGCCACGCCCGTGTTTAAGAACCTCAACCTCAACTTCATCGGCAACGTCGAAGGCAGCGACATCTATGCGGGCAACGTCGATGTGGTGGTCTGCGACGGCTTCGTCGGCAACGTCGCCCTGAAAGTCAGCGAGGGCTTGGGCGACATGGTCAAGCACTTCCTGGGCGAGGCCCTCGAATCCACCATCTCCGGCAAAATCGGCTACGTCATCGCCAAGAACGCCTTCGCCACTTTCAAAAAGCGCCTGGATTACTCCGAATACGGCGGCGCGCCCTTGCTGGGCGTGCGCGGCGCGTGCATCATCTGCCACGGCCGGTCCAACGCCAACGCCATCAAGAACGCCATCCGCGTGGCCGCCGAATTCTCCGGCGGCAAAATCAACCAGCGCATCGAAGACGAACTCCGCGGCCTGGTCCGCAAAGCCGGAGATTGACGTGCGATTCGTCGCAACCTGCTTCCTGGCTCTGGCTTCCGCCTTCGCGCAGGGGCAGCAGCACGCCGCGTGGACCCTGCAACTCGATCCGGCCCCGGCTCCGCCCGGCTCCGTCGTCCGCATTCGCGCCGCCGCCCGAATTGATTCCGGCTGGCATCTTTACTCGGCTTCTTCCGCCGCCGGCATTCCCGCCACTTTCCAGGTTTCGCCCGGCGCTCTGCTGCGCGTGCTCCAGACGGCTCCCAAACGTGTCTTCGACGCCACCCTCAGCGCCGAAGCCGAATTCTACGAAGCCGACGAAGTCTTCCTGCTCGACGTCAAGCTGCCTGCCGGCGCCGCGGCCGGCCCCGCTACGCTTTCCGTCAACGTCCGCTACCAGACCTGCAACGACACCACCTGCGTACCGGGAAAATGGGCCGGCACTGCCGCCATCATCATCGATTCGGCTGCCGCGGCGCCAACCTTGGCGATTCCCGCCGGCTATTCGGAAGCTCATGCTCCGCAGCCGTCTTCCGCTGCCGCCCCGCCGCCCGCTTCCGAAGGCTGGGGCGCCTTCCTCCTGGTGGCTTTCGGTTTAGGGCTCGCCTGCATCTTCACGCCCTGCGTCTTCCCCATGATACCCATCACCATGTCGTACTTCCTCAACCGGCCATCCGGCGGGAAGCGCGACGCCGTCACGCAGGCGCTGGTCTTTTGCCTGGGGATCGTGGTCCTCTTTTCGGCTCTCGGCCTGCTCGCCACTCTGCTGCTCGGACCCGTCGGCGTCAAGCAGCTCGGCTCCAGCCCCTGGGTCAACGGTTTCATCACGCTCCTGTTCATCGCCTTCTCGCTCAGCCTGCTGGGGGCTTTCGAAATCACCATTCCGTCTTCAATCCTGACGCGCCTGAACCAGTCCTCCGGCCAGGGTGGTTTCGCCGGCACGCTGCTGATGGGCCTCACATTCTCTTTATCGTCCTTCGCCTGCGTCGGCCCGTTCGTCGGTTCGCTGCTGGCCGCGTCGGTCACCCAGGGCCGCGCCCGTCCCACCTTCGGCATGGTCGCGTTCGCCGCCGGCCTGGCGCTGCCGTTTTTCTTCCTGGCACTGTTCCCGTCTTACCTGAAGCGCCTGCCGCGCTCGGGCGGCTGGCTCGCGCGCGTCAAAGTGGTGATGGGCTTCGTGATTCTGGCCGCCAGCCTGGTCTACCTCGCCAAGCTCGATCAGGTGCTGCAATGGAGCTTCCTCACGCGCGGCCGGTTCCTGGCCGCGTGGATCGTCCTCTTCGTCATGGCCGGCCTTTACCTGCTTGGTTTCCTCCGCCTGGAAGGCGTTAAGCACGGCGAAAACACGGGCCTCGGACGCCTCCTCACCGGCATGCTGTTTCTGATTTTCGCTGTCAGCCTGTGGCCCGGCATGTCGGGCGACAAGCTCGGGTGGATCGATGCCTTCGTCCCCGCGAGCGCTGCCGCATCAGCCGCGCCTTCCGATGGCCTGGTCTGGATGAAGGATCAATATCGCGAAGCGCTCGACCGCGCGCGCCGCGAGAACAAGCTGGTCTTCGTCGATTTCACCGGCTATGCCTGCACCAACTGCCACTGGATGCGCGCCAACATCCTGGCCCTCCCGGAAATCGCCGCCGTTCTCAAAAACTTCGTCCTGGTCGAGCTCTACACCGACGGCGCCGATGCGGCCTCCCAGGCCAACTCTAAACTTCAGCTTGAAAAGTTCAACACCGTGGCCGAGCCCTACTACGTGATCCTCGACCCCAACGAACGCCTGGTGGCCAAATTCGAGGGACTCACCCGCGATCCCGCTCAATTCCTCGCCTTCCTGAACCAGGCCCAGGTCACGCCAGTTGCCTCCGCTTCCGCCGCCGGCGACTACCCGCAAGTCACGCTTCTCGCAGGCGGCCCGTTATCGACAGCCTCGCTCTCTGGCAAAGTGGTCGTCGTGAATTTCTGGGCGACGTATTGCATCCCCTGCATCGGCGAATTCCCATTCTTCAATAAGCTCTACCACCAGTTCTCATCGCAAGGCGTCGCCTTCATCGGCGTTGCCATGGACGACGATGCCGCCGCCAGGGTGCCCGCCTTCCTCAAGAAGCACCCCATCGATTACACCGTGGCCCTGGGCTCCGACGCCATCATGAGCCAATACAAATTGGATGCACTCCCGGTGACATTGATCTACAGCCAGTCCGGCAAGCCAGTGAAGCGTTTCGACGGCGCCATCACCGAACCCGAACTCCTGGCCGCCATCCAGCAAGCCAGGTAGGCTCGTTCCAGGCGTGGGGCAGGATGATATCCTAATGCCACTTAGCTTTCCAATTACTGAACACCTGCACAAATTGTGGGGCAGACCCCCTGGTCTGCGGCCGACGCCCTCGTCGGCCTGCTGGCGTTTGTGTGATGCTGATTTCGTTGTTCCGGCTGCGGAACGAGGGCGTCCCGCGCGGACCAGGGGGTCCGCCCTCCAATTCTGCCGAATCCGCAGCTTTGCGAAAACTAAGTGGCATTGGGATGGCATCCTGCAGCCGGGCGCAGCCCGGCCGGCAGTTTTCAGCCTGCCAGTGTTGGTGGGGCAGGCGGTGCCGCCTGCCAGGCCCGTCAGGGCGCAAGACAACACCCATGCCGCAAGCCGTGTGGACAATATCGGAAGTCGCATAGCCCCGGAACGGGGCGTAAGTCCGCCGCCCTTACTTCTTCACCGGGTCCCCGAATGTAATCGTCGATTCCCCGGTGTACTTGTGATAATTCCGGAAATCGATCACGTTGCGGCTGCAGAAATTCGATCCTCGCTGGCAGCTCAGGTTTTCCGCGTGTACCGGCAGCAGGTATTGCCTGGCGTCTCCCAGCCGCGTGTACTGGTAATCGGTGGCCGATTCCACGTGGTCGGTCGGAAACGCATCCGGGAATCCGTAAGCCTGCATCTCGATCCGCAGCACCCGCGCCGTCGCCGGGTCGATCCATACCGACCCCTTGTAAGGCGGATCGAACGTCTGCGCCGCCATCGTAATCTGCCAGTGCGAACGCTCCCGCGCCACCGAAAAATCGTAAACCTTGGAGCTCACGCCGCCCGAGCGCGAGTCCCGGCTGTAGTGAAAGTCCGCCGCCGTCGCCGGTGAGAACAAATCGATCAGGATGGTCCCGAATTCGCCCGTCGACCACGCCCCGTCCAACTGCTCGATATTCTTCTTGATGGCTTTGCCGTTGATCGTCACGTCGCGGTAGTCTTCTTTGCCTTGCTGGTACACCACCGCCGCGCCCACAATGTCGAGAGCCTGCCAGTTGGCCGGTGTCGCCATGCTCTGGTAGCGCGCCATCAGCTCCTGGCACACGTAATCCGGCAGCGACTCGGTGAAGTCCATGGCTGCCTCCGCTGCCTTGCGGATCAGCGGGTCTCCCACGGGCGGTGGCGGAATCGGCATATCGTCGTCGCCCCGCAGAATCGTCGGGGCGCCGTATGGCCTGCCGGCTGTCTGGCCCGCGGGCGGCGGCGTCATGGTCCCCGCTCCGCTGCCGGCCGGTTGCGCCGTGGCCGCCTGTTGCGGTACCGGCGCCGAAACTTCCCGCTCCGCATCGGCTGGCTTGCCGCGCACCAGTTTCGGCCGCCCCGGATCGTCCGGGTCCGGCTTGGCCGGCGGCGGCGCCATCTCGGTTGCGGCCTTCGCGATGGCCGCATCCGTCGTGTCGCTTCCGCTTCTGGTTGCCTCGCTTTTTACCGTCTGCGATGTCCCGCCTTCGCCCGGCTGCGCGCTTGTGGCAGGCCCCCCGGCTCTCTTTTCCCAATACACGTTCAAGGCTGTCAGGAAGCCTTCCGCGTCCTCCGGTCCCTCCACCGACAACTGGTCGCCCGGGTCGAACTTCGGCGTCTTCACTTCGTCGCCGTTCTTGAAAAACTTCGTCTTCCCCGAACGCTTGAACTGGATCACCCGATGGTCGTCCAGCTCCAGGCTGATCGTTTTATCGTCCATCTGCTTCAGCAGGCCCCGGAAGTTCGGCATCGGAGCGTTGGCCGTGTCGCTCTTCGAACCCTTCTTCGAGGGCAGCGGGATGCCCGGCCCGCCTCGTGGATACGTGCCCGGCGGATACTGCCCTGGCGGGTATTGCCCTGGCGGGTATTGCCCTGGCGGATACTGCCCTGGCGGATACTGCCCTGGCGGGTACTGCCCTGGATATTGCGCCGCCGCCGTTCCCAGTCCCAGCAGCAGCGCCAAAACCAGCCCCACGCCGCTTAACCGGGCGGCGCGGCATGCACCATGCGCTAAATTTGAATACACCATCTCATTGACCTCAGATGCTTCCCGGTTTCCCCCGGTTACACCGTTTTCCCGTTCAGTGGGGCAGACCCCCGGTCTGCGCGGGTCCCCCTGGACCCGCTCTTCGCTCGAACACTCAAGCTCCCGCCGGTCACAACGTCTTCCCTCTTCAGCCTGTGAGTCCAGCCCCGGTACGCGCCGAAAGATCCGTCGCATGTTCGCGCACCCCCCCCAGCCATGGTATCCTGATCCTCGTCCGAATAAAGTGTGGGAGACGCATTGAGCCCCCGCCGCCTGCTCCTAATCGACCCCGACCGCTCCGTCCACGACTTCCTGATGGGTCTCCTCGAACGCGAGGATCGCACCATCTCGAACGCCTATGGCCGGAGTGAATCCCTGGAGTGCCTCCGCTCCGGGCCCTGGGATCTGGTTCTAGCCGGCCAGGGCCACAACGGCTTCGACGGCCTGCAACTCGCCCGCCAGCTCCACGCCCTTCAGCCCAATGCCAGAACCATCTTTACCGGCGATCCCGATCCCGCTCGCGTCATCCGCGCCATCCACGCCCGCGCCTACAGCTACTTCCATTCTCCGCTCCCCACCATCGCGCTCGCCGACATGGTCCAGCAGGCCCTCGACTCCACACCCTCCCCGGACGATATTCTCGTTCTGTCCGCGCGCCCCGAGTGGATCACCCTTGCCATCCGCTGCAAGACGGACGCCGCCGACCGCACCACGCAATTCTTTCGCGAGCTCGAAACCGCCCTGCCCGTGCAGGTCTGCGAGGACGTGGTCGCCGCCTTTCGTGAGTTGCTCCTCAACGCCATCGAGCACGGCGCCAGGTACGACCCCCGCAGGCGTGTGCGAGCCTCGCTCCTGCGCACGCCGAAATCCATCATCGTTCACATCGCCGATCCCGGCAAAGGTTTCTCTCTCGACGCACTCCCTCACGCCGCCATCTCCAATCCCGAGGATTCCCCCATCCATCACGTGGAAGTGCGCGCGGAAGAAGGCAAGCGCCCCGGCGGCTTCGGCATCCTGATGACCCGCAGCATGGTTGACGAGCTGGTCTACAACCAACGCGGCAATGCCGTTCTCTTTGTGAAATACCTCGACGGCAGTCATTGAGTTTGGAATCGCCGCTCCTATCGCCAATAGCCTCCAGCAGCGCGCCGCCGCAAAACCGGGACTGCTAAAACCCCGCCTTTGGGCCCCCCCCTTTGGAATTGGATAGCTCGCTCCAAAACGCCCCTCGGGCAGCGCGCGCCGTCGCAAAACGGGGACTGCTACCAACCCCCGCCTTTGGAATTGGATAGCTCTCTTGTAAATAGCCGTAAATGCTTGATTCTGCGATGCCGCAGTTCCGGCTATTTTCATTCTCGCGGGTGTCGCGCGGCGCGACATGGCTCGAACTGTCCCCGGTTTGCCCCTTCACGCCACTCCTTTCTTCATCCCGGTCTGCCCAGCCGCCGTATTCTGACCTTCCGAAGTGCAAGTTAGCGGGCGCCGTCTTTGCCCCCGCCAAACGGCAGTTTCGCTCTGCCTGGCG
>Ga0181536_10004520_pt1 | contig 14668 bp, 12 predicted proteins | sample PEATcosm2014_Bin_41_FD_121105 | JGI IMG/M metagenome (GOLD analysis project Ga0181536, IMG submission 121105) | Peatland microbial communities from MTU Mesocosm Facility, Houghton, MI, USA - PEATcosm2014_Bin17_60_metaG | ecosystem: Environmental > Terrestrial > Soil > Wetlands > Peat | place... | reverse complement strand
GTCGAGCGGCTGCGCGCCAAGGGGGCGCGCTTCGTCGACGACCTCGCGGAGATCCCGCCGGGCAGCGTCACGATCTTCAGCGCCCACGGCGTCTCGAGCGCGGTCGAGGACGAGGCCGCGGCGCGCCATTTGCCGGTGATCGACGCGACCTGCCCGCTCGTCTCCAAGGTCCACAGCGAAGGCCAGCGCTACGCCAGTCAGGGGCGCGAGATCGTCCTCATCGGCCATGCCGGGCATCCCGAGATCGAAGGGACCATGGGCCGCGTCGACGGCAAAGTGCACCTCATTTCGCGGGCCGAGGAAGTGTCCAGGCTTCAGGTCGGCAACCCCGACAAGCTCGCCTACATCACCCAGACCACGCTCTCGGTCGATGATACCCGCGCGGTGATCGAGGCCTTGCGCGCGCGCTTTCCCAAGATCGTCGGCCCCGACACCAAGGACATCTGCTACGCCACCCAGAACCGGCAGCGCGCCGCGCGCGAGCTGGCGCTGGCGGTCGAGGTCGTCCTGGTGGTCGGCGCCGCCAACAGCTCGAACTCGAACCGCCTGCGCGAGATCGCCGCCGAGCAGGGCGTCCGCGCCTATCTCGTCGCCGACGCCGATGCGCTCGATCCGCGTTGGCTCGAAGGCGTCAGATCGGTCGGGATCACCGCCGGCGCGTCGGCCCCGGCCGAGTTGGTGCAGGCGCTCATCGACCGGCTCGGGCAATTGGGCCCCGTGGAGCTCGAGACGCTGCCGGGCATCACCGAGAACGTCCGCTTCCGCATGCCGGCGGAGCTCGTCGATCCGGCGGCGGAATGACCGGGTCCCGATCCCCGAGAACCTGAGAGCGAAGGAAATCCAGCCTTGTCCGTGCCCTTGCAGCAGATGATCCAAGTCGGCCTGTACGTGGCGAAGCAGCGCCTCAAGCGCGTCGAGCGCTATCCGCTGGTGCTGATGCTGGAGCCGCTCTTCCGCTGCAATCTCGCTTGCGCCGGCTGCGGCAAGATCGACTATCCCGCTCCGATCCTCAATCAACGGCTCTCCGTCGCCGAGTGTCTTGAGGCGGTCGACGAATGCGGCGCGCCGGTGGTCTCGATCGCCGGCGGCGAGCCCCTGCTCCATCGCGAGATCGACGAGATCGCGCGCGGCATCATCGCGCGCAAGAAATTCGTCTATCTCTGCACCAATGCGCTGCTGATGGAGAAGAAGCTCGACCGCTTCTCGCCCAATCCCTATTTCGTCTGGTCGGTCCATCTCGACGGCGACCGCGAGATGCACGACCGCTCGGTCTGCGAGGATGGCGTCTATGACCGCGCCGTCGCCGCGATCGCGCTCGCCAAGGGCCGCGGCTTCCGCGTCAACATCAACTGCACGCTGTTCGACGGCGCCGCGCCCGAGCGGGTCGCCCGCTTCTTCGATGATGTCATGGCGATGGGCGTCGATGGCATCACGGTCTCGCCGGGCTATGCCTACGAGCGGGCGCCCGACCAGGCGCATTTCCTCAACCGGCGCAAGACCAAGGAGCTGTTCCGCGAGATTTTCCGCCGCGGCCGGAGGGCCAAATGGTCGTTCAGCCAGTCCGGCCTGTTCCTCGACTTCCTCGCGGGCAACCAGAGCTATCATTGCACGCCCTGGGGCAATCCGACGCGCAACTATTTCGGCTGGCAGCGGCCCTGCTATCTCCTCGGCGAAGGCTACACCAAGACCTTCAAGGAGCTGATGGAGACCACCGATTGGGATGCCTACGGCACCGGCAATTACGAGAAATGCGCCGACTGCATGGTGCACAGCGGCTATGAGGCGACCGCAGTCATGGATGCGGTGAAGCACCCGATGAAGGCGCTGGGCGTCGCGCTCAAGGGCCAGCGCACGGACGGCGCGATGGTCGAGGAGATCCCGCTCGACCGCCAGCGGCCGGCGGAATATGTCTTCTCCCGCCATGTCGAAGATGCGATGGACGGGGTGAAGAGTCAGAAGGTCAGCGGGACCGCGGCCTAACGCGCATCATCCGAACGCAATGCATTGACCGCGCGCCGCAGCGCCGCGAGCGCCCGCGACGTGTCGCGCGCCACCCTGATCAAGCGCAGGATCTGGCGGGGATCGCCGGCGACGCAAAGCAGCACCCGACCGAGTTGCGGCCGGCCCTCTTCATCGAGGGGAAGGACCGCCGCCGCGGGAAGGTCGAGCGACACGGGATCGGCCACCGCGCGCAGCGCGAGAAACGGCCGCGCGGCCCGCGCCGCCGCTTGCGCCGCCACATGGCTTTCGAGATCGACGGCAATGGCGCCGGTGCGGCGGTGAAGCTCGGCCTTCGCCGAGGACGCCGCCACGATCCGCGCCGCGCCGAGAAGATCGCCCTCCGCCGGGACCAAGCCTAAAGCCCGAAGCGCGGCGAGCACCTGCGCGCGCCAGCCGGCATCGACGGGAAATGTCGCGCCGTCCTCGCTCTGCACCAGGCGCGGCAGCAGCAGGCTTCCCGGCGCAAGAGCGGGATCGAGACCGCCGGCGACGCCGAAACTCAAAAGCGCCGAAGCGCCGTCCGCCAGCAACCGCTCGGCCGCCGCTGCGGTCCGCGCCGCATCGCCCCCCGTCGCCACCGCCACGAGCCCCGCGCTGCGGGCGATCCGCGCCTCCGCGGCGAGGCCGGTGACCGCGGCAATGCGCATTACATGCCGTAGGTCAGAGTTTGTGACGCCATAGCCTGGAATCCGCTTAATTGCCCGATCTCGTGACGGACAAGTATGGCGACAGAGGCAACGCCCCTGGCAAGCGGTTCCGCAAACGCAAGGGCGAACTCGGGTTCACCAATAAGACGGAGGTGTTTCATAGCATCCGGCACGCGATCGCGACCATGCTCCATAACGCTGACGTGTCAGAAGCGACCGCAGCGGCGATCCTCGGACATGAGGCACGAGCGACGGAACCAGGAGTTTCACTCCTCCCGCTCGGTCCGATCTCGACCAGCCCAATGCGGCCGACGGATGCGCCTTGCGTGCGGCATTTTGTGCCGTTGACCTACCCAAAGGAGGCATGTTCCTGTGAAATGGTTAACGTCGGTCGGTACCGCGAAAGGCTGAGACGTTGACCAGCACAAAAGACGTACGCGCCGGACACCGGCTCGCAGCGCTGCTTGCCGCAGCGGCTTGCCGATGCGGCTTCAACCGCGCCTCAAGGGCTTTGGGAATGGGGCGCCAAACCACGAGGAGGACTTTTCCATGAAGACACTGATCATTGCGGCTGCTTGGCTCGTTGCGATGAGCGCGGCTGCCGTAGCACAGCCGGCGGCGCTCACTGACACGCAGCTTGACAGAGTTGCGGCCGGAACCAGCCCTGATTTCAATTTTTCGACGACAGTTACGTCCCCAGCCCCCTTCTGCCCCGGGAGCAGCCTTTGCGGTAATTTCAGTGTTTCGACGGCACCAGCTACCGGGCTGCCAATCATGATTGCCTGGCCGTTGCTTGCCCATATGTGACTACCTGGCCGTTGGTTGCAGTCGTTTCGTAACTGCTACACGGGTATCTGGCCGCGCGAGTTGAAGCCGCGCAGCCGCTACAACGCGTTTCAAGCTGAGTCGTGAGTAGAAGGAAGGAAGCTCTGCGGACAGTGATGTCGCGGAGCTTCTTTTTCGCACGTCTATTGTGGGGAAAGCGTGTGGCGCTAACTCACATGCCGTAAGCGGTGCCCTGCTCGTCCCCGCGCCGCAAATTGCGGTAGCGCGCCAGTGCCCAGAGCGGGAAATAAGCGCGGTAGCCGTGGTAGCGCAGGTAGAAAACGCAGGGGAATCCGACCGCCGTATAGGGCTCCTCGTCCCATAGCCCGTGCGGCTGTTGCGTCCGCAACAAAAAGCCGATGCCGCGCTCGACCGCGGGATGATCGACTTCGCCCGCCGCCATCAATCCCAAGAGCGCCCAGGCCGTCTGCGACGCGGTGCTTTCGGCGCCCTCGCCATGCGGCGCGCCCGGCCAATAGGAGATGCCGTCCTCGCCCCAGCCGCCGTCCGCGCGCTGCTTCGCGATGAGCCAAGCGACGGCGCGGCGCACCGGCGGCGAGCGCTTGTCGATGCCGGCAACGTTGAGCGCGCACAAGGCCGACCACGAACCGTAGATGTAATTGGTTCCCCAGCGTCCGTACCACGAGCCGTCTTCCTCCTGCTCGCGCAGGAGATAGTCCAGTCCGCGACCGCGCGCGGCCTGCCAATCGGCCTCGCCCAATTGCGCCAGCAGCCCGAGGCAGCGCGCCGAGACATCGGCGGTCGGCGGATCGAGCAGCGCGCCATGATCGGCGAAGGGAATGTAATTGAGATAATAATATTCGTTGTCGGCATCGAAGGACGCCCAGCCGCCGTTGCGGCATTGCATGCCGGCGATCCATTCGGCGGCGCGCGCCACCGGCACGCGATACCCCGCGCGGTCGAAACGGTCGAGCGCCATCGCCGCCATGGCGGCGTCGTCGAGATCGGGGTAATGCGGATTGGCGTATTGAAAGGCCCAGCCGCCGGGCCGCACCCCGGGCCGCCATGCCGCCCAATCGCCCACGACCTCCAGCTCCTGACGCTCGACCAGCCAGTCGAGACCGCGCCGCGCCGCATTGATCGCGGCATCGCCTTGCGCCTCCATCAGCGCGTGGCAGGCAAGGCCCGTGTCCCACACCGGCGAGACGCATGGCTGGCAATAAGAGCGCCCCGGCGTCAGCACCAAGAGCTTGCGCAGCGCCGCCTTGGCGGTCTTAAGCCGCGGATCGTCCTTGGGATAATGCAAGCTGTCGAGCATCATCACCGTGTTCGCCATCGCCGGATAGATCGCGCCGAGACCGTCCTCGCCATTGAGCCGTTCGCGGACGAAGGCGACCGCCCGGTCGATCGCGCGACGACGCAAGGCCCGCGGAAACCAAGGCTCGACCCGGCGCAGCAAATCGTCGAGCCCGTTGAACAGCGTCGCCCAGGCCGAGCCCTTGGCGCGCCGCGGGCTCGCCTCGGTCCCGGCAACGAAGAGCTCGCGGATGGTGATGCCGCGCGGGTTGCGCGCGCGCGGCTTCAGCGCGAGCAGCACCAGGAGCGGCACGATCACGGTGCGCGACCAATAGGACACTTTGGTCAAATGGAAGGGAAACCAGCGCGGCAGAAGCATGATCTCCACCGGCATCACCGGCACCGCGCGCCACGGCATCTCGCCGAAGAGCGCGAGCTGAATGCGCGTGAAGACGTTGCAGTTCGCGGCGCCGCCGCGGGCGAGGATGGCCGCGCGCGCCCGCGCCATGTGCGGCGCGTCCGGCGGATCGCCCGCCGCCTTCAAGGCGAAATAGGCCTTGATGCTGGCGGAGAGATCGAGGTCGCCGCCATGGAAAAGCGGCCAGCCGCCATGCTCGCCCTGGATCGAGCGCAGATAATGCGCGAGCCCCGCCTCGACGTCCGCGTCGATCTCGTCGAGAAAATGCTGCAGCAGGATGTATTCGGCCGGGATCGTCGCATCGGCTTCGAGCTCGAAGCACCAATGGCCGTCGTCGCGCTGGAGCGCCAGCAGCGCCTCAGTCGCGCCCTGTACGCCCGCGTCCAGCGCGACCGCTTGCGGCTCGGCGTCGGGTGCGGCGTATCGAGGCATCAGCGTGTCGGACATCGCTATCGCGATTCGAGTGTGAGCGGGGGCGGCGGACCGGCCGCCACCTTGGCAAGCTCGCCGCTGGCGCTCAAGCGCTTTTCCTTACCGACGCGCCGCGACGAAGCGAGCAACCCCTCGGCGGCGGCGAAGCCCGAGCGAATGGCTCCTTCGATGGTGGCGGGGAGTCCGGTGTCGGTCCAATCGCCGGCGAGCGTCAAATTGGACCAGCGCGTCGCCTGCATCGGCCGGCGCCGGATCTGCGCCGGCGTGGCGGCAAAGGTGGCGCGCCGCTCCTTGACGATTTGCCAAGGCGGCATCGGCTCCGTCGGTAGCTCGTAGGCCTTGGCCGCGTCGTGCCACAGCCGCAGGCTCAGCTCCTCGGCCGGCGTATCGACCAGCCGGTCGGCGGCGCTGACCGTCACTGACAACACTTCGCGCTTGCGAAACACCCACTCCGCCACGCCGCCGACGATACCGACGAGCAGCGGCGCCGTGTTCGGGAGCCGGATGCGGTAGTGCGCGTTGACGATGGCGCGGAACTCCTGCGGCGCGGTGAGGCCGGGAATGAGGCGCGCCGCCACCGGCGCCGGCACTGCGAGCACCACGGCCTCGTCGTCCGTGACGGTCTCGCTGTCGCCGTCGAAGCCGAGGCCGGCGACGCGATCTCCGGCGAATTCGATGGCGCGCAGCCGCGCGGCAAAGCGAAGTTGCGCTCCGTGCTCGCGAAGATATTGGAGTGCCGGCTCGATGAACGTCTCGGACAGCCCTTCGCTGGGCACCAGCGGCCGACACATCGTGCCGCCCTTGGCGAAGCTCTCGCCGAGCACGTGCGCCAGCAGCGCGGCGGACGCCTCCTCGACGCCGGTGTTGAGCACGGCCACCGTAAGCGGACGCCACAACCGGCAAAAGAGAACGCTCCGGGGATCGAGCACATCCGCCACTGCCTGATCGCGCCCGACCCAAGCAAGCCGGAGCGCCCGCAAATAATCGCGCAAATGCGTGCTTGGGACGCGCCTCGTCCGATCGAACAGCCACCAAGGCACGCGGCCGGCGCCAGGGCGGAACACCCAGCGCTCGCCGCTCGCGAGATCGATGAAGGGATAAGCCGCCTCGTCGGGACCGATGAGCGACTGCGCGGCGCCGATGCCGGCGAGATAGCGCTGCGCCGCCCAGTTGCCTGAGATCAGCAGATGGTTGCCATTGTCGATGCGGCAGCCAAGCGCCGCATCGAAATAGGAGCGGCAGCGCCCGCCCGCCTGCGGCGCCGCTTCATGCACGGTCACGGCGACCCCCGCCTCCGCCAGTCGCAGAGCGGCGGCAAGGCCGGCGAGGCCGGCGCCGACGATATGGGCGCGCGCGAATCGGGTCATAACAGGCCGTAACGCAGTGCCAGCCACAGCTTGACCGCTTTCGGCAGTTCGACAGGCCGATCGAGATCGCGCCAGCCGCGCCGCCGCAGCCGCAGCAGCAGTGCGTGATAGACGGCGCCCATCACCGCCGCCGGCCGCATCGCGCGGCGCGGGCATTGCGCCATCGCCGCCGGGACTTCGGCAAAGCGCTGCTCGGCGCGTTCGGCCAAGGCCTCGCAGACCGCCGACAACTCCGGATGGCAGAGCACCACCGCCGGATCGGTCGCATGGATGCCATGGGCGATCAGCAGCTCGCGCGGCAGATAGAGCCGCCCGCGCGCCCCGTCCTCGGCGAGATCGCGCAGGATGTTGGTCATTTGCAAGGCGCGCCCGAGGGAATGAGCGACACGGTCCGCGGCAGCGGATTCGGCGCCGAAGATGCGCACGGAGAGACGGCCAACGGCGCTCGCTACGCGATCGCAATAGAGATCGAAGACCTCGAGGCTCGGTGCGCGAACCGCTTCGCGCGCATCCATCTCCATGCCGTCGATGAGCGCCAAAAAATCCTCGCGTCTGAGATGGTAGCGCTGGGCGATCTCGGCGAGCACATGGGCGAGCGGCGTTCGCGGCCTGCCCGCGTAGATCGCCGCGATCTCGTCCCGCCATAGGGCGAGTGCTACCAGCTTCGCCGCCGCCGGATCGTCGCTGTCGGCGATGTCGTCGATCTCGCGGCAAAAGGCATAGACCGCGAACATCGCCTCGCGGCGGTCCTCCGGCAGCAGGCGCATCGCCCAATAGAACGAGGTGCCGGCCGAAATCACCCGGGCGTGGATCGCTTCGCGGGTGTCCAACTCTACCGACGAGGCTTCGAGCGGTGCGGCGCTCATCGTCCGCGCCACAATCCGCAAAGCAGCGCCGCCGCGAAATCGCCGCGGGTCAGTTTCACGCGCATCGCCAGCGGATCGCCGCGTCGGAGCCGCCGTGCCAGGCGCTCGGCGAGGCCGACGATGACCGCGCATTCCCGGCGCAAGCCGGCGCTCTCGACCGCCACAGGCAGAAGCCGCGCCTCGGCGATGAGGCGCTCGGTTCCGTCGAGCAGGCGGTCGATCGCCTTCCTGAGGCCGGGGCTCGCGGCGCCCGCCGCAAGCTCCTCGACCCGCGCGCCCGCAGCGGCGAGATCGCGCTCGGGCAGATAGACGCGATCGAGCGCCCGGTAATCGGCAGCGCAGTCCTGCAGATGGTTCAGCACCTGAAGCGCGTTGCACAGCGCATCCGACGGCCCCCAGGCCGCGCGCCGCTCGCCGTGGAGATCGAGGAGCTGCCGCCCCACCGGCGAGGCGGAATAGCGGCAATACTCGATCAGATCATCCCAGTCACGATAGCGCAGCTTGGTGGCATCGAGACGGAAGGCTTTGAGCACGTCGAGGCAGTGCTGCGCCGTAATCCCGGTGGCCTCTAGGCTCGCGCGCATCGCTGCCGCGGCGGGCGCGTCCTCGCCTGGCGCGCCCAAGAGCACCGCTTCCATGCGATCTAGCCGCCTTATCTTGTCGGAAGCGGCGAGGCCGGGGTTGTCGGCGACATCGTCGGCCTCGCGGGCAAAGCGATAGAAGGCATGGACATGCGGCCGCAGCGCGCGCCGGATGAGCCAGGAGCCGACGGGAAAGTTCTCGTCCCGCGCGATTTTGCCCGAGGGCGTCTCGACGGCGGCGCTCAGCGCTGGCTCTGCCATTGCACCCGCCCTTTCCACCCGCCACCGACGCCGCGCCAATGCCGCCGCGCAGAATCGAGCGTCGCCGCCAGATAGATCGCGGCGACCGCCGGCAGCAGCGGCGCCCGCAGCGGCGACACGCCATAAAAGCGCAGCATCGGCGCATAGGCCACCGCCATGGCGAGCCACGCCGCGCCGGCAATCCATACTGCGGCCCCGCCCGCGAGGAGCAATAAGGGCGGCGCCAGGAAGGTCAGGCCGAGGCCCAGCACCGTGCCGAGCAGCAGCCATGGCGAATGATCGAGCTGCGTGAAGGCGGTGCGCGCGACCATGCGCCACACCTCCGCGACGTCAGGATAAGGCCTGAGGCTGCGCACTTGGCGCGTGAGCCCGATCCAGATCGGCCCGCCGGCCTTCACCCTGCGCGCCAAGGCGCAATCATCGATGAGCGCGTTGCGAATTGCCGCATGGCCGCCGCTGCGCTCATAGGCGCTGCGCCGGACGAGAATGCAGCCGCCCGCCGCCGCCGCAATCCGCCGGCGCGGGTCATTCGCCCAGGCGAAGGGGTAGAGCATGGCGAAGAAGAAAACGAAGGCGGGGATGAGCCAACGCTCGGCCGCGCTTCGGCAGCGCAACAGCACCATGAGCGAGACGAGATCGCGGCTCTTCTCCTCCAGACGCGCCACCAGCTCCGAGACGTTGCCGGGATGATGGGCGATGTCGGCGTCGGTGAAGAGCAGCAGTTCGGGCGGCCGGCCGGTCTCTTCGAGACCGCGGACACCCTCGGCGAGCGCCCACATCTTGCCGGTCCAGCCGCGCGGCAGCGTCCGGGCGACGACGACAGTCAGACGCTCCGCTCGGCCCGATTCCGCCGCTGCGGCGATAGCACGCTCGGCCGTCCCGTCGCTGCTGTGATCGTCCACCAGCACCACCGAGAACCGCCCGGGATAGTCCTGGGCCAAGAGCGAGCCGATCGATTGCGCGATTACCGCTTCCTCGTCGCGCGCCGGCACCACGACAGCGACGCCGGGCCAGCTTCCAGGCGGCGGCGCGGGCGGTGGAATTCGCGGCAGCCAAAAAAAGCCGCGCGCGAACAGCAGGTAGAGCCAGATGGCGAGCGCCAGCGCCGCCAAGAGCAGCGGAATGTCGCTCACGCCAGCATCCCGGCCTGGCGGAACCAGGCAATGGCGTCGGCGAGCCCGAGCGTCGCGGGACGCGCCCGGTAGCCGAGCTCGCGTTCCGCTTTCGCCGATGTGAAATACATATGCTTCTTCGCCATGCGCAACCCGTCCAAAGTGACGAAAGGCTCGCGGCCCGTGATGCGGCCCCAGCCCTCCGCTGCCAGGGCGATCGGCCAGAGCGCATCGACCGGCAGCTGCAGCCGCGGCGGGCGGCGGCCCACCAGAAGCGCAATCTCGCGCAGGATCGCCGCCAAGGGCAAATTCTCGCCGCCGAGAATGTAGCGCTCGCCGATTAGCCCTTCTTGCTCGGCGAGGAGATGCCCTGCCGCGACATCATCGACATGGACGAGATTGAGGCCCGTATCGACGAAGGCGGGCATGCGGCCCGATGCGGCCTCAAGGATCATGCGGCCGGTGGGCGTCGGCTTCAAGTCGCGTGGTCCGATGGGGGTCGAGGGATTGACGATGACCGCCGGCAGCCCGCGCGTCGCGACGAGGCGCCGCACCGCTTCCTCGGCGAGGAATTTCGAGCGCTTGTAGGGTCCGATCATGTCCTCGAGCCGGCTCGGCGTGGTTTCGTCGGCCGCGGCGCCGTTCTCGCCAAGCCCCAAGGTTGCGACGCTGCTTGTGTAGACCACGCGCGCGACGCCGGCGGCTTGCGCCGCCTCCATTAGCCGCACCGTGCCGTCGACATTGGCGGCATACATGGCACGGGGATCGCGCACCCACAGGCGATAGTCGGCCGCCACATGGAACAAGCTGCCGCTGCCGGCTACTGCCTCGGCCAACGAGGCCGGATCCTCAAGCGCGCCGAAGCGCAACTCGACATCGAGGCCGGCGAGATTGCGGCGATCGCTCGAAGGCCGGAGCAAGACACTTACGCGCCTCCCTTCGGCGAGGAGCGCGCGAGCCACGGCCGAGCCGACAAAGCCCGACGCGCCCGTCACCAGCACAGGCTTGTCGCGGTCGGTCATGGCGCCAGACTGAAGCTGCGTTTCGTGCCGCTAACCGGCGTTGGCGGCGCGCGGCAAGCCATTGCCGATGAGCCGGCGCGTCATGGCGCGCGCCTCGCCATCGACATCGAGGACATCCTCGAGCCGGTCGATGCGCCGGTTCGGCAGCGCCTCGAGCGTGCGCTCGACCACAGCGGCGATGTCGAGGAAGCCGATGCGGCGGTCGAGGAAAGCGGCGACAGCGACCTCGTTCGCGGCGTTGAGGATCGTCGGCGCGCCGCCGCCGCTCGCAAGCGCCGCGCGCACCAGCCGCAGCGCCGGGAATCGCACGACATCCGGCGCCTCGAAGTCGAGCCGCCCGAGCTTCGCCAGGTCGAGGCGCGGGCTCGGCGCGCCGATCCGCTCGGGCCAGCCGAGCGTGTTGGCGATGGGCGTCCGCATGTCGGGCGAGCCGAGCTGCGCCAGCACCGAGCCGTCGCTGTAATAGACCAGGCCATGCACGACCGACTGGGGGTGGACGACGATTTCGACGCGCTCGCTTGCGAGACCGAAGAGGTGCTGCGCCTCGATCACCTCGAGGCCCTTGTTCATCATGGTCGCGGAATCGACCGAGATCTTCGCCCCCATGCGCCAGTTCGGATGCGCCACCGCCTGTTCCGGCGTCGCCCGCGCCATCTCGGCCGCCGACCATTTGCGGAAGGGGCCGCCGCTCGCCGTCAGCATGATGCGCTCGATCGCCGTCCGCTGCTCGAAGGCGAAGACCTGGAAGATGGCATTGTGCTCGCTGTCGACCGGCAGGAGCTGCGCCCCGCAGCGCTCGGCCTCCGCTGTCACCAACGCGCCGGCGCAGACCAGAACCTCCTTGTTGGCGAGCGCCACCATGGCGCCGCGCCGCACCGCCGCCAGCGTCGGCGCCAGACCGGCGGCGCCGACGATGGCCGCCATGACCCAGTCGGCCGGACGCGACGCCGCCTCGATGATCGCCGCGGCGCCGGCCGCCGCCTCGATCCCGCTGCCGCTCAGCGCCGATTTGAGCGCGCCGTACTGGCTGTCGTCCGCCACCACGGCGAACTTGGCGGCAAGGCTCCGCGCCTGCGCCGCCAGGTGTTCGGCATTGTGGTGCGCCACCAGCGCCTCGACCGCATAGGAGCTGGGATCGGCCGACACCAGCTCGACGGTGTTGCGGCCAACCGAGCCGGTCGAGCCCAGGATGGTGACCCGGCGCGGCTTCTCGCGCCGCGCCCGACGCACTGGACCGGCCGAGTTCTCGCTCATCGAGACCCCCTCGCCATGGCCTATTGATAGAGCGGTCCCCGGTCGGCGTAAACCGCCAAAGAACCTATGAGGTCCCGGGCTTTGCCGTGTCCAGAAGGGCGGCCACGCGGTCGCGCAGGCGGAAGAGCCGGCGGTCGCGCAGGCCGAGCGCCTCGAGATGCGCCGCGGTCTGGAAGAGGTAGGTCGCGCAAGGCCCGAGCGCGCCATGCGCCCGCGCGATCGCCGCGACGATCTGGTCTTCGGGCAGAGCCCCAGCGTAGCGCTCATGCCGGGCGTTGATGACGAAAGCGATGGCCCAGCCCCGCCCCTCGTTGGTGGCGATCTTGAGCCAGCGTGGACAATAGGCATTGGTCACCATCTCTCGCCGCCAAAGCAGCTCGAGCTCTGGCTGCGCCATCGCTTCGGCGATGCGGAAGGCGACGCCGCGGCAGGCGCCGCCGCGCTCGAGGCCCAGGATCAGCCCCGGCGCCCGCGGCGAGCCGCGGCCCAAATGCGTCCACAGGCAGAAGCGCCGATGGTACCCCGCGACCGTCGCCACCCGCTGCTCGACGAAATGGATCATCGGGTTCCAGATCAGCGAGCCATAGCCGAAGAGCCAGACATCGCCGCCGCCATCCGGCCGTTCCGCCAGCATCCGCGATACGGCGGCGCAGTGCTCCTCGTCGCTCACCAGTTGCAGCGCCGGATCGGCCGCCTTGAGGTGATCGCGCAGCCGACCGCTCAGGATCAGCTCGCGGTTGAGCTGGTAGGGCTGGTTCAGGTCGTGCGCCATGCTGAGAGCTAAGGATGAGGATCAAGAGCCGGGGAGAAGCATATTAACGGGCAGCCCCTTCGGACGAAATGCCTCTTCCTGAAGGGCAGCCATGTCGAACCGGGTGGATGGCCGCCAGCCTTGAAACTTGCGCATTTGTGTCCCACTTGCAGTTAACCGTCACCAGCCCCGGTGACGCCAATCAACCGCCAAAACCGATGCCGCCGCGTGATCTCGAAAGCTGGATGTGGGCGGAGGCCTGCGAGGCGCTGGCCCGCGCCGAGCGCCTGCACCGCGAGTTCTTCCGCTTGGGACCGCCCAGCGCGCAGCCCAGCTGGGAGCCGCCCGTCGACATCTACGAGACCGAGCGCGAGCTCAGAATTCTCGTGGCGCTGCCCGGGGTCGCCGCCCGCGCTGTCGAGATCGGCTTCGAGCAAGGCATTCTGATCATCGCCGGTGCGCGCCGGCCGCCGGTCGAGCAGCGTGCGGCCGTCATCCATCGCCTGGAGATCCCGCAAGGCCGGTTCGAGCGCCGCATCACGCTCCCCGCCGGAAGGTTCAAGCTCGCGCGCCATGAGATGACCGATGGCTGCTTGGCACTGACGCTGGAAAAGCTCGAGTAAAGGAATGGCTATAACCGAGACGCAAAGCTCGCCGGCGAGCGAACGGCCGGAGCTGCCGCTGCCGGCGGACGCGGTCATTATTCTGCCGGTCCGCAACACCGTATTGTTTCCCGGCGTCGTCCTGCCGGTTTCGATCGGGCGCCCGCGCTCCGTCGCCGCGGCGCAGGAAGCCATGCGCCGCAACGCGCCTCTGGGGTTCCTCTTGCAGCGCGACGCCGAGACCGCGGAGCCCGGCCCGGCAGACGTCTACCAGATCGGCACGGTCGCCAGTGTGCTGCGCTACATCACCGCGCCGGACGGAACGCACCATTTGGTCTGCCAAGGCCAGCACCGGTTCCGAATCCGCGAGTTCCTGCCGGGTTACCCGTTCCTGGTCGCGATCATCGAGCGCATCAGCGAATCGGAGGTCCGCACTCCCGAGATCGAGGCCCGCTTCCTTCACCTGCGCCGGCAGGCGGAGGAGGCGATCGAACTCCTCCCCCAGGCGCCGCCCGAACTCGCCAGCGCCATCCGCTCGGTCACTTCGGCGGGGGCACTTGCCGACCTCGTCGCCAGCGTCATGGACATCGGGATCGCCGAGAAACAGGAAGTGCTCGAGATCACCGATGTCGGCCTGCGGCTGAAACGCGTCTCCGAGCTGATCAGCTATCGCCTCGAGGTGTTGCGCCTGTCGCGCCAAATCAGCGAGCAGACCAAGGACAAAGTCGACAGCCGGCAGCGCGAGTACCTGTTGCGCGAGCAGCTCAAGACCATTCAGAAGGAGCTCGGCGAGGGCGACGGCGGGGGCCGCAGCGAGGAGGTCGAAGAGCTCAAGAAGCGCATCGCCGACGCGAAGATGCCCGCCGAGGTCGAGCAGCAGGCGAAGAAGGAGCTCGCCCGGCTCGAGCGCATGCCCGAGGGCGCGGCGGAATATTCGATGATGCGCAACTATCTCGACTGGCTCGTCGAGCTGCCGTGGTCGGTGACCACCGAGCGCGCCGTCGATATCGCCGAGGCGCGCCGGGTTCTCGACGAGGACCATTACGGCTTGCCCAAGATCAAGCGGCGCATTCTCGAATACCTCGCGGTGCAAAAGCTGCACCCGGGCGGGCGCAGCCCGATTCTGTGCTTCGTCGGACCGCCCGGCGTCGGCAAGACCTCGCTCGGCCAGAGCATCGCCCGCGCCACGGGGCGCAAATTCGTGCGCGTGAGCCTGGGCGGCACGCATGACGAGGCGGAGATCCGCGGCCATCGCCGCACCTATGTCGGCGC
>Ga0181536_10004517_pt1 | contig 14672 bp, 18 predicted proteins | sample PEATcosm2014_Bin_41_FD_121105 | JGI IMG/M metagenome (GOLD analysis project Ga0181536, IMG submission 121105) | Peatland microbial communities from MTU Mesocosm Facility, Houghton, MI, USA - PEATcosm2014_Bin17_60_metaG | ecosystem: Environmental > Terrestrial > Soil > Wetlands > Peat | place... | reverse complement strand
TGGGTGAACGTGGATTTCCGGGGTCGAGTGGCGTGATAGACAAAGGCCTTGCCCACCGGGCCCTTCTTCCTCGCGAGCAACCGCTTGGCCTCCAGGCGCTTTAACAAGGTGAGCACCGAGCCATGGGCCATGGGCCGATAACCGCGGAGGCTCTCCCGGATCTGACGCGCCGTGGCCTCAGGCAGCCGATAAACGCAGGCCAGCACGTCTCGCTCCGCCGGCGGCAAACGAAATGTTCTCATAACAATGCTCCTGCAGAGGGACGGGAAATTCCGCACCCGTCCCCAGACTGAACCCCATTATCTAGACTTTTGTCTTTTTTGTCAATGGAGAACAAATAAAAAAAGACAGGCGTCTCAATTCTGGCTCGGAACCCCTTCCACGACCAGCTTGGCGCTTCCTGGTGGGTGAAACGGACTTTGTCTCCCGGATTGAGGATGGAGGTTTGGCCCGGAGTGAGGCCGCTCCGCAGGGTGCAGCTTTGTCCTTTCGAATCAGTCTGGGCCCATTCCAGGACCTTGCCCGAGGTGAGGATTTGCACCTGGACCGGCCCGAGGTTGCGGTTGGCCACTTCCTGGCCGGAAGCCGGAACCGCGGGCGTGGCGACGGTCTCCGCGGCAGAGGGAGCAATCAGGCGGTTGGTGGGGTGCTTGGCCTTATTGGTGAATCCGCCGGCCAAGCCGGCGCTGAGAATGAGGTTGTCGTATGCCGGTTCCTCGAGCACGAGGCCGCGCTCCGGATCGGCGCTCAGCACGTCGAGCCAAAGCGAATTGCGATTGCCGAACACCCGGACGCCGGTGGTGTGGGGGATGTCCCCGCTGATCCCAGGACATATTCGCCCCCGTCCAGGCGCCAATCCTGCATCCAGGGAATGCGCAACGTTTGATCGAGCCGGTAACTGACGCCCTTCTGGAGCATAGAGTTGTTGCCGCCCCCCACGGTATGGACGTCTCTGACCTCCTCGTGCGCGCGATTAAAGGCCTCCTGGAGGCCGGAGGTTTTGTGCCGGGCGTGCCGGGCCCGAAATCCCCGCCGTCGGCCGGGCCGTTGGGCGTCACGACGATATAATTGAGGCTGCGCCATTGGTTCGCCGCCGCCTTCGGCTGCACCGTGTTCGTGGTCTGGGCGAGAGCGGCGCCGGCCAGCAGCGTGGTAATGGCCCAACTCACGAACGTCATCCCCGGGCGAGAAAGGGCATCGTTCATGGCCGGCAGGCTATCACCATCGAGAAGCCGCGAGGAAGCAAAACCAACGGCGTCGGAATTTACGGATACCTCGCTCCATGAATGCGCCCGCGAAGAGTTCTTGCTTTTCGAACGCTTGGGCGCAACCTGCGGAGGAATGGTCGGTGAACGACTTAGCGAGTGACCCACTGTATGAAACGCCTCTTTCCTTTCTTGGCTGTGGGTTTGGCGGCAGCATTTTGGGGAGCCGCAGAACCATCGGATTCCGCAGAGGAGCGGAAGGCGGCTGCTCCGGTTCGTGGTGAGAATGGCACCAATACCGTTAGTCCCAAAGAGGCTGCGGCAGCTTCAGGCGTGGCGCGTGCCTTGGCGGAGAGGCAGTCCAAAGCCCGGGCGCTGATGAGAGAGGCTGATTCCCTGTCGCGCGAAGGAAAGGTCCAGGCGGCGTCGGATAAGTTCGATGCGGCTCTCGCTCTCCACCCTGAGGCCCCGGGTGAGCAGACCCTGGACTGGTGCCGGTCAGTCGATGCGGGAATCAACCCAGTGCCCATCATTCAGATGCCGGACCTGCCACGCGCCGAGCAGTGGCGCCGTTTCGAGCACGCAGTCCACACCGTGGCCGAGGAGCATGGCTTCACCTGGCCACAATCCTTCGAGAAACCAGGCCCTGCATGGGTTGCCGTTTGCGCACGGCCGAGATTGAGACCCCTGTCGCAGGAGAGGGAACCCACCTCATCCTGGGAGGTGTTGCAGGCGGTTTTCGAGACCACGCCGGATCATCGCGTGACGCTGAAGTTGATCCCTTTTTCCTATGGTCCCAGCAGTTGGGCAACATTGGGGCCATTCTTCTGCATCCCGCTTGGGATTACCCGAGAACGCGCCGAAATGGCCAAGCAGTTCCAGGCAGAATTGCGCCGCTGAGTCGAAGGACTCGTTCGGCATTCTCGGTTTACGCCGATGCTGGAAAGCCTCGATTGGCAGTTGGCAATTGACCGGGGGCCTCCATATTGGTGCGGGTGTCAGTTGAACTTACCGAGGCGCTGCTGAGTAAGGCGGCCGGCTGGGACGTGATGAAACGCGCGCGCTGTTACTTGGCGCAGGGGCAGGTGCTCAGCTCGTATTGGGCCGCGCCGTCGCTGCGACTGCGCCAGGTCTGCTGCGACTCGCGCCTGCTCAAACTCGAAGGCGTGGACCCAGCCAACGCCTCCGGCAAGCTCGAGGTCATCCAAGCCACCCTCGGCGGTGAAGAAGCCTTCGTCGGCTCCTTGAGCTGGGAAGAAATCCAGGGACTGCTGGCATGATGCTTATCATAGCCCGCGTGGTCATAACCCAACCTTCCCCATCGGCTGCGTACAGAGACGAAAAACCGGCGCCGCCCGCACCCGGCGGGTTATGCCTTTTTCCGCCGGCTGGCGGCCATTTCTCTCTTTGCCTTCGCAGATAGCTTTTTCGCCTCTTTCCTGTTCTCCTCAACCTCCCGAGGATCCCGTGGACGGACGAACTGCGGGGGGACACCGGAGCCCGGCGGAGCCTTGACCAGACGGAAGGAAATGCGTTGGCCCGGCTTAATATTCGGGAGCTGCCACTGCCAGCTTTCAGCGTCATTCCCTGTCATGATGTGCGCCCGCATGTAGGTGCGGGGAACCTTTCCAACCATTGCCGCAAATGTGGAACCTTCGGGCGGCACATAAATCCCGATGCGTCTTCCGTTAATTGATACTTCGAGGGCGTTCATGCGCACGGGGCATAACGATGAGGGCAGCCACGCCGAGCCAACGGCGCCGAGCAGAGGCGCGTGCGATCCCCCGGCGTTGGCTGCCGCGAGCTGCTTAGCCGACGTGTCGTCATTTGGACTCAGAGCGCTTCGTCAGCACAAGCTGGCACTCTCCCTTGTGCTTGTCACGCACAGAAACGCTCGAACAAGCATCTCGAGCCACTGGACCAAGGACGAAGCCCCGCTGGACTAAGGATTGCTCGGTCCAGTTACTCTCCGTTCCACCGAAAAGGCCTTCGTCCCTTGAAGCGGGACGATTCATGGGTAATCGTGGATTCTCCAAGGCGCCCCACTAGCGATGACCCCGACAAAGAACGACGCCGCGTTGCCGATAAGCGAGATCACGCCTGCACGGCGCCAACTGACGCCACGAAAGCCGTTGCCCTGGAAGAACTCGAAGGACGCCACGAGTTTGATGGACGTGCCGTCAACGGCAACGACCAGCAGTTCGAGCACGGCGATGGGAAGACGATGCTCGTCGACCAGGGGCCAAAACCCGAAGATGAAGACCGCCAGGTTCAGGAGCAACAGGGCCAGGAATGCACGAAAGGTCGCCAGGCCACTGAACGTCAGGAGGAGCGCCACAATGCCGGATTCGACGACCAAAGCCCAGAAGGCGACGGTGCAGAATGCGAGGAACGACGACGGATTGAGAATGTAGGGGTTACCGCGCGCCACGAAGGGCGTCAGCAGACCGAGCGCAATGAGCGTGCGGCGGCGCATAAGCTCCGCAAGATCAGACAGCGCTGGAATAGTGGTGTCACGCGGCGAGAGAGGATCGGGGATCGGTCCAGTGCTCCGTTGCGTCGGCCAGGGTGAAGACCAACGCGCCGGGCATGTGCAGTCTCCCAAAAAGAGTGTCGGATTTCCGCCGGTTGCGGCATGTTAAGGGGGAAATGACGAACGCTGCCATCGATTTGTTGCGGGCCTGGGCCGAGCACGGGTCCGAGGAGGCCTTTGCGGAACTGGTGGCCCGGCACATCGACTTCGTCTATTCAGTAGCCCTGCGCAAGGTGGCCGGCAACGGCGGCCTGGCGACGGAGGTGGCGCAGACGGTGTTTGTTGACCTGGCGCGAAAGGCCCGCGCCCTCCGGGCGGAAGGCTCGCTCGCCGGCTGGCTGCACCGGCACGCCTGCTACGCCGCCGCTGCCGCCCTGCGCCGCGAACGGCGCCGGTACGCCCGGGAACAATTGGCCGCCGCTATGCATGCGCTTGAACACGACTCCTCCCCGGATTGGTCGTCGCTGGCCCCCCTGTTGGATGACGCGGTGAACGCGCTCGGCGAGGCCGACCGGCGGGCCATACTGCTCCGGTTTTATGAACGGCGCGACTTGCACACGGTGGGCGACGTGCTCGGCGTCAGCGACGATGCCGCCCAGAAACGCGTGAGCCGGGCGCTGGAGAGGCTGCGGGTCTGGCTGGGCCGCCGCGGCGTGACGTCCAGCACGGCCGCGTTGGCGGGGCTCCTCGGCGCCCACAGCGTCACCGCCGCCCCGGCCGGGACCGCCCTGATCGTCACCACCGGCGCTCTGGCCACCGCGGGCGGCGCAGCCGGCGCCGGGGCGGGAACCTTGACCCTGGTTGAGCTTATGATGCACTTGAAAACGAAGGTCGCCGTGGTGGCCGCCGTCGCGGTTGCGCTAACGGCCCCCCTGGTCTGGCAGGAACACGCCATCGCCCGAACCCGCTTGGACAACCGGGACCGGGCCGCCGCCCTGGAGCAACTGCGCCTGGAGGCGAATGTCCAGACGGCCCAGGCCCAGGCGGATGCGAAAACGGAACGGGCGCCGGACGAGCGCGCCGACCTCGAGCGGCTGCGGACCGAGGTGGCAGCCCTGCGCGCCCAGTTGGAAAAAGCGCGCGCGGCCCGGCTCGCGACTGCCGGCGGCGGCCAGGGCGCTCGGCGGCCGGGATTCATCTCCGCGCGCGACGCCCGCGACGTCGGCTCCGCCACCACCGAAGCCTTGTTCCAGACCATGTTCTGGGCCGTGGCCAGAGGGGATACCAACCGGCTTATGGAACTGGCCGATTGGTCCGCGGAGGGGGCGCAGCAACAAAAGGAGGTCATGGCGCATGAACTGGCCAATGTCGCCGCGGACGCAGCCCGGCCCGGGGCACTGGACATTGAGTTCCGAGTGGTTCGACAAGTGCCCCTGCCGGACGGCGACACCGCGGAGATCATCGAGATGTCGCGCCAGGACTCGCTGGATCGTGTGGCCCTTCGCGCGCGCCGCGCCGGCGCGGAATGGCGCCTGGTGGTGGGCAGGAACGGCCCGCAGGAGGTGGACTTGGGCGCGGACCTCAACCGCGACTGACAAGCCTGGGAGGCCGGCATGAACAACCGCATGATTTTTTTTCGTATTCTGCTTTCCTTCGCGGTGCTGGCGGCCGCGACGGTCTTCATGGTGCGTTACAGCACGCTCCGCCAGTTGAATTCCGAACGCAGCCGGATCGAGCAACAGATCGTCGAATGGTCAAACCGCCACGTGGCCGCGGCGCCGGCGGAGGAAGCCCGTTCGATTTCGACGGCCGCGGGCCTCTCGGCCACAGAACACTCGGAGTTGCTGCGGTTGCGCGGCCAGATTGGCGTGCTTCGCCGGGAGCTGGCGGAAGAGACCAACCAGCCGGGGGCGTTGACCGGCGCCGAGGCGGCCCGGGCCGTGCAGGGCGTGCTGCATGGACAGGCCGACGTCACGGCCATGGTTAAGGCATTGGTCGCCGGCGGCACGAACTCGCTTGCCCCGGGCAACCACGTTTTTGGGGAAGACCCGGCCTCGGGAGTGGTCAAACGGCTGCGCGTCGAGTTCGACTTCGACGGCGAGCACCACACCAATGAAACCACCGAAGGGGGGACCCTGGAAATCCCGGCTGGCGCCGAGGTCGTCCGGGCAGTTTACGGCGACTTCCCGGCGCTGGAACCGAACAGCGATGTCGTGGACGTGACAGCGAAGATTTCGGCGATGCTGGCGAACGACGAAACCAGCGTCAAGGCTGCCAACGCGCTGGTTGGCCTCGATCCTGCCCCGATGATCGGCAAGATGCTGCGTGTCGAATTGCGCGTTGACGGCGCGCCGCTCGTGATCGAGGCCGACGAGGGCAGGACCGTTGACATCCCCGCAGGCGCCGAAGTCATTCATGCTGTTTACGGGAACCTGCGCGGTCAGAAGCGATAGTCGCCAGGAGCCTAACATCCTTACCGCTACTGTCGGGGGAGGCGTCAAGGGGGGTAAACTTGAAGTAGAGCCAATTGCCCAGAGGGACGAGGAGGGCAAAGGCCAGCAGGCCGGCCAGGACGTCCACGCAGTAGTGATAGCGGCAATAAATGGTCGAGAGCGTGAGGAGGAACGCCAGGACGAAGTGGGCGTAGCGGATGGGTTTGAGGTAGCGGAATGAGAAACAGACCGTACACCACGCCACGGCCACATGGCTGCTGGGCAGGGCTGAACCCGGGGCTTCGAAGATTCGGTAAATCCATCCCATGATTTTGAAGAAAACGCCCCTTTGGACCGCCAGAGGATAGTCGTGCACCGGCGCCAGGCGCCAGACCTCATCCGGCAGGGTGTAGCCGCCGACCGGCCCCATAAAAAGGCGGGGGCCGATGATGGGCAGGAAGATGTAAATCAGGTAGCAGACGTAAAAGAGGAACGACACGACGGAGAGATAGTGGAAAAACTGCCGGCGGCTGCGCAGGAAGAGGGCCAACCCCACGCCGACGATCATCAGGTAATAGGAGAAATAGGCCGCATAAAAGAGTTCACTGACTGCCAGCCACGGCAGCTTCTCCATGAACAGGATGCTGGGCTGGCAGCCAAAGAGCGCCTGGTCGCGCCGGATGGCCGCCGGGTCGAGATACCCGGCGCAGAACATCCGGTTGAGCCACCCGGTTTCGCAGAAGAACCACAGGTAGATCAGGACCGGGTAGAAATGCCGGAGAAAGCCCAGCGCCGGGGCCAAAGGGCCGCGGCCATGAGGCTGGACCAGCCAATGGACGGCCGCCAGTCCCAGGGCGTGCGCAGCCAGGAGCCACGGCCAGGCCGGGACGGTCTGGTTATGGAAAACCAGGATGAGGAGCGCCACCAGGGCCGAGTATGCCTGGGTGGCATAATCAACAAAGGTGTAGCGGTTCACTGTGTCAAATCCATCGCTCTTGCCGATACCACCGGAGGGTCTGGCCTATGCCGGGCTTGAGAGTGGTCGGGCAGGCGCAGCCGGTTTCACGCTCGAGCAGGCCCGGGTTGCAGACCCAGCCCGGGGCGCGCAGTTCTGCAAACTTCTGCAGGTCGAGGACGCTTGCCCTGCCCGTCAGACGCGAGATGATTTGCTGTCCCAGGCACAAGGGCCAGAGCATCAGAGCCGGGAGCGGCAACGGAACGGTCCAGACGCCCATTTGGATTGCGATTTCACGGGCCATCGAGCGGGCGGTCACGATTTCGGGGCAGGCCGCAAAGTAGGTCTTCCGCGCCGCCGCCGGATGGTCCAGGCAGGTCACGATGGCCTGGGCCAGGTCCTGGACGAACACCAGGCTCAGGGCCTGCGGCCCCGGCCTTGGCAGCAGGTGGGCTTGGACCGCCTTGAAAAGCCGCAGGAATTCCACGTCGCGCGGGCCGTAAACCCCGGGGGGGCGGAGTATGACAAACTCCGGGCGGCAGTGGGCGAGCACCTCCATTTCTCCGGCCAACTTGCTCTTGCCGTATTCGGAAACCGGGTGCGGGGCGTCTTGTTCGAGGGCCGGATGGCGGGGCATGGCGGGACCGCTGGCGGCCTGACTGGAGATATGGACGACACGCCGGATGCCTGGTTGGGCGCTGGCCGCCTGGATGACATTGCGGGTGCCGTCACGGTTGACCTCGTAGAACTCGGGGATGCGCAAGGCCCGGGTGCAGCCGGCGCAGTGGATGACGTGCGTGATGCCGGCCATGGCTTGCCGGAGGCTTGGCGGGTCGGAGATCGAGCCGGGCCTGGCCTCGGCCCAGGAGAGGTGAGTTTGGATGAAACGGCGGTTGCTGGTTGAGCGCAGGAGAATCGCGGTGGGCACTGCGAGTGCGCGGAGTTTGTCCAGGACATGACTGCCGACAAAGCCGTTGGCGCCTGTGAGCAGTATCTTCAATCCGTTCAGATCAAGCCGAGCTCTTTGCCTACTTTTCCGAGCTTGTCCAAAGCGAAATCGATTTGCCGGTCAGTATGGGTTGCCATCAGGCTGATGCGAATCAATTCCTGGCCCGGGGCCACAGCCGGGGAAACGACGGGATTGACGAAGACGGCTTCCTCCTGGAGGCGTTTGCATAGTTTGAAGGCGACCAGCAAGTCGTGGCAATACAGGGGCAGGATGGGGGTTTGGGAGGCGCCGATATTAAAGCCCAGCCGGGTGAGGCCCTCTTTCATGCGGGCGGTGTTGTGCCAAAGCCGCGCGATGCGTTCCGGTTCCTTGGTCATGATTCGGAGGGCCTCGAGGACGGCCGCCGCGTTGGATGGGGACATGCTGGCGCTGAAGATCAAGGGCCTGGAGTGGTGCTTGAGATAATCTATGGTCTCTGCGTCCGAACCGATGAAACCGCCAAGGCTGGCCAGGGACTTGCTGAAGGTGCCCATGATGAGTTGGACCTGATCGGTCATTCCAAAATGACTGGCGGTGCCGGAGCCGTTCTTGCCCAGCACGCCAATGGCGTGGGCGTCATCGACCATTACGGCCGCCCCGTAACGCGCGGCGATGCGGCAAAGCTCCGGCAACGGGATGATGTCCCCTTCCATGCTGAAAACGCCATCCACGACGATGAGTTTGCCCGAGTCAGGATCGATGTCCCGCAGGCGGCTCTCGAGGGTCTCCATATCCCGGTGCGGAAAGCGGAGGAATTTGCCCTGCGAGAGCAGGCAGCCTTCAACGATGCTGGCGTGATTGCTCTTGTCGCCCAGCACAAATTCCCCTTTGCCGACCAGGGCGCTGATGACGCCGAGGTTGACTTGGAAACCGGTGGAGTAGAGGAGGACGGCCTCTTTGTGGACCAGTTGGGCCAATTCACGCTCCAGTTCGAGGTGAATTTCCAGGGTGCCGTTGAGGAAACGCGACCCGGCGCAGCCGGTGCCGTACTTCTCGACGGCGTTGCGGGCCGCCTCCTTGATCTTCGGATGATTGGTCAGGCCCAGGTAGCTGTTGGAGCCCAGCATGAGGACCTTCTTGCCATCGATGAGCACCTCGGTGTCCTGGGCCGAGGAGATGACCCGAAAATAGGGATACAGGCCCAGGGCCCGCAACTGATCGGCGCTCTCGAATCCCCGGACTTTGTCGAACAGCGCGCAACGTGGCGCGCCTGCAACCCTGCCGGGCACAACCCGATGGTTCACCGAGTGCGGCGCAACTGGCCGCGGCATCGGGTACGAGACGGGCATTGCTGCCTGACCAACGTTCACAGCGGGCAATTTGTCCTGATAACTCATATAGAGAATCGCCAACGGACCTTCGTATGCTCTCGTTTTACGCTTTCCCGGACGGCTGGCAAGCCGGAAATTGCATTTCCCCCCCGTTCAAGGGGGCATTGATGTCCTCCCGGGGCGGCAGGCTCTCGGTGCGCCCAAGGACCAGTGAGGGACTCCTTGCGTCGTCCCCACAATGGCTTGGCACTGGGAAACGTTCGGGCTACGGCCCCAATGTCGCCCTGTAGAATGCCATGCCGGGCGGAGGGGTTGAATTTGTGAAATGGAGCGTGCCATCGGCGGTGAAGTTGGTCAGGATTGGGGTCCAGCCGACCGGGTTGGCGGAAATCAAGGCCAGGTTGGTGAGCGTCAAGATGACGAAGTTGGTTTGGGCCGGGCCGGTGACATCAAACGCAAAGGAGCCGTTGGCCCAGCGGGGGTTGGCCAGGAGGAGAGGGGGGTTGACCGTGAGGGTGGCTGAGGCGGAAGAGGAGCCGGCTGAATTGGTCACGAACACGGTATAGGAGCCCGACTGGGCGGGCTGGACGTTGGTCAACAGCAAGGTGGAGTTGGTGGCGCCGAGAAGATTGGTTTCGGCAAAAACCCAGCGGTAGTCAAGGCTGGTGCCGGTTGCGAACACGGAGAAGGAGACGTTGGCGCCAGCCTGGACGGTCTGGCTCATCGGCGGGCCCACAATCATAGGAGGCGACTCTGGCGCAGCTTGAATTGCAAACGTGACGTTCGTGTGGGTGACACCACCGGTGTTGGGGGTTGCGTTGCCGGCGGTCAGGGCGACCTGGTTGGTTCCGGCGACAGTCGGGGTGCCGGTGATAAAGCCGTTTCCGCCGAGGTTTGTATTAATCGTCAAGCCGGGCGGCAGCGGCACGGCATTCCAGTAGGCCTTGTCGCTGTCCATTCCCGCGCCGGTCACATCAATCCGATAGCTGAAGGCGGAGCCGACCCGGCCGGTGGCGACGAGGGAAACGGGGCCGAGGGGGTTGTTGTTGGAGACACCGGTGATCTTGGCTGGCACGGAGGCGCCGGAGACGGCGTGGAAGGCGCCGAGGGAGACGGTAGCCGCGGCGAGCCATCGCAGGACGAAGGCAAACCCGGAGGGGGCAACCGCTGGATTTACAAGGCCCACGCGGCAGACCGGCAGGACTTGCAACGCAATGGCCAACAGTAAAGCAGGGACTTTTTGAGTGTTCATGTCATGGTGTATTTGATGTTGTCTCTGTTTTAGAACCACACCCGCGACCCGACGGTCAGGATGCTGGCGTGGGCGTATGCGCTGGGGGAGGTGACGCCGTCCAGGCCCATCATTTCGTAGCGTTTGAAGCCCAGGTTGAGGGTGAGCCAGGACAGGACACGCGCGCTGACCTCCGCGCCATAGGTGAAGGTCTCCATGTGTGAAAGCCGATAGTCCGCCGAGTAGTAGGCTGGGATGCGGGTGGTGTCGTAGGGGTTGGAAGGGTCGCCGGCGAATTGCGTGCCATAGAAGTCGGCGGCGCTTTGTTCATAGTATCGGAACAGGGGTGAGATGACGAGGCGCGGGCCGATTTTCTGGTGCCAGGCAACGCCGACGGTGTGGGCGAAGATGCCAAAGGTGTCGGCATAGAAGCGGTAGGAACCTTCGGCGCTGCCGCGCAGGGCCTTGATGTATTGCATGACCGAGGCGTAGGCGATGTAGCACTCGCGATAGTCGGGGCGTCTTTCCGCAAAGAGGCTTGGGTGATTGGGGTCGCCTTGAGGGTAGTCGTCAAAGAGCACGCCTCGGTAGGGGTCGTTCAAGTAGCCTGAGCTGTTGCGAAAGGTGAAGTCGAAGGTCAGGACGGTGTTTGGGCCGAGCAATTGGCTGGCGCCGATGAGGATGTCGTCGGTGTTTTTGTGCTGTTTTGTGAAGATGTAGGTTGCGCCGTTGGGAAGGATGCTGTCCCAGTCGTGGGCCCAGCCCAGGTTCAGCGATGTGTTCTTCTCGTTGAGGTCGAGCGAGTAATTCAAGGCGGCGCCGTAGGAGAGATAGTCGTGCTCCGAGCTGTAGGAGAACTGCGGGGTGAGGTGATGCGGGCCGTAGTTCAAGGCGGCCTCGAACTCTCCCGCCCAACGGTTGTCCCGGAGGAACGCGGTTGGGACGCTGGTGCTCAGGGGCGGCGGCAGGGGGAAAGGGCTCTTGATCTGTGAGGGCGGCGGGGAGCCGATCGGGGTGTTGCCTGAGATGGCGTCATAGACGACCTGGCCCCTGAGGGTAAGCCACGGCTTGACCGTCTTTTCGAACAACCAGGTCTGAGTTTGGACGCCCATGCGTCCGTTGTCTTCCTGGTAATTCTCGAAGCGGTAATCGAAGTGGTCCTGGCTCGCCGCCCGGTTGAGCTGCATGAGGTAAAGAGCGGCGGCCAGAGCCAAGGCTGCGGCGGGGTGTTGGCATCCAGGCTCCGCCGGTTGGGGCTCGGGTTTCAAAGCCTGGGTGCCGGCTCGATTCATCGGAAACCTGTTGGGCTTCAGTTGCATCCGCAGCCGCCACCGCCGACGCCGCGGCCGCCCGAGGCGGCCTCGCGGGAGAAGAAAACGTGTTCAGCCTGCTGGGTCCCCACAGGGTCGAGGTCGGCGCTCATGATGGGATCGGCCAGCGCGCCGCGCTGCCAGGGTTTCACATGCTGGCACCCGGTCATGGGGATGCAGCCGCTTGCCAGCGCCAGCAGGAGGATGAATCTCATTCTCATTTGCCGAGCAGGGATTCGATTTGCCGCTCGTATTCTTTGCGAGTCTCGGCTCCGTGAAAGCCGGTATGGATGAAGCGGACTTTGCCCTGGCCATCCAGGAGAAATGAACTGGGCATGGCGGCGACGTCCACCCTGGCCACTAGTTTCTGGGCGGCATCGCGGAGCACGGCAAAGGAGACGGGGTTTTTCTTCAGGAAATCCGCCATGTCTCTCTTGTTCTGGTCCACGCTTATGGCGATGATGACCAACCCGCGGGGACCGTATTGTTTGTGCAATTCTTCCATGACGGGGAACGACTGTTTGCAGGGTCCGCACCAGGAGGCCCAAAAGTCCACCAGGACGGTTTTGCCTTTGAGGTCGGCCGGGCAATGCCCTTCCAGGCCGGCGGCTTGGAGATCGGGGAAGGTGTCGCCCGTTTTGAGGCCGCCGGCGCCCGCGTTCGAGCCGAGCAAGGCGCAGAGGCTTGCCATCAAGGCAAGCAAATCAAGACGTAGTGTAGGCATGGAACCCTCGAGTTTGATGGCGGGTGCTGTTGGTAATGACACAGCCTTCGGCGCCCGGACAACGGCTGATGAGCTGGATGCCCTCGACGGGTCCGAGGACAAAGGCGGTGGTGGAAAGGATGCCGGCGACGGTGCAATGGGAAGCGATAACGGAGACGGAAAGGCTGCCGTTGTCGACCGGGCAGCCGGTGCGTGGGTCCAGGATGTGGCCGTAGCGGCGGCCGTTGTGGACGAAGAACCGGGCGACATCGCCGGAGGTGGCCACGGCATGGTTGGTGACGGCCACGCCGGTCCAGCAGCGGGCGAGGTCCTTGGGGTCCTGAAGGCCGATGTGCCAGGCCTCTCCGCTGGGGGGCCTGCCGTGGACGCGGACGTCCTGTCCGAAGTCGACAAGCACATCCTGGACCCCAGCCTCCAAGACAAGCCAGAGGGCGCGATCCACGGCATATTCCTTGCCGACGCCGCCGAGGTCCAGGCCCATGCCCCGCTCCGGGAGGAAAACCGCGCCGGGTCGCCGCTGGACCTTGCCCCAGCCGACCCATTGGCGGGCGGCTTGGACAGCGGCGGGGGCCGGCACGACCGGGGGCCTTGCCTTCCAGTTCCACAAACGCAGCAGGGGCAGGGCGGTCGGATCAAAAACTCCCTGAGTGAAGAGGAACATGTCCTGGCAGAAACGAAAGAGGGCATCGGTTTCCGCATCGATTTCGACCCAGTGTTTGCCTGCGGCGTCGTTTATGCGGCTGATGAGGCTCTCGGCAATGAACCGCGAGTAGCGGGCCTCGAACCATCCGACCCATTCGAGGACCTCGTTTTGAAGGCGCCTGGCCAGGGCGCTGTCCGGCGTGCGGAAATTGACCCGGCAGAGGGTGCTCATTGCCTGGAAAGAGAGTTGGTGGAAATCGCCGGTGGCCCGGAAATCGGCTGACCGTTTGAGGCGCTCCTGAACCAGGCGCGTCGTGTCCGCTGTGATCCGTTCCGTAGAGGCACAACTCATGTCTTGATCCGAATGGTCTGGCTTCGGGCTAACGATTCCCGCAATTCTCTGCTGCAGGATTACGTTATGCCTACCATCAGCCAGTAATGGGTTTTGTCAAGTCGCCCGCTTCAAGAGCCATTCCACGTAGGGCAGGTCGTCTGGGCGTGTGACTTTGGGATTGGGCAGGTGGCTGACGACGAGTTTGACGGGTTGGCCGATAAGCTCGCAGGCGGCAGTGTCGTCCGTGACCAGGAGGCGCCGCTGCCGGACGTGGGCGAGGGCGCAGCGGATGAGTTCGACGCGGAAGGTCTGGGGTGTTTGGACGGCCCAAAGGCGGGAGCGATCCAGTGTGCGTTCGATGAACTGCCCGTCGGGCGACTCTTTGACGGTGTCGGCCACGGGCTGGGCGGCCACGGCGGCCCCAAATCGGCGGGCGGCTTCAATCGTGGCGGCAATGAGGTCGGCGCCGGTGCAGGGCCGGGCCGCATCCTGGACGGCAACAATGTCCGCCTCTGGGGGCAGTGCCTCGAGGCCGTTCCAAACGGAGTCCTGGCGCTCCTTGCCGCCTGCGACCAGCCGGAATGGTTTGGTGAACGCGTGCTCTTTGGCCAGTTCCGCGAAGGCGCTCTGCATTCCGTCTCGAACGACGATAACGATGTGATCGATGCAGGGGGCGTGATCGAAGCCGCGCCAGGTGTGAGCCGCCAGAGGGCATCCGTTCAATGGGATGAAAAGCTTGTCCACATCGGGTCCCATGCGGGTCCCCTTGCCGGCAGCAACGATAAGGGCGGAGGTCATTTTTTAGTCCACGATCCGCGGTCCACAGCCTGCCTGCCGTAGCGTCGGCGAAGGCAGGTCCACATTCCGACAAGCCCAGTCAGCCGTCTGGAATTCACATTTCATCCCTCGTAATTCTCAGCGATTATGCGGTCAGCCCATAGATTAGTTCACTTGGTGCTGCCTGGGTTGCCATTCGTGGGACGTGGCGCTTGGCCTGTAGCGGGTGGCGAGTCGCGCCCCATGTGGTTGTGCAGGTTGCGATTTGCTCCTTTCGAGGTGCCCAGGTGTATCCGCGCAGCGATCTCCTTGACGCAGAGGGTCGTTTCG
>Ga0181536_10004516_pt1 | contig 14672 bp, 17 predicted proteins | sample PEATcosm2014_Bin_41_FD_121105 | JGI IMG/M metagenome (GOLD analysis project Ga0181536, IMG submission 121105) | Peatland microbial communities from MTU Mesocosm Facility, Houghton, MI, USA - PEATcosm2014_Bin17_60_metaG | ecosystem: Environmental > Terrestrial > Soil > Wetlands > Peat | place... | reverse complement strand
ATAGCGTGGTGTTTGGACGTTCGGTGCAGGCCAGCCGCGAAATGCTGGGACGCTTTCTGGCCCGTGAGCACCCGGTGGAGGCCGACCTTGTGGTTCCGGTTCCGGATTCCGGCGTTCCGGCGGCCACAGGCTTTGCTGAGGAATCAGGCATCCCGCTGAAGATTGCCTTGATCCGCAACCATTATGTTGGCCGCACCTTTATTGAACCCAGCCAGGCTATCCGCGATTTCGGCGTCAAGCTGAAGCTCAATCCCGTGCGCAGCCTGCTGGAGGGGAAACGAGTCGTTCTGGTGGACGACTCGATCGTCCGGGGCACCACCAGCGCGATGATCGTGCGCATTGTGAGAGAAGCCGGGGCAAGGGAAATCCATATGCGAATCAGTTGCCCGCCCACAGCCTCGCCTTGCTTTTACGGGATCGACACGCCAACCAAAAAGGAATTGATCGCATCCACACACAATGTCGAGGAGATACGACAATTCCTGGGGGCTGACTCCCTGGGCTACCTCTCGCTCGAGGGTCTGCGCCGGGCTGTGGGCGATACGCAGGGGCGATACTGCCTTGCCTGTTACACTGCAAATTATCCCACCGCCATTCAAGAGCCCCTCATTGCGATTCGCAACCGGGACTGAGAGTTATGGAACCGCTCGAGAACGAAACACACGCAAGCCCTGTTTCAGAACCGCCTGAGCCGACAAGTGAAGGTCCGGGCACGAAGTCTGAGCACCGGGAAAGCCTCTGGGAGACTGTCCGTTCCTTGCTGATCGTCCTGGTGGGCGTCTTCTGCATTCGGACCTTCATTGCGGAAGCCACCGTGATTCCCACCGGCTCCATGGAACAGACGATCCTGATTGGCGACCATGTGTTTCTGAATAAGCTGCTTTACGGGCCGCGACTTCCTTACACTTCCCTTCGCATTCCTCCGCTCAGGACTGTGCACCGGCAGGATATTATTGCCTTTCGCTATCCCCGAAATCCGTCCGTAATGTTTGTGAAACGCGTCATCGCCGTGGGCGGCGAGGTGCTCAGGATCGAAGACAGAAAGGTTTTCGTCAACGGTAAGCCGCTCGACGAGCCTTACGCGCAATTCCAGTACTCATCCACCTTGCCTTTGCGGGACAACTTTCCTCCTCCCCTTAATGTTCTGGATACCTTGCCCGCCGCCTGGGGGCTGGACCCGGCGTGGTCGCGGGAAATGCCCAATTTCATTCGGGAAGATGGTTTGCACGTGCCGCAGGGATATCTGTTCTGCATGGGCGACAACCGGGATAACTCGCTGGACAGCAGGTTCTGGGGACTTGTTCCGGAAGAAAACGTGGTGGGCGAGCCGCTCTTCGTTTATTGGTCATACGATGCCCCCAGCCGGGACTGGACAAGTGAGGAACTGGCGTCGCGACTGAGGTTTGACGCATCCATCGTTTGGAACTTCTTCACCAAAACTCGCTGGTCGAGGACAGGAAAAACCTTCTGATTGGTGATTGGTGATTTGTGATCGGTGATGGGAACGCAATCACCGATGACCAATCTCTAATATGATTCGTGATTGGAGCTATGCTCTACCCGCGATGCGTTGGTGATGCGTGGCTGGAGCGCAATCACAAATCACCAATCACAAATCCCTATGCTTTATCGTGACGCCGGTGTTGACATTGACGCTGCAACCGAAGCCAAAACAGCCATCAAGCAATTAGCGCGCAAAACCTTCAATGCGCGGGTGCTGAAAGATGTTGGGGCCTTTGGAGGATTCTTCTCAATCAAGGGCCTTCCTCGCGACGCCGTCCTTATTTCCAGCATTGACGGCGTGGGAACCAAACTGAAAATTGCCTTCGCCTTGAATCGCCATTCCACCGTCGGAGTTGATCTGGTCAACCATTGCGTCAACGACATCGCGGTTCATGGCGCGGCGCCCTTGTTTTTACTCGACTACCTGGCCACGGGGAAAATGCATCCGAAAGTCGTCACGGAAGTCGTGCGCGGGTTGGCCCTGGCATGCCGCTCCGTGGGCTGCGCTCTGATCGGCGGTGAAACGGCGGAGATGCCGGGTTTCTATCCGCCCAATGAATATGATCTGGCAGGCTGCATCGTGGGCTGGGTGCGGCGGCGCGAGATTATCGATGGCAGCCGAGTCTGCCCGGGAGACGTGATCGTTGGGCTTCCTTCGATGGGACTCCACACGAATGGATACTCCCTTGCCCGCAAGGTCCTGCTCGAACAAGAAGGAATCAAGCTCACCCAGCAGGTGCCGGAACTTGGCTGGACCTTGGGGGATGAGCTGCTCGCGCCACACCGGTGCTACTGGAAAGTCGTCGAGCCCCTGCTCGCTGAGCATTTGCTCAAGGGATTGGTCCACGTCACCGGCGGCGGCATCACCGACAACACGCCGCGCATACTTCCGAAAGGAACGCAGGCGGTGGTTCGCTTGGGGACTTGGCCGGTGTTCCCGATTTTCGAATTGATTGCCCGGCTCGGGCGCGTCCCGGAGTCCGACATGCTCCGCACCTTCAATATGGGCATCGGCATGATGCTGATTGTGGCGAAGCGAAAACTCGCTCGCGTTACGACTCTGCTCGCTCAAGAGCACGAAAAGTTCTGGGTCATCGGCGAAATCCAGCGCGGCAAGCCGAGCGTGAAGTACGTCTGAACGTTGGTGATTGGTGATTGGTGATTTGTGATTGACAGTCGGCGATTAGCAATCGACAATGGGCAATCACCAATCACAAATCACCAATCATTAATCACCAATGGATGGCTCTCATGAAGAATCTTGGCATCCTGCTCTCCGGACGCGGCTCGAACTTTGAGGCCATCGCCCGCAACGTTGAGGCGGGGAAAATCCATGCCCAAATCGCCGTCGTAATCAGCAACAAGGAGGAAGCTGCCGGCCTTGCCACGGCCAGAAAGATGGGCCTCGCGACTCGCTTCATTCCGTCGACAGGGAAAGAACGCGAAGCCTTCGACCGTGAGGTCGTTTCGGTCCTAAAGGACTTTCAGGTGGATGTGGTGTGCCTGGCAGGTTTTATGCGCATTCTCAGCCCTTATTTCGTGCGCGCGTTTCCGCGTCGCATCCTGAATATTCATCCCGCTTTGCTGCCTGCCTTTCCGGGAACCGACGCGCAAAAACAGGCGCTGGATTACGGCGTGAAATTCACCGGCTGCACGGTTCACATCGTAGATGAAGGTGTGGACTCCGGCCCCATCGTCTGCCAGGCGGTTGTGCCGGTTTTGGATGAAGACACGCCTGAATCCCTCTCCGCGCGAATTCTGAAGGAGGAGCACCGGATCTATTCTGAAGCTGTCTGCCTGCTCGTGGAAGACAAGGTCCGGGTCGAAGGCCGGCGACTCTTGAGGAAGGATTGATTAGGCCGTCGAACCACCCAGCCCCGTGCCAGGGGGCGTTCTCAACTACAGGCATGCTGATGAGCTCATGTGCCACCCCCGAATAGGGGCATGCTTAGGCGAAGTGAACTGTCACGCGGCCTGTATCGGTGTTTCGTGGCGCTGCCTTCACCACAATTTCAACGTCCCGTCCCAAACGGGTCAAGCACTCCAGCAGACGCCGCTCCGAGACGCCCCGAAACTGGCCTTTGAGCAAGCGTGAAACCTTTGGTTGGGTCAGGCCTAGGATTTCTGCCGCTCGCTCCTGCGTCAGTCCCCGCTTCTTGATAATGTCTGCAATTTTTGTGACGAGCTGCGCCTTGATCAGCATGTCTTCGCTGTCGGCGAGCTCCAAGTCGGCGTAGATGTTCCTCGTGCCTTCCTGAACAGAAACTTCGTTGACGATCCGTTCTTTTCTCATAAATCCAGCTCCCTGGCGATTTGCTCCGCCGCCTTTAGCCGTTGGTGGATCAAGTCCATGTCCACTGTTGGCGTGGCGATGCCTCGCTTGGATCTCTTCTGAAATACGTGCAAGACGAAGACCGCACCCGCACAGCGCACCGTATAAGCTGCCCGATATGTACTACCTTTCCAATCCTCGACAACTTCCAATACACCGGCTGACCCGAACCCCTTCAACGGTTTGGCTTGCTCATGCTTCTTGCCAATCTGCGCGAGGTAAAGGGCGTAGCCGAAGACGTCCACGACGTCGTCAGGGAGCGCTTGCAAGTCCCGCTTGCTGCTGCCCAGCCAGTACAACGGTTTCAGTGCCGGTGGATCGTCCATCAAGCTTGATTATATACCTACTTGGGTATAATCCAGTGTCTTTGGGTGCCCTGAACCATCGCGAGGACGATATGATGGAATGTAGGGCCGCCTCTCCCCCGCCATGGCGGGACATGACGGCCAGGTCGGGGCAAGCCCCGGCCCTACGTCATTTGGACACTACTAGGGGGACGAATCCCGTTGACTCTGCGCCGTGCCGGGTGCAAAATTCCATTTTGGGGTTAGCGGGGGCGAAGCAGCCGAGCATTCGGCTTGGTTGCCGTTCCCAGGGCGCATCCGTCGCATTGAGCCATGATAAACAGGAAGCTAAAGTTTGGGATAGGTGTCGGCATTATTCTCGCCGTAGTAGGCTGGGAAGCCGTTTCGGGATTCCAGCAAAGCAAGACCTATTACGTCACCGTAAACGAACTCACGCACGGGCAGGCTGCGCGGCATCGCGTTCGTGTGGGAGGCACTGTGGAGCCCGGCTCGGTTGAACGCCGGGCGGGGAAGCTCACCTTCCGCCTCGCGCAGGATGCCAATTCCATCCCGGTGACTTACGTGGGGACCGACACCTTGCCGGACACCTTCAAAGACGGTGCGCAGGCCATCATCGATGGCGATTACCTTGCAAGCGGCGAGTTTCAAGCCGAGAAAATCCAAGCGAAATGCGCCTCGAAGTATCAGGCGGCTCCGGCATCCCCAGCAGGCGGAGCCAAGAATCCCAAGGTTGCGGGTTTGGACCGGTAACCCCAACGAAGGAGGAGACTCACCACAGAGGCCACAGAGATCGCAGAGAAGACCGGAAGTGTTCTTCTCTATGGTCTCTGCGCGCTCTGTGATGGATCTTTTCTTCCCGGCCACGAAGAAGTTGACGGCTCGTGCTCCGGAGAGCGCTTATGAACCAACTCGGAAACGTTGGCCTCATTACCGCGCTGGCTTTTGCCGCTTATGCGGTGGTCGCCGGAGTTGTGGGCGGGAAGCTACGGAGTTTGCGGGTGGTGAGGAGCGCCGAGCGGGCCACGCTGGCATTCTTCGTCATGGTCACGGTGGCGGTGGTCGCGCTCGAGTACTTGATCCTCACCAACGACTTTCACAACGCCTACGTTGCCGAGCACTCCAACCGCGACTTGCTCACTTTTTACAAAGTGGCGGCGCTCTGGGCGGGCCAGGAAGGCTCGCTGCTTTTCTGGACGTGGCTGCTCGCGATTTACAGCGGCTTGGCGGTGTTGCTGAACCGCAAGAAAAATCGGCAGCTCATGCCTTATGTGGTTGCGGTGCTGATGGGCACGGGCGTCTTCTTTTCTTCGTTGGTGCTTTTTGTTGCCAACCCATTTCAAGAGCTATCGCTCGCCTCGCCCGCTGGGGTGCAACCCTTCACCCCGCCGGATGGCAACGGGCTGAATCCTCTTCTGCAATACCACTCGATGGTAATTCACCCTCCCATGCTTTACCTGGGGTACGTGGGCATGGTGGTCCCCTTCGCCTTCGCCATGGCGGCTCTCATCACGCGGCAATTGGGTGACAACTGGATCCGCACCACGCGCCGCTGGACGATGGTTCCCTGGATGCTCCTCGGCCTGGGCATTCTTCTGGGCGGCAACTGGGCTTACGCGGTGCTGGGCTGGGGTGGCTACTGGGGCTGGGACCCCGTGGAGAATGCTTCCCTGCTGCCCTGGCTTTCGGGGACCGCGTTCCTGCATTCCGTGATGATCCAGGAGAAGCGCGGGATGCTGAAGGTGTGGAACGTTGTGCTCGTCATCACAACTTTCTTCCTCAGCATCTTCGGGACGTTCCTCACCCGCAGTGGCATTGTTTCCTCCGTGCACGCCTTCGCACAATCGAACATCGGCCCCTTCTTCGCGGTCTTCCTTTCCATCATTGTTTTTTTCTCGCTCACGCTGCTTTTCCTGCGCCTGGATCATCTCAAGAGTGAGAACAAGCTCGATTCCCTCGTTTCCCGAGAGAGCGGCTTCCTCTTCAACAACTGGATTCTGTTGGCGCTGGTCTTTGCGGTCCTCTGGGGAACGTTGTTCCCGCTGATTTCCAAGGCGGTGCAAGATGTGAGCGTCACCGTGGGCGCGCCATTCTTCAACAAGACGGCCATACCCATGGGCCTGCTGCTCCTCTTTCTGACCGGTGCGGGGCCGCTGCTGGCCTGGCGGAAGACTTCCTTCCAGAGTCTCAAGCGGAATTTCCTCGCCCCGCTGATTATTGCCGGGGTATCAGGCGCGATTCTGCTCATCGCGGGTGTGCGACATTTCTATGCATGGATGACCCTGGTGCTCTCCATCTTTGTGGGTGTCTGCATCCTGGGAGAGTTCTGGAAAGGCGCCCGGACGCGCATGAAAACTGCCGGCGAGAATTTTGCCCAAGCTCTTTATAACCTCACCCTGCGGAACACGCGACGCTACGGCGGTTACGTGGTGCACCTGGGCATTGTGCTCCTCTTTATCGGGTTTGCGGGCCTGGCCTTCAAGACGGAGGCCAAAGGCTTGATGCAAGAGGGCGACCTGCTGCGGGTGAAAGGTTATTTGCTGCGTTGCGACGGCCTCGCGAGCGGTGACACTCCGAATTACGAATACACCCGGGCGCTTATTACCGTCACCAAGGACGGCCACGCATTCACCTCGATGCATCCCGAGAAACGCTTTTACAAGGCCAGCCAGCAGCCCACAAGCTACGTATCCATTCACCCCACGCTCTCGGAGGACCTGTACGTCGTGCTCGCGGGTCTGGACCAGGATACGGGCAAGGCGGTCATTGAAGTGTTCGTGAACCCACTGGTTATATGGGTGTGGATCGGCGGCGTGGTGGTGTTCCTGGGGACGCTCCTGGCGCTCGTGCCCAGCCGGGTGGAACGGGAAATGGAGGAAATCCGCCGGTCCCAGGAAATAGCGGTGCAGGCAAACGATGCCATCTAACAGAATGCTGAGAACATCAGCTGGCATTGTCATTCCGAGCGAAGCGAGGAATCTCGTAAGTCCTCCGTTTCCAGAGCGAGATTCCTCGCTTCGCTCGGAATGACAGGGTTAGATCGTTGCGAGGAGGTCGTCAGCCAAGGGGTGTGAATGACAACGGTCAAAGGCATTCTTCAGCATCCTGCTAAATGGGTTATGGCCCTCCTTGCCTGTGGCCTGCTCGTAGTCTCCATGACGCGCGCGGACGGCTCCAGGAAACCGACACTGGAATCGATTGGCGACCAAGTGATGTGCCTGTGTGGCTGCGTGGCGACTCTGAACCACTGCCCGCACCGCGATTGCGCGACGGTGGCGGAAATCCGCCCCATCATCGAAAAGGAAATCGCCGAGGGCAAGGACGAAACAACGATTCTCCAGGATCTGGCGATTCGATACGGCGTGCAGGTGCTGGCCGCTCCCCCGGCCAGGGGATTCAATCTGGCGGCCTGGATTCTTCCCGGCGTGGGCTTGCTCGTGGGGTTATCGTTGGTCGTGGTTATCGCGCGGCGATGGAGGAAAGCGGCGCCTGTGGCGGCCGGCGTTCCCCCTAAGCCCCTGGACCCGAAGTTACTGGCGGCGGTGGAAGAAGAAAGGAAGGCTTCGGGGTTGGGGACTGGGGATTGAATCATTGATTCATTGAGTCATTGATTCATTAAGTCAAAAACCAGCCCTCTCCCAAGGGGAGAGGGTGGACCGCGATCCCGATGCACTTCATCGGGACGCGGGACGGGTGAGGGGTCGCTTGCACGGCGACGAGAGATCAGATGCGCGAGCGCAGAAGAAACCGGCTATAACGACGCGTTAGTTTGGGTGCTTCAATGTTTCTCGTTATCGGCTTACTGATTGCTTTAGGTTTGGCGGCTTTCGTCGCGACGCCATTGCTTTCGGCGGAAGGCGCGGGGAATTCTACTTTGCCCGTGGATGTCACTCCGCTCGGGGATTTGAAGCGACGCCGCCTGGTGGTCTACGAGAACCTGAAGGACCTGGAATTCGAACACCAGGCCGGAAAGATCGCCGCCCAAGACTACCAGAGCCTGAGGGAAAATTACCTTAGTGAAGCCGCTGCCCTCATGGCTGCCTCGCAGGAGGCTGAACAACTGAGAGAGAATGATGCGGTGATCGAACGCGAGATCGCGGCGCGTCGTGCCTCCCGGAAAATCCAACCCCCCCAAGATTATGTTTGTCCCCATTGTGGTTTCGAGAACCCCGTGCCCGTGAAGTTTTGCGGGGAGTGTGGAACGAGGATTACGGATCACCCACGGAACCCTTGAAGATTCTCACTTAAACCGGAAAACGACCCCTGCGCTCGGAACAATATTGTGACTGGTTCCGCCCATCCCGGTGATCCCGCTGACGGAGCTGGGCTTGGGCTGGCCAGTTATGTAATCCCTGACTTCCAGTCGCAAGGCGAGGTGTCGCTGCAAGACGAGGTCGGCGCCGCACCCGAGATTCCAGGCAAACTGCCACCCGTTGTCCGCATTGAAGTGGCCTGAAACAACCGCAGAGGCATTCGAGGGGCCGTTGAAGCGGTTGACTCCCACCCCGCCAGTAACAAACGGTTGGAAAGATTTTTTGGCCCAGAAATAGCGGACGTAATTGAAGGAGATGAGATCAACGCGATTGTACCCGGAGAGCGTCGGCTGCCCTGCCTCCTGAAGTAAGTAGTGGTTGGGGCTGTATGAATAGCTCGCTTCCAGGGCGTCATGCCGCGTAAACCGGAGGCGTGCACCGGTGGTAGCCCGCGCCGTTTTGGAGAACGAGCTGGTCACGGCGACTACTGATGGGGCTGGGACCACCTGACAGAGGGGGGCGCAGGGCAGTGGGATTACGACAGATACCTGGCCGCTGCTACCATTCAGGAAAGAGCCGCCGCCTTCGAGGAAAACTTCGAGGCGCGGAGGAGGGTCCTGCGCGCAAGCCCAAGGGAAAGCCAAGAGCAGAAGCAAAATCAAGGCCGGGATAATTCGAACGCTTCGCATACCATGCCTCCAAAGAGGCGCCGCCTGTCTCTCGCGCATGGCGAGTCAAAAGAGACCACGGCGACGCTCTCTGCCAGCAGCAGCCAGAAATACCTGGCTTGGCTCACCTGCCGTCCGCCGGTCTTCACCAGCCCCTGCTGCAAGCCGGTCAAGCACAAACTTTCGACGCTCTAGGGATGCACCAACCGCCGCCACAAGTTGCCCAGGTTATAGGCAATCAGACTGAGCTACAGGCGCACTTCGTTGTATCCCGCGAGGCGGGATGGCATCCTCGGCCTGGCTGATGATTGACTTTATCGTCTTCGGCGCCAAACCACGGCTGTGCCGCAGGACAACAATAGTGCTGCCTAATCCCCTTTCGCTTGACGAATTATGAATTCCCAGCCAGTATAATTGTAAGATGGGCCTGTAGCTCAGTTGGGAGAGCACATGGTTTGCAACCATGGGGTCGGGAGTTCGAACCTCCCCAGGTCCACCAATCAGTTCAACAACTTACTCGCAGTACCCTTTTCAGGCATCCCGATTTGGTTACCAATTTGGTGCACATCCTCCTCAAAGGCGGGTGCTCTTCCAGCGGCAGAGTCCGGCAGGGGTGTCGCAATCGAATCCAAGGCAGCACGCTTGGCAGCTAGCCTGATATGGGAGTAATGCTCCAACATCTGGCGCGAGACGTGCCCGGCAATGCTCATAATAGTCTGGTCGGAAGCCTGAGACTCGGACAGTTTGGTGACGGCAGTATGGCGAAGATCATGGAAGCGAACCTTGATCCCGGCGCGCTTGCAGGCATTCCGCCAAGCTGTGCGCCAACCCTTGGTAGGGCGTAAGGGGTCAACTTGCTTTGACTCGCACCAGGGGAAAACGTAATGCCCTGGCTGGCGGTTCGGGAATCCACTTCCCCAATCCACCAAGGCTTTCATGGCGGCAGAATTCAAGGGAATCACTCGTCCTGTCCTGGCATCCGTCTTTCCTTTTCCGACCGTCAGCACGCCTTGGAATAGGTCTATCTGGCCCCATCGAAGATTCCGAATCTCATCTTTGCACATGGTAGTATTGAGAGCCAGCACCACTGCGGTGTAGCACGCGGAATCAGCCTTGGCGCATTCCGTGAGAAGCCTTTGCTCTTCACCGGGACTCAGGCAGCGGCCCACGCCCTTACGAACCGGCAGGCTCTTTATCTTGCCGTCCAGAATCGACCAGCAATCATGAGCCTTCATTATCTGGCGGAACACACCCAGTTCTATGTTTACGGTCTTGCCCTGTGCGCTTTCCCGAAGTCGCTTTTGCTGGTATCCAGTAACATCCCCGGCTGTGATGTCGCACAGCAAGCGGCTGCCGAAGGCTTCCAGTAGGTGCTTAAGTGATATTTTCGCCACAGAGACAGTGTTCGGAGCCACTCGGCCTTGCTGTGAGGCAAGCCACTTGGCGGCGGCCTTCTCGAACGTAGGCGGCAAGACTCGCCGGGTGATCTGATTCCAGGACTCTTCAAGCTGGCGCCGGCGCTGCTTTTCAGCCTCACGCGCGATTGTCTTGCTTTGCGTTCGCGCCGACTCGTGAACAATGCGCCCGCCGAAGCGAAACCGATACCACCAGAACCCCTGCTTGCCTCTTTGGTAGACCATTACTCACCTTCCTTCCGGGCTTCGGCCCGCTGTGCCTTGACCCGTTCCCGATACTCGCGTGTTCGGCGTCCGGCGGGCGTGAGCTTCAAAACTGGCAACCGAGGCCTGCCGCCAAACTGCCTGCCGTTCGCTCGCGCAATTTGGCGGATGCGTTCGATCCCTAGTTTCTTAAGCCGCGCTTGGTAACCAAGCCTGCCGAGGTATCGTGTGACTTTGAGGATTTCCTTTTTGCTCATGTTTCTATTCTAAGGCTTTAGATTTGAACTTGTCAAGCGAGAAATGCGATCGTACAATAGAGGTGGGAAACGGTCGGCTAGGCTGATCCCCGAACGGCGGGCGCATCGCGGCCCACCTTCCGACCTGCCTCAATCCTGGGTATCACGCCGGAGGGGAATGGGCTACAATCGCATTTGCTGTTCTTAACGGGACGTGAATACTATGCCGACTCAGCCTGACCGATTTGATGAGTTCCTTCGACAGGTCGCTCCCCTCATGCCACTATACAAGTCTCTCGAATTCGCATGTGTAGCGGCGAGGCACGGCAGCGAATGGATTCTTATCTCGGGAAAGGCTGTTCTCAGTACAGAGCCCTGCGCTTCTGAGGCGCAAATAATACCGGTAGCAAAACTTAAAGAGATCGTTGCTCTTCAGGGGCGAATCCCGGCTGAGGGAGTCAACGAAGTTGTAGCTAAGTTAAGGGATCGCTGGGTCGTGAGAGACTTGAAGGGAATCAATGTTCGGCTGACAGCGAAAGGCGCGCGCCGCTACAGTTGGAGGCTGCCGGAGGTCACTTCGGTCGACAACTCGTGGAATCCCTCGAGTGGGTGGTACAGTGCGTTTGCACTTAATGGAAACGCCCCTGATCCCTCATCACTCCTGAGTTATTCCACTTTGCTGGAGATCGACAACCAGCTTCGTTCAAGCACGCCACCTTACAACGGCTTCGACAGGCTTTGCGACCAGCTTGGCCTGCCTATACGGCAAAGCAATCTTACGTCATCGTTTCAGGTTTCCGCCGAATTGCCAGCACGGGTCTTGCGCGTTGACCAAGACCGTTCCAAATGGGCCCTCGAAATCTTTATCGACTTTTTGGGAGAACCTGACCTAAAGGTCGATTGGATTCCCCGGCCTGGGTTGGAGAGGGTCCCGCCCGGCTGGACCCGGGTGCCAAGGAATAACGTCGACCCCGTGGTACTCAATATACCAGACGACGCGACTACAGCCGAACTGACTCTCAAATTCGGGGAACACGAAGCCGACGTTTCAAGAGTGGAAATTGGCGATGTGTTTCTTGATCACGGGGGCACCGTCACTCGTGTGGCTCCTGGTTACCGGGGTGAGCCCGACCATATTTTTCTCAAGGTTGTGCACAAGGCGCCGACCGTCCCCGATCGCGCGACCAGAAAAGCTCCCAATCAAAAGCGTAAGAAAAGGAAGCGCGCGCCTGAACAGGATCCGAACTTAACCAGACGTCGCGCGATTGTTAAGGCGAATCTGGCGGTTAAATCACCAGCGATGTGCGTATTGTGGCAGACCGAAGAAATTCTCATGCCATCGGGATCGCATTGGAATCCCTACCGCCCGTATCAGTGGCCACAGGCATATAAGAAGAACAAAAGACTCCGCGGCTTAATCTGCCTCCACGTTTTCAAGGATAAGCAACTCGCATCCGCCCAGTGAACCCATCTTCACCGATTGAAAGTCAGGATTGATACTTCCCTACAAGTGAAGAAGAACACGCCTAGTGTGGGATACAGGTGTTGGTGCGGATTAAAACCGGAGGGATTGGAAGGTGGACGCGGAGGAGGCACGCTGCTAAGGACAATTGAGAGGCATTCGCAAGTGGAATGGGGATCCGCTGGGCTTTGCCGAAAGCATGGGTTGCTTGAAAGTCAGAAAAGGTGCCTGGGGATATTTCCACACATTTCCTGGGAAATACTTTCTTTGTTTTCCAGTCTGCACGAATAGCACTGAACTATAACCACTTATAACGCAGATATTTCCTGGATCCAAATCTCCGTCTCGCCGCATGAACCGCGTTGGCGAAGAGCGTGGTATTCGTGTGCTTGATGGAAAGGAGGTTTCTATGGTGGCAAAGCTGTTAACAGTCGTGGAAGCAGGCGAGGCGCTACGCATAAAGCCGGCAACCATCCGGGCGTGGGTGCTGAGGCGCACGATCACTTCTTTCCGAGTCGGCCGGGCTGTCCGCATCTCGACGGAGGAGGTCGAGCGCATCCTGCGCGACGGCCTGAGACCAGCCAGGGGCCGGTGACGAAAGGAGTGAAATGAGTGAAACCAATTCCGCCGCATGGCAAGAGGCGCACAAGGCCCTGGACAGCTACCCAACCCACGGCCTTCCGAAGTATTGGGAGAACGTAAACGAAGGCGCTCCGCGCCTACTTCAATAATAGGAGATACTGAAATGACACATTACGTACATTTGCAATTTCCTGACGATCACCTAGAAGGGGAACTCTCCGTGAGCAAGCTGCAAAGCCTGTTCCGAACAAGTGAGTGCGAATTCGATTACGATTTGGACTCAAGCACCGTGTGCTATCTTAAGCCCACATTCAGGATATGGACGATCTCAAATGACGGAGAAATAGCGCGTGTAGCCTACACAAGAACATGTTTTTGCCCCGAGCACGAACGCGTGGACGCCACAGTAATCTTCGGATGGTTCTGGCGCGAGGAAGATAATCGCGATGATTTTATTTCATGGAACCCGATCGGGGAACGGATCGATCAAAGCAAGAATCCGAAACTCGTACAACAGGCCAAGGACAAAATCGCGGCCATCTTGGCGAAGCACCCCCGGGGGCTGACCCTTAGGCAACTACTGGAAAAGTATGGGTTCGGCGGCCAATTTACCAAGAAACAGTTTCGTAAACTGATCCGCAGCATGTCCGATCAGGTGTCGGTACTAATGATAGTGGCCAAGTACTCACTTGTATATTTTTCCTCTGCGCCTATCAGAAGGGAGGTATCAGAATGAAGAATAATAACCACAAGGTTATCCCTCAGGACGAGTTTTTCAATCTCTGGGCGGGGAGTGGGGAGCAAGATGACGCTCTGACGAATGAGCTCGTCCTGGCCGACGAAGTGCCTACTGACCCTATTCGCTGCCCGAAATGCAATGGCACGACCATTTCAGTGGAAGGTTACTACCGTCTAGCCTTCACGATTGAGCAGGCCGACGGGAGTGTACCCAAAGAAAATCTCGACGATGAAGGCATAAAGGTCGTCGAGGTATTGACCTGTCCTTCTTGCCAGATTCGTTGGTATGTAGTTGACGAGGCTACATTCCGCTTATACGAGGAGAACCACGAGCTACGCGTCCAGGTGGCTATTTTGGAGAGCTTGTTGCATGCGCCGGTAAGAATTATGGGAGAGAGTAATTAGGATTGAGCCGCCGGCGACCAGTGTCCCGGTTCCGAGCTCAGGGTGCCCGCAAATGACACTGCCAAGGATGGAAGTGGAGCGAGGAGGCGATGTAAACATGCTGGAAACGGCCCACCCTTTCGAGAAGCACGATACTGCGATAGTCATCACTTTGTGTCCCGGCAAGATGCCAGAAGCAGTGGATCAAGCTGAAGAGGCCTTGCTGCCTCATGCAGGAGCCCTCAGAATCTTTCAGCGCGGTAACGAGTTGGCGCGCATCGTGTCCTTGCCAAAGCTTGAGGAGGGCGGGGGATTAAAGCGCCCCGCCGGCACCGTCCAGCTTGAACCGATGATCCCCGTGGCGCTGACGGAGACATTCGACCGCATCATCCAATGGGAAAGGATCTACGCCAACGGCGAAACACGGATTGTAGACTGCCCTTCGAGGATTGCCAAGGCTTACCTTGCACGTGTCGCAGCAAAATGAGAAGTTCCTATTCCAGCAAAGTAGAAAGTTCCTGTTAAAAACCGGCAAACTGGCCGGATGAGCAAACAGGAGATGCTGGTGATGAGCACGAAGGAACGGGATCGGT
>Ga0181536_10004514_pt1 | contig 14676 bp, 18 predicted proteins | sample PEATcosm2014_Bin_41_FD_121105 | JGI IMG/M metagenome (GOLD analysis project Ga0181536, IMG submission 121105) | Peatland microbial communities from MTU Mesocosm Facility, Houghton, MI, USA - PEATcosm2014_Bin17_60_metaG | ecosystem: Environmental > Terrestrial > Soil > Wetlands > Peat | place... | reverse complement strand
CCGCTTGGCCAAGGACTGGGAAAATCTCAACCTCAGCGCCCTCATTTTCCTCCGCCTCGCCTCAATCCGCCTCATGCTCCGAAAGCTCTGTAATCCCTCATGAAGATATGGGACGGACTCTTAAGGATTCGCTCGAAGGTCGCTAGATTCTCTCTGGTTCCAAGCGCGTCATCGATTGCAAATGCACGATCATTCTGAGCCATTCACTGACCCCCCTCATGAAATATAGCGCCAATCTACGGAACAAGTAAGAGTCGAGGCGTTACTGAGCGTCAAAACGAAGAACCCAATGCCAGGCAGTGTTCTATTTGTGTTCTACCTCGTTTGACGCACGAGCAGGGAGATTGAAGGGCGCTGAAGGCATAGCTCTATTTGGCTCCGATACCTCGTAATGACCTACTCGCATACGCGAAAATGGCTGCTACCTCGTCACGCTCCAGCCGCATCGCGGCCGCCGGGCGCTTGCCTTCGAACAGGAGAAGCTGACTGAAGCGCGCACGCGAGAACGCCGTGCGCAGTTCGAACGGCGCAATCAGGCGTTCGAGACGGCGCGCGAGATATTCGAGTGTCGCCTGGTCGCCGTTGGCGAAGCATTGCACGAGGCCCGCGTTGCCGAGGAATGTTTCCCAGCTCTTGGTGTAATGGCTTTCAAGCTGCGTGATGTCTTGAAGCACCGCCCAGAGCTTGACGCCGAAGCCGGGAAAATACGCCGCCGCGCGCTCCATGATCTCCATGTGACCGAGGGTCGCGAACTCTTCCATCATGAACAGGATCGGCGGCCTCTCGCGCGGGTAAATTCCCTCGCGCTCCAAGACCGTGCAAGTGAGCTGCACGATCAGGCGCAGCCAGCGGTAATGGCGTTCCATGCGGCCGACCGGCAGGCACAAGCACAGCGTCGTCGGCCGCACGCTTCGCAACGCGGCGAGCCGAAAATCAGACCGGCGCAAAATCCGTCGCAGCGGCAGACTGTCGAGAAAATCCGTCTGCGCCGCCGCCGTCGAAAAGATGTTGCCGCGCTCCGTTGCCGGAGTCTCCAGAAAGCGGCCGCCGATGCCGGCCAGAATGCCGCCGAACTTATCGCCTCGGCTGACCATCGCGCGCAGCAGCAGCGTCATGGCCGAGCGCTTGGCGTCGGACGCTGGCCCGTCGCCCGATGACCCGTCGCCGGCGTCGCCTTGCAACCGTGCGGCGCGCAGCAGCGGCGGGTAAGTCAGCGTCAGCAGCTCGCGCACAGTCACCAGATTGCGCTCCGCTTCGGGCAGCGTGAGGGTGAGCAGGGAGACTCCGGTGAGCAGCGCCCGCGCACTTTCATTCCAGTGCCGCGCGCGCGAGTCGCCGTCATCGATGATCAGCGTATGCGTGATCGTCGCGACGTCGTCGACGATCGTTTCGCTGTCTGCATCGAGTTCGGCGAGCGGGTTGAAGCAGGCGCTCGGCTCGCCCGACGCCTTGAATGGATCGAGGATATAGACGTCATGGCCGAACAAACGGCGCAGTCTGGCCGTGCGCGCCAGCTCCGCCTTGGGATCGAGGATCAGCATCGAGCCGGGATACAAGCAAATGTTCGGCTCAAGCACGGTCGAGGTCTTGCCGGCGCGCGCACCGGCGATCGTGACCTGCGGGCGATCGTCGAGATGGCCGAGAAAGCGGCCGGCGAACTTGCCGAGAATGATTTGCCCGGGGAGATAGGCGTAGTCCGCGAGTTCGTTTGGGGCCATCCAATAATTGACGGGTGGACGGTCGGGCACGAAACGCGGCATTGGCACGCCGCGCGGCAGCACGCGCTCATAAAGCTCGCGGCTGCGCGGATCGAGCGCAGGCAAACCGAGATGCGCGCCCAACGGCGCCAGCGCGGCCGGAGCCGCCCACTTCTCACGTTCAGTCGGAAACAGCCAGCTCATGCAACCTCCACTCGCGCGCCAGATTAGCGCGCGGCGTCGTCGCCGAAGCCGGAATGCTTGTCAGAGGCTGGCGATGTTCGGTGGGAGCCTTCGGGAATGTCCGGGACTCGTCCATCACCGCGGCGCTATGCGCTGGCGTTCGCCAACGCCGACGTGCAGCATTTATCCGAAGCAAGCGCGCGACGGGTTGGGGCATTGTGCGGCCGTGCGTGGCTTGTGGCGTCAAGGCGCGCTTCCACCCAGAACGCAAGAAAATTGCCCCTTGGTCAATTTTCGTTGCGTTCCGGGTCCCTGCGAAGCGGCCTTGACGCCGCCACGGCCCGCCCGCCCAAAGCCCCAACCGTTCACACCAACCAACAATGGGAGAAACCCATGCCTTACCTCACCTTCGACGCCATCCGCGAAAATCCCCGCAACGTTCTCGTGCTGCCGCTGTTGCCGAACGCCAGCAAGCTGCTGCACGCGATGGCGTGGGTCGCCGCCAATTACGTCTCTCAAATCGAATACACGTTGATGGAGGCGACGCGCCGCGGCGCGTACGCGCCACCCGGTTGGCGGCCCAGCGAAGGCGGGCCCGACATTCACGAAGAATGTGAAGCCTACTGGTTCGACGCCATGGTGCGCGCCGAGACCATCGCCGACGCTTATCGCGAGCGCTATGGCGAAGACATCACCGCGTTTGCGTCTGGCGACGCGCTGTTGCTGCCCTTGTTCCGCCTCTAGGAAAATCTTTCGAAGCGCTTCGTACTCTGTCGCGTTACGTCAACTCAGGCGGAGTGCGTTGCCTCGAATGGAGACTCTTGGCAGTCCGTAGCAATGTCTGTCGATTACAAGCCGTTACAATGGGAGAGAGAACACAGGTGAAATAAATTGGCCGGGAGAGAGGGTAGCGAGATGTCCCTTTGCCTAGGGCAAAGGGTCTCGTTCAGGGGCCGGAGAGGTGGCCCCTGAAAACCCGGGACACATGCGTTCGGCAAGGACAACGTGACCATGGGCCGGCCAAAGACATCCCAACCGCGAAACGCGCAGCTCAATTTGAGCCTGACCGCGCGCGAGCTTGAGAACATCAAGCGCCGCGCCGAAGCGGTCGGCATGCGCGTAGGTAATTTCGGTCGCGCGCTGCTGCTGGCAATGCCCGACGACGCGGCGCTGAAGCCTGCACCGGAGTCGCGCATCAATCGGCTTGTCCATGCGCAGCTTGTCCGCCTCGGCAACAACCTCAATCAAATGGTGCGGCATTTGCACGCGACCGGCGATCCCTTGCCCGCCGATCTCGAACCGCTGTTGCGCGACATCCGCCAACTCATCGACCGACGGTGCTGCGATGATCGTTAGAATCATCGCGCACGGCTCGTCCTTCAAGGGCTTGTCGACCTATCTCATGCACGACCCGCAGGCGGAGACCGACGAGCGCGTGGCCTGGACGCACACGTTCAATCTCGCGCACGACGATGTGCCTTCGGCGGTCGACGAAATGGTTTGGACGGCGCGCGACGCCGAGTTGCTCAAGCAGGAAGCCAGCATTCGCGCTGGCGGCCGCGCGACCGAGAACACGGTCAAGCATCTCAGCCTCAATTGGGCTCCCGACGAGGATCCCTCGCGCGAGCACATGATCGAAACCGCCGACGATTTTCTCCGGCACATGAAATGGCAGGAGCACCAGGCAATTTTGATCGCCCATGAGGACAAGGCGTACGCCCATGTTCATTTGATGCTGAACACGGTCCATCCGGAAACCGGGCTCAAACTCGACGACGCTTTCGAGCAGCGCCGCGCGCAAGCGTGGGCGCTTGAATATGAGCGGGAACAGGGCCGCATTTATTGCGAACAGCGGCTTCTCGATCCTGGCGAACGCGAAGATGCGCCGACGCGACCGGCCTGGATGGCGTTCAAGGAAATTGAAAAAGAATTCGAGCGCGAGGAAAATGCGCTGCGCGCACAGGAACCGATTTTGCTCGACGAACCGCGAAATTCACAAAATGCCGAGTGGGCAAAATTGAAGCGGATTCAAAGGGAACAGCGCGAGGCATTTTTCGCGGACGGAAAATTGGAATTTTCGGATTTACGCCGCGCGATTTACGGGGAAATTCGCGAGGAATTTCGCGAGCGCTGGGGCGCCTATTTCGAAGCCCAGCGCGACGGCGCGGATGCGGTCGAACTCGCCGAAATCAAGCGGTTGCTGAAGGCGGAACAGGCGGAACGGCTCGCCGATCGGCGCGACGAAGCCTATGACGAGCTTCGCGCCTCGCGCAAAGAAATCTATCGCGATCTCCTCGACGACCAGCGCGATTTTCGCGCCGGCTTGCGCGCGCGTCAGGCGGAAGGTCTCGATAACGAGCTTTTCCTCCGGCACGCAGCCGAGCGCGGGCACACGCCAGATATGCATGAGAATTTTGCCGCAGCGGCTAAGGAGGCCACAAGTCGGCCGAACCTTGAACCCTGGAATGTCGATTCCTCCGCGCCGACGGGCACGCCGCGCGAGGAAAGGACGGGTTTTCGCTCGGGTGCTGATATCGGCGGCGATATCGCGACGGGCCTTGGATTCGGCTTAATAGCTCTGCTTGACGGTTTTGCGGACGCTCTCACCGGGTCGACCCCGGCGCGACGGCCGCCGCCCGTGTCGGATGAGCCGAGAGCCAGCGACGCCGATGCGGTCTTCGACGAAACCCGCAGGCGCGAACAGCGCGAGCGTGAGGATGCCGACGCCGAATGGCGGCGACGGCAACAGGCTCACGAGCGCGAATGATCGTGGGGTCCTGCCAGCAACGCTCGTACCCCCAGCCTCCTTCGCAACGACAAAGGAAGACACCGATGATCGGGACGCCGAGACGATCGTCCTGCCGCGATGCTTCCGCGCCGCCGCGCGCGAGGTCGCTAGGGATGTTCCCGACCTGCCGACCTTCGAAGCGTCGGGTATCGAGGCTGGCGCGGAATTCGATATCGAGGACGCCTTCCGGCGCGCGCTGTCGGGGCTGCGCTATCTGCCGCGCCGGGATCGCCCTCATGCCTTGCGCCGGGCGCGGGAGGAGCGTGCCGCCAGACTCCGGGCTCTGCGTGAGCGGCGCGCAGTGGAGCGCCACGCGCGCTGGCTGCTGCGCAAATTGCTGTCCCGCGAGCCCCAATAGAAAGCGCCACCGGCTGATGAGTGCCGGCGGCGCTCACTTGATCGCAAAGGACACGGACCATGGCCCTTCAGACCCGCAGCAAGCCGCTTCAGCTCGTCTATCTCTCGCTTGCCTTCCTAGGCCTTCTCGCGGCGCTCGCTCTCGCTGCCGCGTGGCACTGGTGACGCGCTCACATCGGTGGAGGGTACTTGCGCGGCCTTCCGCGCTTGCGCTTGATCGGCTGATCCGACGCCGTTGCGCTCGCCCCGAAGATCGGAGCTTCGCCCGCCGCCGGCGCACTGTCGCCGTGGTTGTCGTTGACGGATGTGAGATTGGCAAGAACGTCCTCACCAAGGCCCGCGTCCGCTCCCTTTTGCGACACGGACACCATGTGGTCGGTGACATAGATGGTTTCGTCATGGAGGTCGCTTGCCGCGTAGAGCGAATACTTCGTCGGCATCAGATTCATCGCGACCAGCACCACGGAAAATTCGAACCCGAAACTCGCCATTTCGAGGAAAATGACCAGCAACCTCTTGGCGGGATCGGACTCGGTGATTCGCTCAAGCGCGCCTACTTGCGCTAGGAACCCTTGATTGAGCGGGACATAATCCGGCGAGGACTCCTCCTTATGGCGGATCTCATCCTCGCGTGTGCGGCTCAGGGTTTCGGACTGAGTGTTGAGCTTAGCGAGCGTCGCGGTCTCCGTCGCCAGCGCGGACTCAAATTCCGGCAATTGATCGTGCGCGCGCTGCCGCGCCGTATCATCCGACGCCGAACCCTGTTGGCGCAGGGCATCGACCCGTCGCCGCATTGCCTCGACCGCCGCAGCGGCGTCGCGTGCGCGCGCCTTGGCGTTGCCAACTTCCTCCATCGCCGCGTGATGCAGTGGCCCGTCGCCCGGAAGGCCCGATGTCCCTTGGACCTTGATGCCGCCGAGCTCGCGCGACGCCAGATTTTCGCTGTCGCGCAGGTCGTCATCGGCTTTGCCCTGCCGAGTAATTGCGTCTGTCAGTTCCTTCTGGGCTTCGCGAATTCGGGCATCGCCGGCGGATGGGTCGATCTCCGCCGCGCGCAAATCGTTGACCTGTCCTGTTAGCGTCGCGACGCGGTCATTTTGCTCAGTGACCGCGGCTTCGGCTTTCTTGATCATGTCGTCAACGAGCGCCGTTGCCGTAGCAATGACCTGCCGATTGGCCTCCCGCCAATCGCGAAGCAAAATCGCGTTGACGTCCTCCGCCACGACCACAAGCGAGGCGCTAATGCCGATCAGGCCCGCCAGCCCGATCGACAGGACCATGCGAACAAACAGCGTCAGGGCCGAATGAAGGCGCGCGGCAAAACTGCCGGCGATCGGGTAGCCGCCCCAATCCCTGATTTGCGATAGGCCTTTCTGCACAAACGCGGGGTAGACGAAGAGGGCAGCATCAATGAGCGTGAGCATTCCGCCGAGAAAAATGCCGCCCAGCACGAATTCGGGGCGGAATCGCCCGTCCGGTGCGAAGAGCTTATGCCCCATGATCGCGAGCATCGCGGAAACGTAGATGAAATTCGCGATCTGAATCCCGCCAACCAGGCGGATCTTGTTCGCATCGCCGGGGCAGCGGCGCATGATAGAGTCTTCGACTCCCGTCAGCGCAGACAGAAGCCAGACGAATAATCCTCTCTTCTCGGGAGGAACGCTGTGAATGTTCATCGCTCACCTCCATGCGGTCGCACGTGCTCGGGGTAGAAGGCGGAGAAGTCAGGTAGAATTGCTGACGCCGTCGTGCGTCGCGGCTTCGCATCTTTCGGCGTTGGCCGCCCGGTGGGCCCCGCCGCGACTTCCGTGGCCAGCCTGAGCGTCTGGTCCGAGTGGGACTGATTGGGCCGCCGGCGGTTGCCGCGCCGCGTACGGCCGCGCGACTCCTTGGTCACGGCAGCATCTCCTCGTCGCACAAGGCGCAGATCAGCTTTGATCCCCGGTTCGCCCACGCGACCTGGCAGCCGCGCGTTGGGCATCGGAACCGTGTCTTGCTTGCCGCCTTTCGTTCGCGCTCGTGGCGTTCACGATCCGCGTCCGGACTCCGCGTTTGCGGCGTGGCAGGGTCTTGCCCCTCGTCAATCTCAACGCACCAATAGGCCCGGTCTTGAAACAGTGTCGTTTGCGCCGACGCGAGATACGCTCGGCACGCTCGGTCGAACGGCCCATTTTCCCTGATGAAATGCGACACGCGATAGCCGGTGGGCCGCCCGCCTGGTTTGCCGGTTGACGATGGCACAAGGCCAATCTCAACCATTTTCGAGGCCCATCGCTTGTTGTGATAACCCCTTCGACTCGGTCGATCGAAATGCTGCTGCCAGAGGTGCACCATCTCGTGCACGAGCGTCGACAGGACTTCCGGCGTCAGTTGCCGCGCGAAGTGGATTGGGTTTAGCGCGATCTCATCGACGACTTCTGACGCGTCGTCGATGTTCACGAAGCGCGATGGCGAGTAGTACCCAAGCGCTAGCCCCTGCCTCTCAAACGTGATCAGGGGCGGCGGCAGCTGGCCGTCGAAGAATTCTTGATTGAAGTACTCACACGCGTCGTCGAACTGAGCATGGGAACGAGCGGGACGCCGAACGCATTTTGGCGCGTACGCGGCAATCCCCGTTGGTTGGGGCGCTGCCGACATGACTGGGTACTCTCTCTAGGCCGACATATCTCGGCTCACTCCTCAGGGGGGTCGCGGCTTCGGCGCGCTTGATCAGCGATGCGGGGAAGCGCAGGCGGCAACAGTGACCCTCGCCCACCACCGGAGCACTTCGCTTGCCTGCTTGAGATTGGAGATCTCTGCATCGATCGCCTCGCCGGGAGCGGGCGAAGCCCACACAATGCGCGGGCCGCAGATTTCCCTAAGGTTGAGCGGAAGAAGTTTGAAAACGTGAGGCGCGACTTCTTGGAGTCGACCACGAGCCAGGGCGCGGCGTTCGCCTTCGGTGTATGCCTCAACGATGCAATCGATGAGGATGTAGTCCGCGAGCTTGAGAATTTTCAGAGGCTCGGTCGTCTTCCCGAATTTGGAATTGTCGTTTGCGGTTTCAGTCGTCGTCGTCAGTAAGGACGTTCGCGTTGTTGCCGTCATCGGGCGTCCCTCCGCGTGCGGCGCACCCCGCGCCATCGCAGACGGCGCCACGGCCGACCCTTAACCGAGCGTTTGCGAAAATGCAAGATTGTGTTCTATAAAAAATTCTATCTTGTCGTCGGACCTCTATGGTACGACGCGCGCGCGAACGCGCGCCGAAGCGCCTTCGAGTCTTCGCCGGCCTCGCTCCGCGCGAAAACCTCCTCCATCGATTTAGGCGCGTCCGAATCTCGAATAGGGTCGAATTTGGTATAGCCAGACGGAAGCCCGAAGCCTTCGATAACTGCCGCAGACACTCCAGATTTGGAATCCGTCCAGTTGAAGATTTTCTTGTAGGCTTGCTCGTCGAGGCCTTTCATGTCGCCAAGCGTAAGTCCGACGTCTCGGCGGTCGCCGAAGAAACGATCCAGCCACGCGGTAAATTCCTCGGGAGTCGGTCGCCACGATCGCGAGTCCGCCCACGACACGCATCGCTTTGGGTCATTCTTGAAGGCCTTCCCGACCCGATAGTGATTTCTTAGCGCCTCGAGACGTTCAGCCGGTTTCATCGTGCGCAACGCGCGCGCGAAGGGATGATCGCTGGAGCCGGTTAACTCGGCAGCGACGCGATTTAGGACCTTCCGCGCTTGGGCAATCCCCACCTCTCGAATGAGATCGGCCAACTCACGCTGTCGGTCTTTCTTGCCGACTTCCGTGTGCATAGGAGGGATTCTAGGCTTTTCAATCCCACCGTGTCCACCGTGAATTCCGGATTCATAGTCGAAGCGATACTTCTTCCATGGATCATCTCCAACCTCGGGTCGAGTTGAAGCCTGTGGCCGCGGTTGCGACACTCGCTTCGTCCGTGGCTCTCTTCCCATTACGACCCCCAACAACTTCTCTCATCTATTTATCGACCGCATTTCACCTCGTCCGGTGGCCGCGATGTGAAGCGCCGACAGAACCCCGACTGCCCGTCCGTAGGTACCGCGCTGGATTAGCTGCTTTATGTCCTTGCGCGTACGGTAGTGCGGCAAATACCCGCCGTTCAGCTCCAGCACCATTTGTCGAATGCCTTCGATGAGCGCGAGGCCATTTGACCCATGAAACACCTCGCCGCCGAAACGAACGGCCTCTGGGTCAAGCGTTTGAATCCCCAGCATAGCGAGTTGGCCCAGGTACCACGCCTCGATATCAAGCGCTTCTTTCAAATTGGTATCAGAAAGAGCTGAGAAGTTGCTGCCCCATTGTTGGCGCACGCGAGCGTCGGACGCCAACCCCTCGAAACAGAGGACATGACTGGTGCAACCTGTAACGGTTGGGTCAAACGCCAGATCGAACTCATGAAGCGGTGGCCGGCAATGGCCGACCTCGACGTTGTGACCCGTATGCGGGGCACGGCCGGAGTAGGAAATCGCCCCGTTTATCCCCTCATCGACGAGCAGGTACAGCAAGCTTACGGGCGGTTTACTGTCATCGAAAGCATACACGTGCTCCAACAAGCACGCTGCCTGCGCGTCGTTCAGGACGGTGATTTGATTCTGATCCTTGACGCGGGGAAACAGGGCCTCACCCGTCGACAGCGACGTCCGAAACAGAGCGTCAAAATTGATGAGCGGTTGTTTCTTGCGCGGTGCCTTCCATGGCTTTCGCACGATGTTTGTCAGGAGACGGTGCTCGGGGTCGGTGACTCCAATTGCGCTTACGCCGATGCGCTCGACCCGATCAAATAGCGCGCGCGACCGCGACCATTCACGTTCGAGCCCCCTTCGAATTTCATGCTCAATGATAGTGGGCCTCTTCCCGGTATGAGGCAGACGCCCGTCGGGAATTTGGTTGAATACACCGATCTCCGTCACGGACTCCTTGATGAGCTTTCCGTGCGCTTCTTCGGCGAATGCCCACTCGATCCGCTCTGCAACCGACAGGCCGAATAGCAGCGACATGCGTCTCTCCAATCACGATGTCTAACGCGCGTAATTTTCACGCATTGCCGCCGTGCGTCGGAGCGTACTTATACGCTGCGGGTTCAGCGCTTGCTATTTCTGGAGATTGGTCGACCGTGATTCCTGGCCCGCGATCCAGCGTTCGATCACGCTACGTCGAGCGCAGAGCATCGATCCCAGCCGGAAGACCGGTAAGTGCGATGTCTCGGCCAGATAGTAGATTTTGCGCCGCGATCCGCGCGGGCCGAAAACGAATGCCGCGATCTCATCGGCGCCACGAAGCAAATCGTTGGCGAGCGGCTGCGCGGTTTCAATAGGCGGCGTCGTGTCCGTCGGTTCCATGGTGTCCTCCCAGAGCTGCTGTTGTTAGCCCGGCGCTTCTGCGCGAGGCGTTCCCGCGGCGGCAGATGGGAGTGCTTGCCTTGAACCCGGCGAGGGCGAGACCCGGTGAGGTCGTGCGCCCTATGAATGAGTAGCGTCGCAATCCATTTTCCATTCCATTCGGATAAACCGAGGGAATGTTCTTATTTTGTTCTAATTGGCCTTCAATGTCAATTCACGCGTTGGTGATGTTCTAAACCTTCCCATTCCTTACAGAATTCGTCGCTTGGGGCGTGTTGTCGTTGGCGTGCCGCCCCTCTTGGGATTCGATGAATTTGAGCAATACACTCTTTCTCGCGCACAGCATGGCTCCGAGCTTGAACGTCGGAACGTTGCTCGTGGCGGCCAAGTGGTAAACCGCTCGCCGAAATTTTACATCACCATAAAGGAATTCAGCGATAGCTTCAGCTCCACGAAGGAGGTCCTTCGAAAATTCAGTCTCGTCGTCGCTCATGTCAGGTGTCCTCCCTCAAGAGTTCGGCGACAGCCAGGATTGTGCGTTCGGTGACGCGTCGCGACTGCTCCAGGTCGCCTTGAGCTGTGTCGGCCGCTGTGTCCTTCTTGCGGCTCGGCGCATTTCGTTCCGCGCTCCCGCTGGGCGTACGCGCCAAAATATATTCGACGCTCGCGGCCTTGCCGTTCGGCATCCCCGAAAACCGAATCCTCCCATAGGTCGCGCGTGTGAAGGCGTAGACTTCGATGTGCGGCAGCCAGACTTTTCGACTTGCGGCGGTCATAGCCGCCAGCGCGCCATTCGAGGCTGAAGCGATTAGCGCTGCCAACCCATCGACGAAACTATGGCGGACCGGAAGCGCCGCAAGGTCGTTGACTTCGATCGCGCCAAATAACCCGTCACTCGACCGCCAGCGGTCGACATGCGTTTCGCTGTAGCGATTTACCGCCTCGGCCGAGGCGTTGGCTTGCGGGCTGCCGATGATTGCCGTCAGCAGGCGGGCCGCGTCGAGCGCTGTCATTCGGGCGGCGCTAAGGCCGCGCCCGCCCTTGGTGCGCAGCCCGGCCGTCACGAGACGGCGGTCGATATCGACGACCGTTGCCTTGGCGACGCCCGTCGCTTTGCTCAGCGCTTCCACCAACTCGGCCGGTCCAGCCATCTTCGTCCTATACCCCAATCGGAGAAATTCCGGTTGAAGGCTTACTCGCCATTCAGATAGAATCCAATAGGCACAAATGGGACGGATTGGGAACGGTTGGTAATCGCGCGCTCTCCGCTGCTTTTCCTGGTGATTCAGCGCGGAGGCGCGTGCTAGCGTCTCAGTCGAGGGCACAACTATGTCCATTCGCAAGCGAACATGGAAAACGCCGGACGGCGCCGAAAATACCGCCTGGGTCGTTGATTACGTCGACCAGAAAGGCAAGCGTCGGCTAAAGACGTTTGAGCGCAAGAAGGATGCCGACGACTTTCACGCGACCGCCAGGATCGAGGTGAAGTCAGGTATCCACACGCCCGACAGCTCCAGCGTCACGGTCGAAGAAGCGGGTGAAAGATGGATCGCCGCCTGCGTGAGCGCCGGCCTGGAACGGACCACGATCGACGCCTATCGATCGCACCTTGATCTTCACATTGTTCCGTTCCTCGGCTCGCGCAAGCTGCCGAGCTTGACCATTCCAATGATCAGCGACTTCGAGCGAAGGATGCGCAGCGGCGACGAGATCGAGAAGCCGCGCTCGCCGGCGATGGTTAAACGGGTTCTCAGCGACCTCGGCGCCCTGCTTTCGGTCGCGCAGGAGGATGGACTCGTCGTCCGCAACGTCGTGCGCGAAATGCGTTCGGGCCGCCGGCGCGGCAAGGAACGTCAGGCGGAGCGTCGCGCTAAACCAAAGCTCCGCGTCGGCGTCGATATACCCGCGCCGACGGAAGTCAGGGCGATCATCGCGGCGCTAAAGGACCCTTGGCGACCAATTCTCCTGGCGGCGATCTTCACCGGCCTGCGCGCTTCCGAATTGCGCGGCTTGCGCTGGCCCAACGTCGACCTGGTCAAACGCGAGATCCATGTCCGCGAGCGTGCCGACGAATACAAGCAGCTTGGGCGGCCGAAATCCGCGGCCGGCGAGCGCACCGTTCCATTGACTCCTCTCCTGGTGAACACGCTGCGCGAATGGAAGCTGCGATGCCCGCAGGGCGATCTCGGGCTCGTCTTCCCCAACGCGAAGGGCGAGGTCGAGTATCTCTACAACATCGTCGATTTCGGACTCGTCCCGGCTCAGATCACAGCTGGCGTGACAATCGAGGTTCCCGCCGCCGACGGCGCGACCGTCAAGCGCGCAAAATATCCCGGCCTTCACGCCTTGCGCCACTTCTACGCGAGCTGGTGCATCAACCGTCGCGTCGACGGCGGCCTCGAATTGCCACCGAAGGTCGTTCAGGAACGTCTCGGCCACTCAACAATCGCGATGACCCTCGATACCTACGGGCATCTTTTTCCAAGACACGACGACAGCGAGGAATTGGCGGCCGCCGAGCGCACGCTGCTCGGCTAGTGAGGGCCTGCGATGCGGCTATTTATCAGCTAAGTTATGTTATTTTTCTTGACAGTACCCAATTTGGGGTCTATCATTCCCAAAATGGGTGAGATGTCATGAAAAGTGCGAGCCTATCAAACGCGCTGTTTTCCAATGTGCAGCAAAGGGTTCTGGGGCTCATCTTTGGCCACCCGGAACGCAGTTTCTATGCCTCGGAAATCGTCCGCAATGTCCGCTCCGGTACGGGAGCGGTCGAACGCGAACTGTCCCGCCTTCAGGAAAGCGGCTTGGTGTCGGTCGAGCGGATCGGCAACCAAAAGCACTTCCGTGCCAACCAACAATCCCCGATTTTCTCGGAATTGCGCGGCATCGTCCTCAAAACATCGGGACTAAGCGAGCCGCTGCGGCAATCGCTCGCTCCGTTTGCGAAGAAAATTCACGCGGCATTCGTATATGGCTCCGTCGCCAAGGGAACCGACACGGCGCACAGCGATATCGACTTGATGATCATCGGCAGAGACCTGACCTATTCCGATATTTATGACGGTGTGCAAAAAGCCGAGACTATCTTGCAACGTCGTGTGAATCCGACATTCGTTTCTATTGACGACTGGAAACGGAAGACAAGCGAACCGTCTTCTGTTCTTGCAAAAATCAATGCCCAGCCTAAGACTTTTATCTTCGGCTCCGAATCTGAACTCGTAACATGACTAAAACAGAACTCGAAAATCTCGCCAAGATCGGGCAACTGAAAAAGGAACCACCAACGCGCGCCGAATATGAAGGCATGGTGGGTTCCGCGCGAAAGCGGCTGGCCGATGCTCAGAACATGGCGCTCGCCGCCGAAAGCCGATTTGACCTAGCGTACGGTGCTGCCCACGGGCTCGCGCTCGCCGCCCTCCGTCAAGCCGGATATCGCTCCGAAAATCGATACGTGGTCTTTCAGGCGCTCACGCACACCGTGGGATTGAACCCTGCTGTCGCGAGGGTTTTTTCAAAGGCCCATGACGTGCGAAATTTGGCCGAGTACGAAGGCGTGGCCGAGGTGGATGAGCAACTCCTCAAGGACCTCATCCACTGCACGATCAATCTTGAGAAACTGGTACTCGCCCTTGAGGCGCCGGCTAAATGAACGGGTTCCGATCGCCGAAATAATGGCGTCGTCCCGGAAGCCGGAATTCGCGATCGCGCGATACGAAAATTGCGGTTACGGTCGCGCGCTTTTTTCTCTGGCGCGAGTCTGGACGCGACAAGGATGCAACATAGAGCGTTTTACATTACAGTTGCGTGAATTCTTGAACCTCTCTATACCCTTGTTTTCCTGAATCTAATGACCTTCAAATTGGGGCGTAGCCAAGCGGTAAGGCAGTGGATTTTGATTCCGCCATCCCCTGGTTCGAATCCAGGCGCCCCAGCCAATGATTTCAATATACTGAGAAAGGTTGGGCCTTGCCGACCTCTCTTCTTGGCGCCGTCCCGGCGCCGATAGGTCGAGCGTTCCGGCGCGCGGGAGGGCATGGCGATATGAGCGGGCGAGCGGCAGGCAAGACGGCGTTGATCACCGGCGCGGCCCAGGGGATCGGCGCCGCGTGCGCGAGGGCGCTGGCGCGCGAAGGCGCCAAGGTCCTCATCACCGACCTCAACGCCGATGGCGCGGCGGCGCAGGCGCAAGCCATCGACGCGGAATTCGGCGCCGGCGTCGCGCATTGGCTGCGCCACGACGTCACCAGCGAGGGCGACTGGGTCGCCGCGGTCGAGACCGCGCGGGCAAGGATGG
>Ga0181536_10004511_pt1 | contig 14689 bp, 14 predicted proteins | sample PEATcosm2014_Bin_41_FD_121105 | JGI IMG/M metagenome (GOLD analysis project Ga0181536, IMG submission 121105) | Peatland microbial communities from MTU Mesocosm Facility, Houghton, MI, USA - PEATcosm2014_Bin17_60_metaG | ecosystem: Environmental > Terrestrial > Soil > Wetlands > Peat | place... | reverse complement strand
TTTCGCCCCTTCAGATCCGCTGGTCGCCCTCCAAATCCTGCCACACGAATCTCGCTGCCAACTCTGGACCCGGTTTCTCATCCCTTTTCAGAAAGTTGCTGGCAAGTATGCGAAGTCTCTGGCTCTTGATGGGCATGGCGGTTACTCCTATATAGTATATGATATACTACATGCATGGCACACCTGACAATCTACCTTAACGATGACGTGGAGCGACGGGTACGCAAAGCGGCCAAGGCTGCCAAGATCAGTATCAGCAAGTGGGTGGCGGAGCGAGTCAGCCAGTCAGTGGAAACATCATGGCCGCCCGAGTTTCTGGCGCTCGCTGGAGCGTTTCCGGACTTTCCCGATGCTGACGATCTGCGAAAGGGCTACGGGGAGGATGTCCCGCGGGAGAGCCTGGAGTGATCCTCCTCGACACGAACGTCATCGTTCACTACCTGAAGGGTGATCCCGCGATAGTGGCGCGTGTCCACCACTCCTCGCCTGGCGAGCTGGCGATTCCAGCGATCGTTGTTTACGAGTTGGAGTATGGAACGCTTCGATCGAAGTTGCCTGCCCGGCGACGGCGTGAGTTGGAGACGGGCCTTGCCCACATCCAGCACGTGCCATTCGATTCCGCCGCGGCCATGGCTGCCGCGAGCATCCGCGTCGAACTCGAGAAGCAGGGTGCGACGATAGGTCCCCTCGATATGCTGATAGCCGGAACGGCCGTCAGCCGAGGAGCCGCGCTCGTAACGAACAATGCCGCTGAATTCTCGCGCGTGCCGGGGTTGCGGATGTTGGATTGGAAATCCGCGTAGTCAGCTCTTACCAAGCCCGATTACGGATTCGGCGAACCTGTATTAGTGGGCAGCGGGTGAGTTGGTAATTCGGAATCAGGGAAGCCGCGCACTAACTTAAATGTACGTTCCCATCGCGTTCTAGTGAAGAAATGCTCGCCGAGATCGACAAAGTGGGTGAGCATTGAGTCGGCTGTTTCTCCAGTCAGATCCTCGGTGGATGCCTTGTACGACCAATAGATCAAGAACGGCTTGCCTATGATGTTCTCTCTCGGGACAAAACCCCAGAAGCGGCTATCTGACGAATTGTCGCGATTGTCTCCCATCGCAAAGTAACTATTGGCAGGAACTACTACCTCGCCTGCGACGACATTCTGATCCAGCATCTCCCGTTGCGACTGTTGCGCAAGCTCTTCCTTTACGGGGAGGCAACATGCGGTCGGGAAATTGTCGAACCTTGGGTCGTATGCATACTTGTGGTACACGTACGGTTCGTTTAGCCTGATTCCATTTCTATAGACGACACCACGATCGATCTTCAGGCGGTCGCCGGGCATTCCAATTAAACGCTTGACTAACGTCGTATTGATCTCAGCGGGATAGCGGAAGACGATAATGTCACCATGTTTTGGGTCTTCATAGGGCAACAAGTGCTTCGTGAGCGAATCGGCCGGTGCATAGGCCAATTTGTCCACTAAGAGGTGATCACCAATCAGAAGTGTGTCTTGCATGGAGCCAGTTGGGATGACGAATGCCTGTGCCACCGTCGTGGTCCCAAATAGAAGCATGACGATCGTGACGGCCCACTCCGCAATACTGTTGCGCTGCGGTTCCGTCTGCGAAGGTCTGATAGGTGTTTGCAAGGTCTTTTTGGTTGCCGGCATTGTACTCTTGTCTATTATCGCCCGAGTTCCAGCGGCTGCGCGTTGCGGTGGCGCACCGTATGCGATAGTCTGACCCTGAAGGAGCGGCTCGATGCAAATTTCGCGACGCAGGTTTCTGGAAACGGCGGGTTTGGGCACGCTGGCGGCGAGCACAGTGGTCGGCGCCGAGATTGGCAAGGCGGGCACGCTGCCCAAGCGCACGCTGGGGCGCACGGGCGCACAGGTCTCGATTCTGGCGATGGGCGGCGGCAGCCGGTTCCTCATGTATAAAGAGGAAGACAAGGCGCTCGAAGCACTCAACCGCGCCTTCGACCTCGGCATCACTTACATGGACACGGCCTATGGCTACGGCGACGGGAAGAGTGAAGAACGCGTGGGCAAGGTGATGGCGGTGCGGCGCAAGAAAGACGGCATCTTTCTCGCGACCAAAATCAACAAACGTCCGGGCGACGAGGCGATGCGCATTATCGAGGGCAGCCTCAAGCGGCTGCAAACCGACCACCTGGACCTGATTCATATCCATGCGCTCGAGGGCGAAGACGATCTCAAGCAGATCGAGGCCAAAGGCAACATACTCGACCGGCTGCTCAAGCTGCGCGACGAGAAGGTGACACGGTTCATCGGCATCACCAGCCACAATGATCCGACGGTGCTTGCCATGGCGCTCGACCGGCACGATTTCGACTGCACACAGATGGCGCTGAACGCCGCGATGGTGGGCATGAAGGAGGGTCACGGCATGGAGATCAACGAAGCCATGAAGACCAGCTTCGAGACCGTGGCGCTGCCGGTGGCGAACCGCAAGAAGATGGGCGTAATTGCGATGAAGGTCTTCGCACAGGAAGGCTTAGTAGGCCAGGCGCCGGCCGAGAAGCTGCTGTATTATTCGCTGTCGCTGCCGGTGTCGCTGGCGGTGGCAGGGATGCCGACGCTGGACTTCATCGAGCACAACGTGGCTTTGGCGCGCGCGTTCAAGCCACTGCCGAAAGCTGAGATGAAGGAACTGTCCGGACGGCTGGCGGCGAAGAACAAGATGGCGCTGGACCGGCGGTTCGCCAATCACGTGGACGCGTAGCGCGGAAGCCCATCAACCTCAATTAACCAGCTTGCCGCGTCGCAGGTAGGCAGGCGTGTCGAGATCGTCCGGATCGTAGGCGAGCCCGGGAGCCCCTGCTGCGGCGGCGACCGCTAGAGGGGGCTCGTACGTCTCAGCCGGCTCCTCGATCACCGGCTCTGGTTCCGGCTCGGGCTCGAATAACGGCTCGATGGCGCGCGGCGGCTCGATAGCGGGTTGCACGACGATGCGCGGCTCGACAGCAACGGGCCGATCAGCAACGGGCGCACCTTGCGGCTGAAATCCGGTAGCGATCACCGTGATCTTGACGGCATCGTTCATGGATTCGTTGAGGATCACGCCGAAGTTGATTTGCACGTCGTCGCAATCAGCGGCTTCGCGGATGATGGAGCAGGCTTCGTTCACTTCATGCAGGCCAAGCTGGCTGGAACCGGTGATGTTGATGAGGATGCCGCGCGAGCCGGTGATGCGCGAATCTTCCAGCAGCGGGCAACTGATGGCTTTGCGTGCCGCTTCGACGGCGGCATTCGCGCCGTGGCCGACCGCGGTGCCCATCATGGCGTAACCCATGCCGAGCATGGTGGCGCGGATATCGGAAAAGTCGCGGTTGATGAGGCCTGGCGTGGTGATGATGTCGCTGATGCCTTGCACGGCCTGGCGCAGGATGTCATCGGCCAGGCGGAAGGCTTCGAAGAAACTGGTGCCGCGCGGGACGAGCTCAAGCAGGCGATCGTTGGGGATGGCGATTACGGTGTCGACGGTGGCCGCCAGTTCGGCGAGGCTTTTGTCGGCCTGACGCATGCGGCGCACGCCTTCGAAAGTAAACGGCTTGGTAACGACGGCGACGGTGAGGGCATCGAGCTCTTTGGCGAGCGAGGCCACGACGGGCGCAGCACCGGCGCCTGTGCCGCCGCCGAGACCCGCGGTGACGAACACCATGTCAGCGCCGTTCAGCAGCTCGATAATGCGTTCGGTGTCTTCGAGCGCCGCCTGACGGCCGACCCCGGGATCGGAACCCGCACCCAAGCCGCCGGTTATCTTCGTGCCGATTTGCAGCTTGTTGGGGACGATGGACGACTCGAGCGCCTGCACGTCCGTGTTCATGACGTGGAACTCGACGCCTACGAGTCCCTCGTGAATCATGCGCGCCACCGCGTTTGAGCCGCCGCCGCCCACACCCACTACTTTGATGCGCGCGCCTTTGCGGCTTTCTTCCTGCAGCTCATACTTCAAGCGGTCAAAACCCGAGTCGAGCAGTGCCATCGTCAATTACTCCTTCCGCAATACAGGCAAGAATGCCCGTTCCAGCTACTTCAATATCCGCGCCAGCAGTCCTACGGACTGGCGTTCCAGTTCCCCCTGCACCTTTAATTTTCCCGAGTACATGGCGAGTCCCGCCGCCGTGGTCCACGAGGGCTGGTCGAGCTCAGCGGGCCAATCCTCGATCCCGATGGGAAGTCCGTTCCTCGCCTGGCAGCGAAGCACGGTTTCCGCCATATCACACATACCGGAAAGACGCGCGCCGCCGCCCGCGAGCACCACACCGCCCAAGAGCGACTGTTCCATCCCGACGCGTTTCACTTCATCCCGCACTTTTTCAAACAACTCGCTCGCGCGAGCTTCAATGATCTCGTTGAGCAGCCGCCGGGGAAGCTCCCGCGCCGAATCGTCGCCGGCCGAAGCCACCTCGACCACGCTGTTACATGCGGTGTACTCGGCGGTGGCACTGCCGTATTGCTCTTTCACCTGCAACGCTTCTTCGAAGCTGATGTGGAAAGCCATGGCCACATCGCGGGTGAAGTGGTCACCGCAGATGGGCAAGCTGGAAGCAAGCTGCAGGCTCTCGTCGTAATACACGACCAGGTCTGTGGATTGCGAACCGATGTCCACAAGCGCGGTGCCTTCGCGGCGATCCTCAGGCAGGATGGACGCGAAATGCGCGGCCAGCGGCTCGTAAACCGTTTCCTCAACGGCAATGTGTGCCTGGTTTACGGCGCCGATGAGACAATTGTGCTCCTGAATCGAACCGGTAATCAGATGTGCGTTGGCTTCCAGGCGCTGCGCCAGCATGCTGCGCGGGTCGCGGTGGCCGGGGTGGTCCTCCACGATGAAATCCTGGGGGAACAACTGGAGGACGATGCGGTCGTCGCGCAGTTGCACCCTCCAGGCACGGTCGAGCGCTCGGTTGACGTCGCGCTGTTCGATTTCCCTGGGCCGGCCCAGATCGATGCGGCTGCGGCTGTTGGCGCCTCGAACGGTAGAACCACCGAAGCCCACGGTAGCGGCATCGATGGAGATCTGCGCTTCCGCTTCCGCCTGACGCAGCACTTCGAGCACGCATTCGGTGACGGCATTTTGGTCGGCGATGCGGCTCTTGACCCAGCCGCGCGATTCGCACTCGCCGTGGCCCAGGAACCGCAGACGCTCATCCTCCACCGCGCACACGACGCAGCGTGTGTGGTTACTGCCCAAATCCAGGCCCACAGCGAAGAATATGTTCTGGGTCATTGCCGTTCCGTTCCCGCCGTGATGCGGTCGTCGAGCCGGAGATCGAACGCTCTCGCGGTCCCCGATTGGCGGCGGATCTCCGTATAGTGTTCCAGAAAATTCTGCATGCGCTGTGAAAAGTTGCGATTCCCCAGTGCCAGTTCCAGCGCCGTACCCTCGACCTGAGTCACGATCGCAAGGTTCTCGGGTGCCGCCGCGTTCACTTCGGAAATGTCCTTACCCAACGGGCCGAGGTCATCGAGCAGCCGCAACATGGCTTGGACGCGCTGGCGGCGCTCGGGCTCGGTGTGCTCTTCCGTGATGCCGCTCAACACGGGAAAAGCAAAGTGCGATTGCGGAGGCGGTTCGAGCAGCACACCTTCGGCGTCGATCAGCAGCACGCGCGAACCCCTGCCACCAGGGCCGGGAAGGTTGACGAATGCCACTGGTTTGCGTTCCTTGATATGGACGGCCATTCGGTTCGGCCAGATGCGGGCGATGGAGGCGTCCTCCACCCAGTCGATGGCCAGGAGCCTGCGCCGGCGCTCATCGATCGGCGCCTGGAAAACGCTGCGTCCAAAGTCAGGCGAGAAGGTGGCCAGAACGCGGGACCGGGACACGTGAACGACACCCTCCATCGTGAGGCCGGCCCCACGATCGTCGGGACCAGCGAGCGTGAACCTCGGATCGTTCCGGACAAAGCGGCGGATCTCGCGCCCGGTGTAGACCACGACCGTGACCACGACGCCAATGAGCGCCACATTTAGCCAAAGACGCCAGCGAATCCCTTTGCTTTGCTCAGTGCGTGGCATGTTGCTCTTCCGAGGGGCCGCGTAACGCCGCCAGAATTTGATCTCCCGCCTGCCACACGTTCCCGGCGCCCAGCGTGAGGACGGCGTCGCCGGCCTCGACGGCGGCGATCACGGCCGCTACGGCCCGGCCGACTGTGCTGGCGTACTCCACCGAGCGATGGCCGAACTGCCGAATGCGCTCCACCAGCGCCTCCGCCGTCACGCCTTCGATGGGCTTTTCCGAGGCCGCATAGATATCCAGAACATGCAGGTGGTCCGCCTGCGTGAACGAGCGGGCAAATTCATCCATCAGGTGAAACGTGCGCGTGTAACGGTGCGGCTGAAAAATAACATGAATGCGGCGATACCCCCCCAGCCGGGCCGCGGCGAGCGTGGCGCGAATCTCCGTAGGGTGGTGGCCGTAGTCATCGATCACGGTGACACCGCGCTCCGTGCCACGAATTTGGAGCCGGCGGTCAACGCCGGTGAATGTCGCGAGGCCGGCGCGGATGACATCAGGAGGCACCTTCAACTCCAGCGCTACGGTTAAGGCCGCGAGCGCGTTCAACACATTGTGCTCGCCGGGAACGGCCAAATGGAACTCACCGAGATCGGCGGCATGGTGGCGCACGCGAAAATCGCTGGAAGAGGGGCCGCTGCGGATGTCGAGCGCTTCGAGGTCCGCCTGCGCGCTGCGGCCATAAGTGATGACGCGACGCCGCACAGCGGGCATGATGCTTTGGACGTTCTCGTCGGCCAAACAGAGGATGGCCGCGCCATAAAACGGAACTTTATTCACGAATTCGATAAATGCCGACCGAATATCGTCGAGCGACGAGTAACAATCAAGGTGTTCGCGATCGATATTGGTCACAACGGCCAGGATTGGCGCGAGCTTCAAGAACGAGCGGTCGCTTTCGTCTGACTCGACGACCAGGAAATCGCTCTTGCCGACGCGCGCGTTTGAGCCTCCCATGGTTCCCACGCGGCCGCCAACGACCACCGTTGGATCGAGCCCGGCATGATTGAGGACTGTGGCCGCCATCGATGTAGTCGTAGTCTTTCCGTGGCTTCCGGCAACCGCGATCCCATACTTCAGGCGCATTAACTCCGCCAGAAGCTCGCCGCGAGGGATGACCGGGATTTGCAGCCGGCGCGCCTCTTGCACTTCCGGGTTCTGCTCATCGACCGCGGAGCTGACCACCAGCGCCTTGGCCCCGGCCACGTGCGAGGCATCGTGCCCTTCATATACAGTCGCGCCCAGCTTGACCAGGCGATCGGTAACCGGGGTCAGCTTCAGGTCCGAACCCGAAATGGTGTAACCCAGGTTGAGCAGCACTTCAGCGATGCCGCTCATGCCGATTCCTCCGATTCCCGCAAAGTGCAGGTGTTGAACTCCGAAAAACATTTTATTAATGTATTGTTTCGGCTTCCACGACGCGTGTCAAATGATTTCGTAACGTTCGGGCGTGAATCCTCATCGGGTCACCTCCTCCAGAACGTCGGCTGCCCGTTCCGCCGCTCCAGGATGGGCCAGACGCCGCGCGGCATCTCCCATGCGGTCCAGAGATTCCCGGTCGCGCGCCAGCTCCGAGACGATCTCGAAAAGCTTGGCACCGGTCAGGTCGCGGTCGAGCACTAACTTCGCGGCGCCGGCGCTTTCGAAGGCCTGTGCGTTGCGCAACTGGTGATCGTCGGTAGCAAAGGGAAACGGCACGAGCACCGACGGCTTGCCCGCTGCCGCCAACTCTGCCACCGCGCCAGCGCCCGCCCGGCAGACGATCAGGTCAGACTGCGCAAATACAAACGGCATGTCGACAATAAACGGCTTCACCTCTCCATGGAGGTTCGACGCTGCAAAGGCCGCGTGCAGCGCCTCGAATTCCGGTTGGCCGGTCTGTAACAGAAACTGGACCGGAAAATTCCCGTTGCGAAAAAGCGGCCAACTCTCGCGCGCGGCTCGATTCAAAGTGCGTGAGCCCTGGCTGCCTCCGGTCACCAGCACAGTAAATACGACATCGCGGCGCTTAGGCTGCAGATTGAAAAACTCTTCGCGAACCGGAAGCCCGGTCACCTCTGTCCGGCCCCGCGGAAAATAGCGTTCCGTTTCTGGAAAACTGACCAGCGCGCGGGTTACGAAGTGCCCGATGCGGCGATTGGTGAATCCAGGCGCGGCGTTCGGCTCCATGACTACCACCGGCTTGCCAGCGACGAGCGCCGCGATCACCGGTGGCCCTGCCGCATATCCACCCATGCTGAACACGGCCGACGTCTTCCGCCGCCGCAAGAGCTTGTACATGCGGAGCGTGCTCAAAGGCAACTGCCCCAGCGTGGCCAACCTTTGCACCATGCCTACGCGTTTCAACCCCCCGATGCGGATCAACTCCAGTTGGAAACCAGCGGCGGGCACCATACGCGCCTCCACCCCCCGCTCAGTACCCACAAAAAACACTTCATGGCCGCGCCGATCCAATTCCCGCGCCACCGCCAGCGACGGAATCACATGCCCGCCTGTTCCCCCGCCCGCCATTACGAACACTTTACCCGGCATGCTCTGACACATTCAGCAGAATGCCGAGCGAGGCCAGCGTGCTGACGAGCGAACTGCCGCCGGAGCTGATCAAGGGCAGCGGAATCCCTTTATTCGGCATCATGCCCAACACCACACTGATGTTCATGAAGGCTTGCACGACTAGCACGGTAGTGACACCGAGCGCCAGGTAGCGCCCAAAATCGTCCGGTATTAGCACCGTCGCGCGCAAACCGCGCCAAAGGATAATGATGAAGCCAACCAGCAGACCGAGCGACCCGACAAGACCCAACTCCTCGCTTACGACAGCGTAGATGAAGTCTGTGTGAGCTTCAGGAAGATAGAGTAACTTCTGTTTTCCCTGCATTAACCCAAGGCCGATCGGGCCGCCCGCGCCGACCGCGATCTTTGACTGCTCGGCCTGGTAATTGGTATCGCGCGAGGTGAGCGAGGTACTGAGGTATGCCTTGACCCGCCCCCGCGAGTCGATGCGGTCGATGATCTTATCGCTGGGGTCGAAGTAATGCACAATGCGCGCGAGCCGGTACGGCTTCGAGGCCACCAAGAAGATCACACCCACCGCCGCCAACGACAACGCGATCACGCAATAACGCCATTCCAAGCCAGCGACGAAAAACACAACCGCCACCGTGGCAATGAGCACAATCGCTGTACCGAGATCCGCGACACCGACCCCAGCCGTCACAAGCCCGACAGCCATTGCAGCCGGTAACAGCGTATAGCGGGTATTGATGGCGCGCGCGCGCAACGTGACAAAGAACGCCAGGAAAATCACCAGTGCGGGTTTGGCGAGTTCCGAAGGCTGAATGCCCACCGGTCCCATGCGGATCCAGCGATGATGATTGCCGTCCACAAAGTAGACGATCAACAGCAGTATCAACGTGATCCCGATCGCGGCAAAAGCCACTGTGGGGCTGTGCAATTTGCGGTAATACGTGCGCTTGAGCAACATCATGGCCACAACCGCCACGGTCATCCAGGCAAGCTGGCGGTAAAAGAAGTGCCAGGAGGAGCCGAATTTGAGTTGCGCCATCACCGACGACGCGCTGTACAGCATCACGACTCCGAAAAACATCATGACGACGATGGTCGTGAACAGAATCCAGTCCGTTTTCAGTTTGAGCGCCATTATTTTTTCGGCTCCAGTTGGGCCGCCAGCGTCTTGAATACCCGGCCGCGGTGTTCGTAGTTGTCGAACTGATCGAAGCTCGCGCAAGCCGGCGCGAGCAACACGGTATCGCCGGGCCGCGCCTGAGCGTACGCATCGCGCACAGCAGCGTCGAGCGTTTTGGAATCGTAAAGCGGAGCGGCGCCTGCAATCTGTTCGCGAATCTTCGCGGCCGCCGCGCCGATCAACATTACTGCACGCGCTTTCTCGGAGAGCGGCGCGCGCAGAACAGTGTAGTCGCTGCCCTTGTCCTTACCGCCCAGAATCACCCAGAGGCCGCCGGCGAATGCGTCCAGCGCCTTGAGCGTCGCATCCACATTGGTGGCTTTGGAATCGTTATAGAAATCCACACCGCTCACGTTGCGGACGAACTCCAGGCGATGCTCGACGGCGTGGAACGTTCGCACCGCCGCGGCAATTTGCGCCAGGCTCGCTCCCGCCAGCCGGCACGCAGCAGCCGCTGCCATCGTGTTTTCGACGTTGTGCCGGCCGCGAATGGGAAGCTCAGCAGAGGGCATCAATCGTTCGCCATCGAGCCAGAGTTCTCCCTCGCGCAAGGAGACACCTGGACTGACCGGATGGGTACTGCTAAACCAAACTGGCGTAGCCGCGGTCTTTGCGGCATAACCGGTGCAGACGGGGTCATCCGCATTAAGCACTGCCCAATCGCCCGCTTGTTGCGTTTCAAACAATCGCCCTTTCGCTGCCGCGTAATTCTCCAACGAGTGGTGGCGGTCCAGATGATCGGGCGTAACATTCAGGGCAACCGCAATCTGCGCGCGGAACTGGTCAATGGTTTCGAGCTGAAAACTGGAAAGCTCAAGGACATTCCATTGGTCCGGCCGCGAGGAATCAATCATGGCCGTTACGGGTGTCCCAATGTTCCCACCCACCTGCACGGGAATGCCTGACTCTTGGAGAATGTGGCCGGCGAGAGCGGTGGTCGTGGTCTTGCCATTCGATCCAGTGATCCCAATCACCGGGCCACACAAGAAGTAACTGGCCAACTCGACTTCGCCTATCACAGTCGCACCGCGCTTCCGAGCTACGTCGAGCGGTTCCAGGTCCGTGGGCACGCCCGGCGAAAGAACGATCAGATCGGCCCCCTCGAAGACTTCCGGCGCCTGCAACGCGAACGGTGCCTGAAGCACATCGAGCTCATGCAATACTTCCGGCGCGGGCAGCTTCAAATCCGTCGCGCGCACCTCGGCTCCCTGCTTCGCCAGCAGCTCCACGGATGCGAGCCCCGACTTCGCCATTCCAACCACTAGCGCTCTTGTACCTCGAAAGTCCATCGATTCCCGAACCTACGGCCAGCTCGCTAGCACCTGACACCTAGCACCTAACACCTGTCTTTCACCTGAGTTTCAGCGTCGTCAACGCAAACAACGCCAGCACCAGCCCGGCAATCCAGAACCTGGCGATAATCTTCGATTCCTGCCACCCCAACGCCTCGAAATGGTGATGTAGTGGCGCCATTTTGAAAATCCGTTTCCCACGCAGCTTGTAACTTCCCACTTGCAGGATCACCGAGACGGCCTCGATCACGAACACGCCGCCGATGAAGATCAGCAGAATCTCCTGCTTGATCAGCACCGTGATCACAGCCATCGCGCCGCCTAATCCGAGCGAGCCCACGTCGCCCATGAAAATATCCGCCGGGTGCGCGTTGTACCAGAGAAAACCAAGGCTCGCGCCGGTCATCGATCCGCAGAAAATCGTCAACTCGGAGGTGTGGGCGTTGCGCTCGAGCTGCAAATAGGCGGCCAGCTCGGCGTGCCCGCCGGCATAACTGAGTATCGTCAGTGCTCCCGACGCAATCACCATCAATCCGATGGCCAGCCCATCCAGGCCGTCGGTGAGATTGACAGCGTTCGACGCGCCCACCACCACAAAAGCTACGAACAGGAAGAACGGCACAAACGCGAGCGGGTAAAGCACGGGATGCACCAGAAACGCGTCGATCAATAGATCCGGCTTCCACTGCTTGAGAAATGGCACGTTCATGGCGGTGGTGTACAGCCCGCGCACCTTCAGCACTAGAAGCACGCTGGCCAGCACGAATGCCACCAACACCTGCAGAAGGAGCTTTCGCCGTCCGGTCAGTCCCAAATTGCGCTTCTTCATCACCTTGGCATAGTCGTCGGCAAAGCCGATGGCCGCGTACATCACCAGGCTGAACAGCGCGATCCACACGTAAAACTGGCGCAGGTCGGCCCACAACAGCGTGGGAATCACGATCGAGATGACGATCAGCACACCGCCCATAGTTGGCGTACCGGCTTTTTTCTGGTGCGACTTCGGACCCTCTTCGCGAATGTACTGGCCGATCTGAAACTCGCGCAGCCTCGCGATCAGCCAGGGCCCCAGCGCGATGCAAAGGAACAGCGCGGTCAGACTCGCAAACGCGGTGCGGAACGTCGTGTAGCGGAAGACACGAAAGCCGCTCACGTAAGGGAAGAGTTTCTCGTAGAGAAGATAGTAAAGCATGAATTATTGCGCGTTCCCTAAACACCGGACACCCGGCGCCGGCATCTATCCCAGAATCCGCTCCAACGCCCGTTCCACCATCACACCACGCGAGCCTTTGAACAGAACGGCATCGCCCTGGCGTAACATGCCGCGCAGAAAGTCGCCCGCCGCTGCGGGGTCTTCAAAAAAGTACGCGGCGCCGTCCGACAATCCCGCCCGCACGGCCTCCTCGACCATGAAGCGGGCCGCGCCGCGTACACCAAGCAGCACATCAATCCCCTGCTCCGTTAGGTACTTTCCGACTTCGCGGTGCAGAGGCTCAGTCGACTGACCAAGCTCGAGCATCTCCCCCAGTACGGCAATGCGCCGCCGCGCCGGCGTTTCGCGCAGCACATCCAGCATGGCTCGCGCCGCCTCCGGGTTGGAGTTATAAGAATCGTTCCAGATCGTTACGCCATTGCGTTCCAGCCGTTCGCCGCGCATCTTGCCGGGCGCTAGCGTGCGTACAACCTCGCGTAGCCTCTCCGGCGCGATCCCGAATGTTTCCGCAACGGCAAGACCCGCCAGCACGTTTGAAAGCCCATGCCGGCCAACCAGAGGGCTCTCGAACTCCGCGCCAGCGTGGCGGAACCGCACCGTCTCCATGCCAAATTCAACGCCATCCGCGCGGACGTCGGCATTTTCCGCAAGTCCAAACGTCACCACCCGGCCTCGATGCACCTGCCGAAACCCCGCCACCAGCCGGTCATCCGCATTCAGCACCGCCACGCCATCCGGCGGCAGTTCTTCAATGAGCTCGCGCTTGGCTAGCGCTACTCCCTCGATCGAACCGAAAGCTTCCACGTGCGCGTACCCCACATTGGTCACGACGCCGACGTCCGGCCGCGCAATCCGCGCCAGCGCGCGAATCTCGCCTGCATGATTCATTCCCATCTCGAGCACCGCCACGTCGCTCTCGTCCGGCAGCCGCAAAATCGACAGCGGAAGGCCGAAGTGATTATTCAGGTTCCCGATCGTCTTCCCGACCTTCCTATCCACCGCGAGCAGGTGCGCAATCGCATCCTTCGTAGTCGTCTTGCCTGCACTGCCCGTAACTCCTACCACTTTGCCACCCCATCGGCACCGCGCCCACGCCGCTAGCGTTTGGAGCGCCGCCAGGGTATCGTGCACTACTAATAACGCCGGTCGCGCCAGATCATGATCCACCACCGCGCCCGCCGCACCGTTGGCCAGCGCCAGGTCCACATAGTCGTGACCGTCATTCTGCGGACCGCGCAACGCGAAAAAAAGATCACCCGGCGCAATCGTCCGCGAGTCGATGCTCCAACCCGAAATCTTCCGTCCCGGAGCACTACCCGCCGCCGGCCTGATGGCCTGCGCTACCTCATCCCATTCCAGAATCATCCTGAAACATCCGGACGCCGGTACCCAAAGCCTCGAAGCACTTCCCGGGCCACTTCGCGATCATCAAACGGAATCGTACGGTCTTTCACAATCTGATAAGTTTCGTGCCCCTTTCCCGCCACAATCAGGATGTCGCCCGGCCGCGCCTCCCCGATGGCCCGTCGAATGGCAGTCGCCCGGTCGGGTTCCACCAGACACGGCGTGTCTTTGCGGCGGATTCCGACTAGCACGTCGTTCATGATGTCGAGCGGGTCTTCCGAACGGGGATTGTCACTCGTCAGAACCACCACATCGCTCAACTCCGCCGCCACCTGGCCCATAATCGGACGCTTCGTGCGATCGCGGTCGCCGCCGCAACCAAACAGAGTCACCACCCGTTTCGGCTGGAGGCTCCGCGCCATCGAAATCACGTTGCGCAGAGCGTCATCAGTGTGGGCATAATCCACCACCACGACGAACGGCTGCCCTTCATCTACTCTCTCGAACCTGCCCGGGACCGCGCGGCAATTGGCAATCCCGCGTGCGATGATCTCAGCCGGCAGACCATAGCTCAGCCCCGTACCGCACGCCGCCAGAATGTTATAGACGTTAATGCGTCCGATTAAGGGCGATTGCACGGCGAAGTGCTTGCCCTCGGCCTGGACCTCGAATCGCAAGCCGTCGAAGCTCGAAGAGATGTGCCTTGCCCGCACGTTGGCGTCCTTGCCCAACCCGTACCACAGCACCTTTGTATTGGCGCCGGCGGCCATCTTTTCTCCATATTCATCGTCGCGATTGATTACGGCAAACCCCGGCGCCGGCGCCCCCGCTCCGCTGAACAGCATTTGCTTTGCAGCGGAGTAATTCTCCATGCTCTGGTGAAAATCCAGATGATCGCGCGTGAGGTTGGTGAAAACAGCGGTGTGAAAGTGCATGCCGTAAATCCGGCCGAGCGCCAGAGCGTGTGACGATGCTTCCATGGTGGCGAATGTCCCGCCCATTTGTTCCAGCTCGGCTAAGAGCCGGTATAGGTCCAGCGATTCCGGCGTCGTGTTCACCGCGGGCAAAACCCGGTTGCCCAGATGATATTCAATCG
>Ga0181536_10004508_pt1 | contig 14695 bp, 8 predicted proteins | sample PEATcosm2014_Bin_41_FD_121105 | JGI IMG/M metagenome (GOLD analysis project Ga0181536, IMG submission 121105) | Peatland microbial communities from MTU Mesocosm Facility, Houghton, MI, USA - PEATcosm2014_Bin17_60_metaG | ecosystem: Environmental > Terrestrial > Soil > Wetlands > Peat | place... | reverse complement strand
TTCGCCTCGCGTTGCTCTCCACCCCACCTCGCGGTGACGCAGTTACGGTCGGCTACAGGACGGAAACAGGTATCCCTGAAGGGGACTTTCACCTCTCTGATGTGATACGCTTGCGAACGCACGGTGGCCGGCTCGAGGGCCGGCCATGACGGACGGGCAACAGCGTCGATCAATCTTTATAAGCGGGTTGCTATAAGCGGCCGATTGGTTGATCGGTGGCTCAGGTAACGCCTCCGTAACCACCTGGGTGCTCTGCTGCATCCGGGGACGATATAAGGCGCGGCACCAGATCTCGGACGAGATTTAACGTCCACAACGGCCTGGCGGGGGGTGTCGCGCGTCCATTCATCCGCTTTGTGAGCGGCCTCCGGCCCGGGCGATGGGCCCGGACACGGCCGGCACGTACTGCCTGAAGCCTCCACGCCGCCGGCAGCGGGGCCAAAAATCCGCGGCGATGGTTTCCAAGGTCCGCCATCCCATGAGTGAGTCTGATTGATGCATGCCGCTTTGACCAGCCGGGGCGCCGACGCCCGCTCTGCCAACCAACCGGGCGGGTCGCGGGACGCCGCCACCCCCAGGCAACGCGCGCGCCTGCAGTCCGTCGCCATCGCCGTCATCGCCGCATGCGTCATCGGCGCGCTGTGGCTGATCATCTCCGTCGTGGTCGAAACCGAACGCGACGCTGCCATCGGGCACGCCCGCAGCGAGACCAACAACCTGAGCGCCGCCTTTCAGGCCGAAGTGGAGGGCAAACTCGACTCGGTCGTGCGGTCCATGGACTTTATCGCCAACCGGGTGCGGACCGACGGACAGTTCGACGTGTATGCCTGGGCGCGGGAACACCGGCCGCTGACCGAGAATGTGATGCAGGCGGTCAGCCTGATCGGACCCAACGGCATGTTGCTTTCCACCAGCCGGGACGCGCACGCTCCGGCGCTGGATCTGAGCGATCGCGACTACTTCCGGGTTCATTTGGACGGACGCTTCCACGGGACGTACGTCAGCCCGCTGGTCGTCGGGCGATTGTCAAATCAGCCCGGCATCGTGATTTCCCGGCGCGTGGAAGCGGACGACGGCCGCTTCCTGGGCGTGATCATCGTCAGCCTCGCGCCGGGGCAACTGACGGTACTGCATAAGAAGGCCAATATCGGCCCGCGCGATGTGCTCTCGCTGATCGGGTTCGACGGTGTGATTCGCGCCCGGTTCGGCGCCGGCAGCGAGAACGGCGAACTCGGTGCCGGCCAGCGGGTGCCGCTGCCGCCGGCGATCGGCAACGGAACGCCGGCGCAGTCGTATATCCGGACGGCGGTGCTCGATCACGTGACTCGGCTGTTCAGCAACCGGTCGCTGGACCGTTTCCCGCTTTACGTCAGTGTCGGATTTGACATGGATGCCGTGCTGTGGCCGTCCGCCGCCCATGCCAGGTTGATCGAGGTGATCGGGGTCTTCGCGACCATCATGCTTGGCGGCCTCGCGCTCCTGCTCATCGTCGAAGTCCGCCGGGGTGCCGAACGGGAGATGAAACTGGCGGAAGACCAGGCCAGGCTCGACGCCGAGGTTCGCCACGGACAAGAGATTCAGGAACGGCTCCGATCCAGCGAGCAGCGTCTGCGCGACTTCGCCGTGATGGCGTCCGACTGGCTCTGGGAGCAGGACGCGGACCTGCGGTTCACCGAGATCGGCATCGAGGCACCCAATCCCTCTCGCGATGGCCGATACATCGGCAAGCGCCGGTGGGAGATGCAGGAAACCAGTCTGGCACCCGAGTACTGGGCGAACCATCAGCGCGAGGTCATGAGTCATAAGGCGTTCCGGGACTTCCGCTATAGCATTGTCAGTCCGGACGGGACGACGAATCACGTCAGTGTCACTGGCATCCCGGTCTACGACGGTGCTGGCCGGTTCGCCGGTTATCGGGGGACAGGACGCAATATCACGAAGGAAGTCGTGGCGGAGGTCGAGCTTCGCGACGCCAAGAACCGCGCCGAGCAGGCGGAGACGCTGCTGCGCGACGCGGTGGACAGCATCGCCGAAGGCTTCGTGATCTATGACAGCGAAGACCGGCTCATGCTGTGCAACGACGCCTATCGCCGCATGTATCCCCAAAGCGCCCCCCTCATGGTGCCGGGCGTGACCTACGAAACCCTGGTTCGCAACAGCCTGGCCGCCGGCTGTTATCCGGAGGCGGTTGGGCGCGAGGAAGAGTGGCTCGCCGGCTTCATGCGGGCGCACCGTGACGCGGACCGCGAAATCGAGACCGAGGTCAGCAAAGACAAATGGCTGCTGGTCACCGACCGGCGGATGCGCAACGGCGGGATCGCCGGTCTGCGGGTCGACATCACCGCGTTGAAACAGGCGAAAGTGGCGCTGCGCGAGAGCGAGGCACGGCTCGAACGCGCCCAGGCGATCGCCGGGATCGGCAGTTGGGAGTTGGATATCGCCGCCGGGCGCTACGTCTGGTCGAAGGAACTGTACCGCATCCGCGGCGTCTCGCCGGAGGCGTTCGATCCGAATATCGACAATGTCGAGCCTCTCGTGCACCCCGACGACTACCCGGGGATCCGGCGCTGGCTCACGGACCTGATCGCGGGTCTCGAACTGGACACGCGGGAGACCAGGATCGTCCGGCCGGATGGTGAGCTCCGCCTGCTGCGCGTGGAAGGCCGGGCGGTCAGGGACCCGGACGGTGTGATCTACCGTCTGGCCGGCACCATGCAGGACATCACCGAACGCCGGCTGATCGAGCGGCAGCTGTCGCAGGCGCAGAAGATGGAGGCGATCGGCAACCTTACCGGCGGCATGGCGCACGACTTCAACAACGGTCTGGGCGTCATCATCGGCAATCTCGACCTGCTGGGACGGATGGTGAAAGACAATGGGACCGCGGCGGAGGTGTGCGATGAGGCGCGCGACGCGGCGGTGCGTTGCGCGGATCTGATTCGCGGCCTGCTCGCGTTCGCGCGCCGCCAGCCGCTGCAGCCGCGGCAAACCGACGTCAACGCCCTGGTGAAAGACACCGCCCGTCTGTTGGGCCGCACGCTCGGCGAGGACATCGCGCTGAATCTGACCCTCGGCGCCACGCTGTGGCCGGCGTTGGCCGACGCGGCCCAGTTGGAAGCGGCTTTGGTCAATCTGGCGACGAACGCGCGCGATGCGATGCCGAAGGGAGGGCAGCTCCGCATCGCCACCCGGAACGCCCAGCTCGACGCGGAGTATGCCGCGCTGCACCCGGACGCCACGCCCGGCGACTATGTGCTGATCGAGGTCACCGACACCGGAACGGGAATCGCGCCCGAGATCGTCGGTCATATCTTCGAACCGTTCTTCACCACGAAGGAAACCGGCAAGGGCAGCGGCCTCGGCCTCGCGATGGTGTTCGGCTTCGTCAAACAATCGGGCGGCAACCTGGATCTTTACAGCGAGCCGGAGCTTGGCACGACGTTCCGGCTGTATCTGCCGCGGGCCCAGGCGAGCGATGCCCCGGCCACGATCGCGGCGGACCGGCGGCCGGCGGTCGGCGGCGACGAGACGATCCTGCTGGTCGAGGACAACGCGCGGCTGCGCCAGGTGGCGGCGCGGCAATTGAGCGAACTCGGCTATCGCGTGCTCGAGGCGGAGAACGCGGAGCAGGCGTTGCGCGTCGTCTCCTCCGCCGAGCGGATCGACCTGCTGTTCAGCGACGTGGTGATGCCTGGCGCGATCGACGGCGTCGAGCTGGCCCGTCTGGTCGAACGGCTGCGGCCCAGGCCGGGAATTCTGCTCGCTTCCGGCTTCCCGGCGGGGCGGATACCCGGCCAGCCGCCCCGCCCGCCCGGGTTCCCGCTGCTTGGCAAACCGTACGACCGCGACGAACTGGCGCACGCGGTGCGCGACGCGTTGAGCGAGCGGCGGGACGACGAAACGCTCGATCGCCGCCCGCGTTACGAGCCTGAAACCAGCCTGGGTGGAACCAGCCTGGGAGAGACCAGCCCGGGCGATGCCAGCCCAGGCGGCAATACCGGCGGCCGCCTCGCGGCGCCCCCGGTCACCAGGGAGACGGTATGACCATGCGCCTGCTCGTGTTCGACGACGATGCCGCCATCGGGCGCCTCGTGGTTCGTGTCGCGACCGTCGCGGGGCTGGAGGCGGCCGCCGTGACGGAGCCGGCCGCGTTCCGGCAGAGCCTGATCAACGCACCGCCGCAGGTCATCGTGCTCGATCTGCAACTCGGTGCCACGGACGGGGTGGAGCAACTGCGGTTTCTCGCCGAGGAGCAATACGCCGGCTCCATCATCGTCATGAGCGGGTTCGATGCCCGCGTCCTGGCGGCGACGGCGACGGTGGCGAAGAACCTCAACCTCAATCTCGCCGCGACGCTGGCCAAGCCGATCCGGGTCGCCGAGCTTGAGGAAGTCATCGAACGGCTGCGGTCGATCCGCCAGCCGCTGCTGGCCGACGACCTGTTGGCGGCCATTCACGACGATGAACTGAGCCTGGAATTTCAGCCGATCGTAACCTACCGGCCGCGCAACTTGACCAAGCTGGAAGCTTTGGTCCGCTGGGACCATCCGCGACTCGGGCAGATCCCGCCGGCCGATTTCCTGCCCCTCGCCGAGACCAATCGGGCGGTGATCGATGCCCTGACCGACTGGGTCATCGGCTCGGCGGTCGAAGCGTGGCAGGTGTTGCGGCAGCTCGACGTGGATGTGCCGATCACGGTGAACGTTTCGACGCTGAATCTGCACGATCTCACGTTGCCGGACCGGCTGGCGCGGCGGTTGGCGGGGGCCGGCATGCCGGCGGAGAAGCTGTGCCTGGAAATCACCGAGACCGCCGCGTCGCGCGACACCGCGCGGATGATGGACATCCTGACCCGGGCCCGGCTGAAGGGATTCGAGCTCGCCATCGACGACTTCGGCACCGGCTATTCGTCGCTGAAGGCGTTGCGGCAACTGCCGTTTTCGGTGATCAAGATCGACCGGTCGTTCGTCGTGGACATGACGACGTCGGCCGACTCGCGGGCGATCGTGAAGTCGATCATCGGCCTCGCCGCGAACATGAACATGTCGACGATCGCCGAAGGGGTCGAGACCGAAGAGACCGCGCAATTGCTGGAACAGATGAATGTCGACGCGCTGCAGGGCTATCTGATCGCGCGGTCCATGCCGGTGGAGGCGATCGCGTCCTGGCGGACCAGCTGGATGGCGGGCGGCGCGGATCAGGGTGGCGGGTTATCGCCGGCGAACGACGCGGTCGCGGGCGACGAAGCACCAGCGGGCCTGGCGCCCGGATCCGCCGCGGACACGCGAATGCTCTCGCCCCGGCAGACCGAGGTGATGCAACTGCTGACCGAGGGGTGCTCGGTGAAGGAAATCGCGCGCCGGCTGGGTCTCGGGATTGGCACCGTGACCGTGCACCTGTCGCACGCCTATTCGATCCTGGGCGCGCGGGACCGGACGGAGGCGATCATGCGCGCCGGCCTGTGGCCGGAGCAGGGCGCGGCGTAAGCGGCGGTCCGTCGCGATCGCGACGGTGCCGGATGTGGCACGCGCCACCGACCGGACATGCGCTCGCGAGCGGACCGGGCCGTCGGAATGCGTGCAGCTGTTGGAAGCGCCGGCGTGCTTCCGTCAAATGTTACGAGCGGCGAAACCTGCGCAACAGCGACCTGACGGCCACGCCGCCACCGAGTAGCGCGAACGCCGGAATGCCGGCGGCGAGCAACGGCGCGGGAGCGGGGTGGTCGCGGCGCGGGCCGTTACGGTCACCGTGGTCCCAACCATTGCCCGGATCGGCGTATGCTCCATAGGACGCCAGCGAAAGCACCACGACCGCCCCGGCTATTGCCGTCATCAACCGCGTCTTTTTCATATCGCCCCCTGAAACCACGATCTCGCATGAATTGTCACGGTTTGAAATAAACCCCATCCCGACTTGGTCGTCAATACCGATTCGATGTATTTTTATCTGAGACTTTGATCGATCAGCGTGTGATGTCCGTATAGAATTTGACAATATTTAATAATTTTTAGACATTTGCCCTGCTACCAAGCCAAACCGCTGGTCTTACGGCCCCCGTGCCTCCTCCTTCGTCATCGCCTGGCACCGTCATCGCCCGGCCTGGTCAGGCCGTCTCGCTGTTCCCCGTCCGCTCGCGTGCGGTCACGCCGCCCCGCGGGCCAGCCCCACGGGCTCAGTGCTTCCGCGGACTCATGATGGTGGTGTGAACCATCGACAGGCCGCGCTCCGCCATCGCCTCCACCAGGTCACGGTAACTGAGTTTGACCCGCGGATACCACCTCACGGACAAGACCATGACCTCCTGGTCAAAGTGGCGGCCCTCGAACAGCTTATCCAGACCCAGAAACCCGGCCATCAAACTACCTTCAGCTTATCGGAAGGCCGGAGCATGGAAGAACAGACAAATCGCACCAGAGCCGCGCCACCTTCGAGGCAACGTCCGGCGTGACGGCAGACTTGTTACTTCGTGCCGGCCAGGAAGCTTGGCGTCGGGAGCATGCCAATGACCGCCTGTTTGGACGCCCTCGCCGCGACACCCGCCGCTCCGGCGATGGCGGGCAACTGGGTGGTGACCTGCGCCGTGTACTGACCCTCCACGATGGTGCTCATGCGGGTGGTCGCGGTGAAACCGTCGATCTGCGCGCCCGCGGCCACCGGCTTCGTCACCGCCCAGGTCAGGTTGGGCGTATTCGGGACGTCCACCGGCAATACCACCGGGTATCCATTCCATATGGGGGTCCGGCCAGAGTTCTCGGATGAGAACTCCCAACCCGCCGGCGATTTCACCGACCCTTCAACCAGGCCGTAGAAATTGTAGACGGTCACGAAATCGGCGGCCTCTTTCGACTCACCCGGCGTCAAGGTCTCGCCCTGATCCAACTTAACGGCGAAGTGGTAGGTTATGGATCCGTCAGCGTTCTTGTCTACTTGCGTCACAACGGTCTGCAGCGCGAACGCCGGGGCGGCGGTGATCGCCAACCCGGAGGCCAGGAATAGCGCGGATCCAAGAGTTTTCAGCACGTGATTTCTCCAAATGTGCAACGGCACAGAGAGCAAAAGCGCGCTGAACGCATATATTTGCAATGTGTATCGGGGTAGGATTCTCCAATTTTTGCGCATTATTAACTGTGCACCTGGCGCATGATGGGGGGTGTGAACCCTCGACAGGCCGCGGTAAAATTCGCCTCCGCCGAAGCCGGACTGGCCGCGCCTCGTGCGGCACTCAAGCAGAAAAGGATTCAACCGCGGATGAAGGCAAATGAACGCGGATGCGCCCGTGCGGTAACAGGCGTCTGGCCAGTGCTGGCGAAAGGTGGGCGCTTCGGCCGTTAATTTTCCGCTTATGGGGTCACGCCCGAGGATGACGATGAAGGGCGGACCGTGCCCCGCTCCGGGCTTATCCTGATGCTTATGCGGCCTGGCCGAGCCATCCGCGTCGACACGATGAACTGGGTGATGCCCGGTCAAAACGGGCCATGACGGGTGGAGGCTTATGAGCCAGAGATAATGGCCGTTGGCACGACTCTTCGTGTTATCGATGGCGGGGCGAAGCTTCGCTCGCGGTGACCGCGGCTTCGCCAGCGATGACCGGGGCGAGAAACCGGCCGCGACGCCGCGTCACGCGCGATGCAGCCCCGATCAGGCGGGTTCAGTGTTTCCGCAGGCTCATGATGTAGGTGGCGATCGCGTCCGCCTCGGGCTTCGGCCGCTGATCGTTCAGCATGTTCAAATGCGGCTTCTGCGCGACCGTGCTGAGTTGCGCCGCCGTGACGCCCGGCCGATTGGCGATCACATCGAACGGCGGCGCGTCGGTCCAGCCGCCCTGCCCCGAGGGCACGATGACATGGCAGGTGACGCAGTATTGCTGCGCCAACTGCTTGCCGGCCGCCGCGGTGTTCGGCACCGGCTGCGCGTTCGCGTGCCGCGCCGGACCGGTCTGGGCCAGACCGGCGGCGGCAAGCACCGCCAACATCGTCCGGACCACCGGTAGCTTGCGTCGAAACTGATCCATTGCTCGGCACTCTCGCCTGGTTCTCTTGCGTTTTGAGGCCTCCGGCCGGATTCGGGAAACCGGCCGGCACCCCCCTTAGCGTTACTTCCGTCGCGTCTCCACCGGCATCGCGGTCGCGGCGATGCGCGCCCCGCGCGACCGGGCGAGTTCCACCGCCCGTCGCAGATCCCGCAGATACACGGCGGCCTTCTCGACATTCCCGGGCCGCGGCCGGTCGAACATACCATCCTCGGACGCGATCGCGATGATCACGTCGGTGCCGAACGGCTCCGCCACCTGCCAGCCGGGGTTGTCGGGGCCCGGCTCACCCAGGTTCACCGCCTCGCCCGGTCCGAACACGTGCGGCGGGTCGCCGGCCAGATGCTGGCTCGGGTCGGCGAGTTGCGGATACAGATGCTGCACGTTGCCCTGACGGTCCAGATAGTCGACCCGCAACTCGCCCCGGAAGCCGGCCATGGCGAGCCGCGGCCGGATATACTCGTTGTTCACCAGCCAGGCCGGATCGTCGGCGAGACGCAGGGTCAGGCGGTCACCACCCTCGCCGAAGGTTTTGCCGAGCGGGCGGAGGAAGTCCTCCCACGGGCAGAACACCGGATCGACCTGGGTCACCCGCAGCGACGGCGCCGGGCTGGTCAGGCCCATGGCGGTCAGTTTCTGCCGCAGGCTGTCGATCGCGGCGCGGCCGCCGATGCCGGTCACCTGGACGGCGCCATCCCGCACGTCGCCATCGAGCAGCGAGCAGGGCAGCCGCGTCACGAACGCGTTGATCTCCGCGCGGATCGCCTCCCCCTGCTCGGCGACGGGCGGCAGCGTGGGCGGTGGAGCGACGGAAGGCGGTACGTTGGTCGGCGGCAGCACCGGCGCGGGCGCTGTCACCGGCGGCCGGACCGGGTTCTCCAGGGCGACCGGCGGCAAGGTGGGAGCCGGTGCCATCGCCACCGGCGCGGTGGCAGCCGGCGGCGGTTGGACGGGCGGCGTGGCGGGCTGACTTGCCGGCGGCTGGGTGACCGGCGCGGGCGGCGCCGACACCACGGGCGGGTTGGCCGGCTGCGGCTGGGTGCCCGGCTTCCCGCCAAGCAGGAAATAGCCGACGCCGCCCAGCACCGCGAGGCCGGCGATCCCGGCGCCGATGATGATCGGCAAGGCGGAGGATTTTTTGGCGCCCGGCGGCCCCCCCGGTGCCGTGCCGGCGGCACCTCGGGATGCGGCCGGCGCGGCCTGTGGCGCGATCGACGCCGCGAGCGCCGCCACCGACAGCTCCGCCGGCCGCGCCGCCGATCCGGCCGGTCGCGGGGTCGAAACCATGGTCGCGTCGCCGCTGTCGACCGGCGCCTCGGCCACCACCGGCGCCGCGGCCGCCGCCCGGATCGCCGCCATGAATTCCGCGGCGGACGAGAACCGGTCTTCCGGCCGCTTCGCCATCGCCTTGCGCACCACGGCATCCAATGGCCGCGGCGCGGTGACCGAAATCTGCGACGGCGACGGCGCCTCGGTGTTCAGCGCCTTGTGCATGATCGCCGACATGCTGCCTTCGAACGGCCGCTCGCCGGTCAGCAGCTGATACAGCAGCACGCCGGCGGAATAAATGTCGGTTCGCGCGTCGACCACCTGGCCCATGAACTGCTCGGGCGACATGTAGGCCGGCGTGCCGAGCACCGTCCCCGCCTGGGTCATGCTGGAGCTTTCGATCCGCGCGATGCCGAAATCCGCGATCTTGCCCTGGCCCGATTTGGTCAGCATCAAATTCGCCGGCTTGATGTCGCGATGCACCACGCCGCGCTCGTGACTGAATTGCAGGCCGGCGAGCAGATCCTCCATGATCTGCACGATCCGCGGCAGCGGAAACCGCTCGTTCTTGTCGAGCAGGTTCTTCAGCGACGGGCCGTCGACAAACTCCATCACGATGTAGGCGAGGTCGGCCGTCTCGCCGTAGTCGAACACCCCGACGATATTCGGATGCGTCAGCCGTCCGGCCGCCTGGGCCTCACGGCGGAAACGGGCGATTTCCTCGGCGGTTTCGGCGTCGGCCACTTCGGGCAGGCGCACGGTCTTGATCGCGACGACGCGCTCGATGACCGGATCGAAGGCTTCGTACACCGTCCCCATGGCGCCGCGACCAAGCTGGCGCCTGATCTCGTACTTCCCCAGGGTTTCGACCGCCGACATCTCGTCCGTACCGCCTTATGCTCTGCAATGACCCACGTCGACGCCGGCCCCCGGCACGCTCCGGCGTTTCCTCGGCATGGCCAGGCTCGCGCGGGCCATGACGGTGAAGAGGCCGGTATAAGCGGGGATCTTAAACCCTTCTAGAGCCTGGACGAAACCGCGGACTGCCCAGTACCCTCGCCGCCGTCGCCGATCACGGCGAACGGGGCCCAGAAGAACGGATGCGCGATTTCCGCCGGCAGCTTGCCGGTCGCGGCGCGGTCGAGGAGACTCAATTGCGCCTGCCGCAGCGCCCCGGTCACGCCATGGTCCGGCTTCTCCTTCATATCGTTGACCGTCAGCACCACGAGCAGCGCCGCCACCTGATCGCTCACCTCCCAGTGCGTGACCAGCAACGAGCGGGCTCTGGCGAAGAAGAACGACCGCGCCAGGCCGGACAGGCTCTCGCCCGCGCCACCGCCGGGGCCGCCCGAGTTGCAGGCCGACAGGATCACGAGGTTGGCATCGAGATCCAGTCCGAGCACCCGCGACGCGGTCAGCAAGGCGCCCTTCGCGTCCTGCGCCCCGGCCGGCGGCGAGGTCACGATCGCCGCCTCGGTCTGGCAGCGCAGATCGGTCGGCAGCAGCGCGTGCGCCGCGAAATGCAGAATCCGGTAGTCCTTGAGCGGCGTGTCCAACACCTTGTCGGCGGTGAACCCGGCCCCCGTCAGCTCATCGCCGGTCGAGGCACTGAGCACGGCGCGGGCATTCTCCAACTCCTTCACGGCGCCCGGCAGAGCGGGCAGCGCGGCCAGCAGGCGGCCACTGTCGCCGCACGTCGCCACCGGGAAGCTGCGGTCGGCCTGCGCCAGGGTGACCGGGCGGAAGTCGCCGAAGCCGAACCACGGCTTCGTGGCGGCCGAGGTATTCGCGACCTTGCGCAGGCTGACGAAATTGGTCGCCGCCGGCACGTGGGTGATGGTCGCCTGCCGCAACAGCCAGGGTGCCTCGGCCAGTTTGTCCAGCTCGGCCGGGCCGGTGAGCAACACCTCGAACGGCAGCGACAGCAGCGGGCCGGTCGGCGCGATCACCAGCGACGACACGCCTTTGAGGTCCGCCGCCAGGCCGCCGAGCGTGACGTCGTACAGGCGCCGGTCGTCGGCGATATCGAACACCGGCAAGGCATTGACCTCGGTTTTCTCGATGCCGGCGCGGATCGCGGTCACCAGCGGACCGACCGTGCCGATGCCGCCATCGATCTTCGAGATGGTGATCCCGCCGTCGCGCAACGCGAAAGCCCAGCCGCTGTCCTTGCTGACGAAGAGGGCGACAAAGGCCTCGTTCGGGCGCAACGCGGCGAACACCGCGCTCGCCGGCACGACGTCCTGCACCAACTGTCCGTAGTTCGGCGACAGGACGCGGACCTCGGCCTCGGCCTGGGCCAGCGCCGCCTCGGTCTGATCGGCCTGCCGCTGATACTGCGTGACCAGCTCGGCGGCGCGCCCGGTGGCCGCCGCCGTGCCGATCGTGTCCAGCGCCCGGTAAATCCGGTCGATCTCGCGCTGCAGGTCATCGCGCTTCTTCAGCACCGCGCCGATCCGCGGATCGCGCGCGTTTTCCGCCAGCGACGCGCTCGCCTGCGCGATCTGATGGCTGGTGATCGTGCCCTGGGCGACCTGCGCCGCCAGGAACATGTCCGCCTTGTTGGAGGATCCGAACCCAAAGGTGCCGCCGCTCGCGTACGCATCCAGGCAGGGCGCCATCAGATCGGGCGAGGTGCCGGCATCGATGGCGACCAGAATCCGCACCGCGCGCCGGCAGATCGACAAGGCGCCGCCGGTGTCGCCGGTCCGCATGAGCTCTCCGGCGCGGAGCAGTGCCGCCTCGGCGGCCGGTTTGGTTCCCGGCAGCGCGGTCTCGAAATCCGTGTCGGACTGCCTGAGATCGGACAGCGCGCGGCTTCGCAGCGCTTCCTGCTCGGCGGTGACGCCGGCGGTGCGGTACACGCGGGCGTAGACGCTGGCACGGCCGAGATCGTTGGCCGCCGCCAGCCGTTCGGCGAACACGGTCAGCGTGTCGGCGTCCGAGGGCTTGCCGAGTTCGCGCAACGCGATCGCCCGGTAGCGCAAGACCTCGATCAGGCCCAGCAGCTCCGGCTGTACGGAGGGATCGTTGCCCAGCAGTTTGAAGTTCGAGGTCGACCCGGTCCCCGCGGTGCTGTTGATGTCGAACTGATTGCGCGCGGCCCTGGGTACCGGTTCGCGGGTCAGGTCCTCGCGCGGCACCAGGGCGGTGTAGGCGACCTGCGCCGCTCCCAGCAGCGGCTCGGCTTCCGCCGGCTTCTTCTCATTCAGCATGTGCACGCCGCGGTAGTGCAGCAGGCGGGCCTTCATCGGCGCGTCCTTGGTCGGCGCCAGCACCCGTTCGGCCTCGGCGAATTGCGCGTCGGCCTGCGCGAACTGACCCAGCGACGACAATTGCAGCGCCAGCGACATCAGCGGCAGCGCCAGCGTCGGACTGTCGTTGCCGTTGAGTTTCCGCTGTTCGGCGAGCGCGTCGCGGAACCGGGATTCGGCTTCGGTCGGCCGCCCGGCGAGGTTGGCGCGCGTGCCCTGCGCCATCAGCTTGTCGAAATCCCCGCCGCCCGTCCGCGCGGCCGCTTTCCCGCCGGTCCAGTAATCGGATGGCGCCGGCTTCTCGCACCCCACGAGCAGGACCAGCAGGGCGGTCAGGGCCGGGAGCAATGCGCGCATCTCAGTACACCTCGTCCGAAACGAGCGGGAGGAGCAAATCTTCCTCATCGGTCGGATCGAAGATCGACCCAATGACGAAATTATTGAGCGGATTGGCGGTCGGCACGCCCTGCGTCGGCAGCAGCACGCAGTTGGTCGAGGCGATGGGGCAGCCGTTGATCCGGAACGACGCGCTGGTACTGGGCGCGATATGGGACACGCCGGCCGCCGCGTCGCCACCCAGGCCGCCGACCGCGCCGGTGAGGCCGGCGCCGACGGCCTGGCCGGTGAAGGCGGTGTCCAAATACAGGACATCGATGTTGCCGGTGGCTTTCGCGCCGGTGGTCAGGCCCAGGATGAACCAGGTGTTCAGCCCGACGATGCCGCCGGGCGACGCGGCCAGCGTGACGCCGGTGCTGGCGTCGATCCGCATGGTACTGGGGGAGCCGGACACCGCCAGCGTGCCGGTCTGAGTAAGCTGTCCGGTGGTGATGAAGAATCCCAGGGTCGACGTCTCACTGGTGGGCAGCTTCGTCAGAGGCAAGGCGCCCGCCGGGCGGAGCTGGCCGCTGGTCTGGATTTGCGTGCCGGGCTGGATGTTGGCCGCGCCCGACCCGTTGTCCACCACGATGAACGGGGCTTTGAGCAAACCGGCCAGCGTCATCGTGTTGGTATCGGTGATCGCGATCGAGGTGGTCGCGACGATGCTCGTGGTGTTGGTCAGCGACAGCACACCGGCATCGGTGATCGAGACCGCGCCGGCCGGGCTGATGAACAGGCCCGACAGGTTCATGTCGCCGGTGGCCGATTGGGTCACGCCGGTCTGGCCGCGGATGATGCCCGGGACGGTCAGCGTGCCGGTATCGCTGATCCCGACGGTGCCTCCGGCGCTGACGATGTCGCCGGCGACGGTCATCGTCCCGGTCTCGGCGATGGTCACGTCGGACTGGCCGCTGATCAGGCCAGGGATGGTCAGCGCGCCCGCGTTGGTGATCCCGACACTGCCGCCGCCGCTGACGATGGTGCCCACGACGGCCATGGTCCCGCTGTCGTTGATGGTCACGCCGGTCTGGCCGTTGATGAGGCCGGGGACGCTGAGCCCGCCGGACGTGATCCCGACCGCGCCGGCCGAACTGGCGATCGCGCCCGCCACGGTCAGGCCGCCGGTGCTGACGATGGTCATGCCGCCGGCGGCGGTCAGGGTGCCGGGGACGCTCAGGCTGCCCGAGGTCGTGATCGAGGCCGCGCCTGTCGACGTCACCGCGCCCGCGACCGTCGCGTTGCCGGTGTCGCCGATGGTCACCGCGCCAGCCGTGATCGAGGACGCCGCGCCGATCGCGAGGTTGCCGGTGTCGGTCAAAGCGAATGAACCGCCCGCCGCGATCGGGCCGGTGATCGACAGGCCCTCGCCGTCGTTCAGCAGGAAGCCGGCAGCGGAGAAACTCGTCAGCGTCGCCACCTGGTTCGCCGTCGCCGTCGCACCGGACAGCGTCGTCGCGCCGGTCGAGCTGCCGGATAGCGTGCCGGCGATCAGGGTGCCGGTGTCGCTGATCGTGCCGCCGTTCGCGATCAGGCTGACCGTGCCCGCGCCACCATCCGTCACCTCGCCCGGGATGGTGATCGACGTGCCCCGCAGACTCACCGCCGTCGCGCTCACCGAACCGCCGGCGGCGATGGTCAGCGCCTGGCCGTCGGTGATCGTCGCCCCGGTGCCACCATTGACCGCGCCGGACACGCTCAGGCTCTTGCCGTCGTTCAGCGTGAAGCCCACAGCGGTGAAGCCGCCAAGGGTCGCCACCTGGTTCGA
>Ga0181536_10004507_pt1 | contig 14698 bp, 9 predicted proteins | sample PEATcosm2014_Bin_41_FD_121105 | JGI IMG/M metagenome (GOLD analysis project Ga0181536, IMG submission 121105) | Peatland microbial communities from MTU Mesocosm Facility, Houghton, MI, USA - PEATcosm2014_Bin17_60_metaG | ecosystem: Environmental > Terrestrial > Soil > Wetlands > Peat | place... | reverse complement strand
GATAATCTTCAAACGACATCGGCGGCGAGGTGACGATGATTTTCTTTCGCGGCCACACTTTCTTAAACGTGGCCCAGGTTCTCCGCTCCATGTAAGGCTTTTGGACGACAAGAAAGCTCCCAGCATTGAGACCTCGTTTTTCCAGCAGCCTTTTCGTAAACAATACATTCTCTCCGGTATTCGTCGCCTCTTTCTCGATGAGAATTTTGCCTCGCGGAACCCCGGCCCGAATGGCGATTTGAGCGAATTTCTCAGCCTCCGTCTTTGACCACTTCCGGGTGAGGCCACCGCGCTTTCCGGAAAAGAGGATCAGCGGGGCCAGTCTCCTCAAGAACAGCTCGGCGCCGTACGTCGCGACGCGCGGGTCGTGGCTGCCGAAGACCAGGATGCAGTCTGCCGGCCTGAGCTGTTGGTTCAACTTCATGTAGTCCCAGATAATTCTCGCCAGAGCATCGATTTGTTTTGGATTCATCTTTGTTCACTGCAGCCGAGCGTCTTCCATTTTGGCTTGCTTGAAGATCGGTGTCTCGGGGTCGGCTTCTTTCCACAGGGTGAGGAAATCCTGGTACGCAGCCTTGGCCTTGGTTTTGTCTCCCGATAAAGCGAACGCCCTGCCGAGTTGCAGACGCGCCATGGCTCCAACCGGGTCGGCCACAACCAGGCCGCGATGGTCCAGAATCTTCTGGAATTCGGCCGCGGCTTTCGCGGGCTCGCGCACAGCCAGATAGGCCTCGCCACGCACATAGACCGGGTAGAGCGCTCCGAAAGACTCGTTGAAGTCGATCGCCGGAACCGCGAAGTCGTAGGGAGCGGCGACTTGCAACAGATCGATGGCCTCTTGCGGCTTACGATTGTTCAACGCGAAGAGTGCGCGAAGCGCCGGCAGGTAGTTGAATTGCACCGACGTATCCTCGGGGAAGCGTTTTTCGAGATCGCGGGCGAGCGCTTGAGCCCTGTATAAGTCGCCCGCCAGCACCAGTGCAAAGGCTGCGCCGTACTCCACGTCGCGGCCCTTAGAAAGCTCAAGCGCCGCCACAGCGCTCTGCTTTGCGGCAGGGGCAATCCCGTAGAAGGCTTGCCACACCGCCTTCCCGGCTTCGTAAGTCGCAGCTCTTTCCCGCTCACCGGCTCGTTGCGCCAGGTCCGTGGCATGGCGTGACCTCTCTGCGGCTGCCCTCAGATGGCCCGAACGAGCCTCGACCAGGGCTTCTGAATGAGCCATCCAGTCTTCCGCTCCCGGCTTCCCTTTCGCCCGGGCTACAGCCTGGTCCATGCCGGAGTGGTCGCCCTTTAGAAAGGCAAGGTAGAAATTAAGCAGCATGAACTCCGGCACCTCGAATTTGCGTTCAAAGGCGCGACGGGCGGTTTCCTCCGCTTCCAAGGGCCGGTCCAAGCAAAGATAGTCGGCGGCGATATTGACAAAGCAGGGGCTGCAATCGGGGTCGATCCCCAGAGCGGTTGTGGCTTCTTTAAGAGACTTTTCATACTGGCCCATGCCTTGAGATGCGAATCCGGACATCAAACCATGGGCGTCCCGGTCGCGCGGATAGGTTTGCGCCCACAACTCCAAAGTCCGCTGCTCCTTTTCCAGATTGCCCGTCACATCTCGTTCGTAGAGGGTAGTGATAAAGAACCTCTCGCGGTCAGTGGCGTGATCCCGCAACTGGTAGGCCCGGCGCGTGCTCTCAACGGAGAGGACGGACTCTCCCAGGCCGCTGTACATCAGCCCCAGGGACGCGTACGCCATCGCGAACTGCGGGTCGATTTCGACGGCGCGCTTATGTAAAGGCACGGCGTCGGCAAAGCCGCTAGTGAACTCAGCCCTCATGCCGGCCGTGTAGGCTTTCAAGGCTTCGAGCGAAGGGGTAGTAGCTTCGTAGAGCGGGACATCGTGCTTTTCGATAGTGGCGAGTGATTCGCCGACGCGCGTTCTAAACCTGCTGGCGATCTGGCTGAGCGCATTCAGGACATCTTCCTTTCTGGGTGCCTGTACTTGCTCCTCATCCAGGACTTGTCCCGAGCCGCAGGTTTTCGCGCTCAAGCCCAGTACGTACTGGCTCCCCAGGCTTGCAATTGAGCCTTCCAGGACGGCGGCACTGGCGGTCCGCTCACAGATTTCCCGGGCCCGCTGCGGGATCAGCGGGGCATCCGGCGGCTGCCCCATCAGTTGCAGCGTTCGCCGGATTCGGTCGTCTGGGACAAGACTGAGAAACGGCGACTCCTCAAGCTTGATGGCCAACCCTTGGCGAAGTGCGTCGTCGAACACGGGATCGCCCGTGGTGTTCGTGAAGTCGGCGAGCACTATCGTGTCCTTTTCGGTCAGCGCCAAGGCACGATGACCGTGGACACCGAATATCAGCAGCGCCAAGGCCCCGGCGACCACTATCAGAAACAAGCTCAACGCAAGCGCGATCCTAACGCGTCGCGGCATTGCCACCCAGCGCGAAACGCGCGAGGCCGAACCTTGGGCCGGCTTGGCTTCTAAAGCCTTGGCCGGCGAGGTTGCGGTAACGCCTGGCTCCGCCTGCTTCGCGACCCTCCCAGAGTCCAGTTCGCCTTTCAATCGCCTCAGATCGACAAGCAGGTCCGCGGCGCTGCGGTAGCGCAGGTCGCGGTTCTTTTCGAGCAGGTGGAGTATGATCTCTTCCAGCCGGGGCGGCAGTTGAGGATTGAGTCTGAGGGGAGGGGCCGGGGCGCGGTTAAGAATCGCCTCGAAAATGATGCCGGGCGAGTTGCCTGCGAACGCGCGCTGACCCGTGGCCATCTCATACAACACCGCACCAAAGCTGAACAGGTCCGTGCGCGGGTCCAGCACTTCGGCGCGCACCTGCTCCGGCGACATGTACTCGACCGTGCCCACCGTCATCCCCGTGTTGGTGAGAGATTCCTCTTCTATCGAAGCCGTCGGCGTGTCCTGTAGGGGCGAGGCGTCGCCTCGCCCTTCCTCGGCGACCCGCCGGGTCGCCCCTACGGTCAGTTTCGCGAGCCCGAAGTCGAGGATCTTGGCATGTCCTCGATCCGTGACCCAAATGTTCGCAGGTTTGATATCGCGATGGATGATTCCTCGGGCGTGAGCGGCCTCCAGCCCTTCGGCAATTTCGATACTGAGCGCCAGGAGCCTTTCGGTTGTCATGGGCCGCCCCGCGATGCAATGCTTCAGCGTCGCGCCTTCCAGATACTCCATGACAAGAAAGGTGCGCCCTTGGTGCTCGCCGATGTCGTAAATCGCGCAAATATTGGGGTGATTCAGAGCAGAGGCGGCCCGCGCCTCGCGCTCGAAGCGGCTGAGCGCCTGGGGATCGCGAGCTACTTCATCAGGAAGGAATTTGAGAGCCACGGAGCGGTGCAGCCGGGTGTCGTCAGCTTTATAGACGACGCCCATCCCGCCGCCGCCCAACTTCCCGGCAATTCGGTATCGGGAAACGCTCTGGCCGTCGAGCAGGGACTTGTAGCTGTGAGTCTCAGAAGGCGGATCAGACTCCGCCATGTCACGCGCTGCCATTTCGATCGCGGGGCCTTCCAGGAAGCTGCGCGCTTGATCATGCGAGCTCAGCAGGGAGCGGATTTCCCGCTCCAGCGCCTGGTCGCCCGCGCACGCCTGGCGCAGAAAGGCCTCGCGCTCCGCGCGCGGCTTCTGCAAGGCGGCTTGAAGCAAGTCATCGATTTGTTTCCATCGCTCGGAATTCATCGGTGGTCCTGCTGGTGAGTTCGCGGTGCAGCCAGGCCTTGGCGGTATTCCAATCACGCATCACGGTGACCGGCGATACTTTGAGGACTTCAGCGGTCTCTTCCACACTGAGCCCGCCAAAGAAGCGCATCTCAACGACTTGCACTTTGCGTGCATCGAAGCGCCCCAGGGCGTTCATGGCGTCGTCGAGCGCCACTAGGTCTGTGGGCCGGCCCTGGCCCACTTCGGCTGCGTCTTCCAGAGAAACATGCTGTACGGCGCCGCCGCGCTTCAGGTTGCGGCGCCGCGCATGCTCCACCAGAATGCGCCGCATCAACTGGGCGGAAACCGCGAAGAAGTGCGCGCGATTCTGCCATTGCATGCGCTTGTAATCCACCAGGCGCACGTAGGCTTCATTCACCAAAGCCGTGGCTTGCAGGCTGTGGCCGGCGCGCTCGCCCCTCAGGTAACGGCGCGCCAGGCGGCGAAGTTCCTCATAAACAACCGGAGTCAGCCGCTCGAGCGCGCCATGATCCCCGTTGCCCCAAGCCCGAAGCAGCCCAGTCACGTCGCGGGAAGACGGGCTGGTAACGTCATTCTGCCTTGCTGCCATTTAGGGTAGCCTAATAGCCTTGATTATACCGGCAGTTCTTAGCGCAAACAAATAAATCTTGCGGGCGTGATAGTTCCGTCCCGCCGTTTGCGCCTACCTCAAATGAGAGGGCAGGCGGAAAACAAAAAGGAGGACATATGACAAGGAAAAGCGGGAATCACAGTGGGGTTTTAGGCAGGGGCCGGTGGGCGACTCGTGGCGCGCTGGCGTTGGGAGCGGTGTTTCTGTGGGCCGCCGTTGGGGCCCGAGCGCAGGGCACGCCAAGTTATGCCGTGCTTCACACGTTTACAGGGGCGGACGGGGAATATCCCGGGGCAGGCTTGGTTCGAGACTGGGAGGGCAATCTCTACAGCACCGCTTTCCTCGGTGGCGACCTCAACCAGTGTGGCGGATCCGGCTGCGGAGTGGTGTTCAAGCTCGACAGAAATAACAAGGAGACTGTCTTGTACAGCTTCGAAGGAGGAGTGGACGGAGCCGGTCCTGCCATGGGCTTGCTTCGAGATCGGGCGGGCAACCTCTACAGTACCACCCACACGGGTGGGGATGTAGGCGGCTGCACTGGGCCTGGATTTCCTTCTCTTGGCTGCGGGGTGGTGTTCAAGGTGGATCCGAGAGGCAAGGAGACCGTCCTCTACGCGTTCACTGGGGGCGCGGATGGAGGAGGTGCTTCCTCGGGCCTGGTCCAGGACCGGGCGGGTAACCTTTACGGCACAACGATCTTCGGCGGCGATTTGAGCGCATGCTCATTCGACGGGTTGCCCGGCTGCGGAGTGGTGTTCATGCTCGATCCCGCCGGCCACGAGACTCCCCTCCATCCCTTCACTGGGGGTGCCGACGGGTACGGTCCATACGGCGACTTGCTGCTTGACGAAGCAGGTCACCTTTACGGCACGGCATCGAATGGTGGCGACACCAGCGGGTTTTGCGGCGATGTGGTGCAAAACGCCGACAATGTCGTCGGCTGCGGTACGGTGTATAAGCTCGACAGGACCGGAGAATTCACCGTGCTTCATACCTTCGACGGAACTGACGGAGGTCCGTTTCCTGACTCATGGCTGGTCCAGGATAAAGAGGGCAACCTCTATGGCATGACGGGCAGCGGAGGTAACTTGAGCGATTGCTCTGGCCCGCCGAACACGTACACGACCACCGGCAGCCCCCTCGGGTGCGGGGTGGTGTTCAAAGTGGACAGGGAAGGCAAGGAGAGCGTGCTCTACAGCTTTACAGGAGGCGCAGACGGAGGAGAGACGTTCGCCAGTTTGGTCCGAGACGCCGCGGGCAACTTTTATGGTACCACTAACTACGGAGGCAACCTCAGTGACTGCGCTCCCATCGGCTGCGGAGTGGTGTTCAAGGTCGATGGAGCCGGTAAAGAGACCGTCCTCTACACCTTCTCCGGAGGAACGGACGGGGCGTACCCTCAAGGAAATCTGCTCCTGGATGAGAAAGGCAACCTCTACGGCACGGCGTCCGGTGGTGGCGACCCGACATGCCAGTGCGGCGTCGTGTTCAAGGTCGCGCTTCACGGCGGTGAACACAATTAAATCAGTGCGGGTAGGGGCACGCCATGGCGTGCCCCTACAATCGTCGGGGGCAGGCTCTAGATGACAGGGGTAGCGTTTCTATTCATGTTCTTCGGTGGGAGGAGCACATGCTCATTGAAAAGACGCTTCGCAACTCAGTTATGGCATTCGCGGCAGTCGTGGTCTTGACCGTCTCGCTGAGCTCCATTCCGGCGCGGGCTCAGAGCGGCGCTGCCAGTTACGTTTTCCTGATTGGTTCGGGGTCTCTTTGCGACGTGGGTGACTCCGGCGCCTGCCCGGCGGTGGTCAAGTCTGAAGGCGGTGACACTTTTGAAATCAGTGGCGCCGGTATATTCGATCCCCGGCAGAAGACCGTGATGGCTACCGGGACATTCACCCATCGGTCCCTTGATGGGAATGCGCTCGAGACGGGCATCTGGGTCGCCGATGAACTCGTGAGCTTCGACCCCTACGGTGCTTCGCCGAGTGCGCTGATGCGAGGGGGCGGCGCGCTGGGCCCTGCATCCTTCGGCTCGGCGCGCTCGCGTATGTTTGCGACCTCGATGCCGGCCGGCGGCTTGGCCGTCCTTCACATCCACCTCTTGCCGATGCGGGGGGCAGCGAAAACCGCGACACTGCAGGTGAACTGCGCTCTCGGGCGGGTCCCCGCAGATCAGACAACCGACGGAATCAGGTTGGGCGTGGATGGAGGAAGTGAAGAGTTCAACGCGGCGATCAGCGGTCGAACGCTGTTCGTCTTGACAAGAGAACAGGCTAGCCCAGCTCCGAGGAAGCCTACACGGCCGGTGACCCAGTAGTGAGGGTCCAGGAGGGTGCGACCTTGACAGGCACGACAAAATGTCCTATGCTCTGATTATCAACATGCGGAATATCCTCCAACTCGCCGCGCTCGCCTGTTGTTGTAGACGCTCGCGACCGGCGTGTGGAGGGTGTGCTTAGCAGGGAGCCAAATAGAATACCTGCATCCCAACCCACCGTCGGACCCAATCCGCCGGCGGGTTGTTTTGTTTTTGCGTATGGCTTGAAGGGCAGCAAGCTAACGGAAATTTAAGACCCTTGCTTCTCGCAAACGGCTGAGTAAGAACGTGCCGTGGGGGCGCGGGAGGCGGTGAGCCCGTGTATCGGGATGGAGACAATTGAAAATGCGATCCATAACGCCTATACAGTTTGAATCAGAAGCAACAGGAGCGGGGTTTGTCCTAGCCTCTCGCCGGGGACGGCGAGCCGTCCCCCTACAGATCGTGATCGTCCTCGCGCTTCTTGCCCTTGGCATGACCCGATTCAGCTTTGGCCAGGCTGTTTCCGGCAGCATCTTCGGCACGGTGACCGATCCGAGCGGGGCAGCAGTTCCGGGCGCGGCCGTGACCGTCCGGGATTTGGACCGAGGGATCGACTACCAGCTCAAAACAAACCCTGATGCCAACTACATCCAGACGCATCTTCTGGCAGGGCACTATCGAGTGACCATTGAAACGCCCGGCTTCGAGACGTTTGTGGCCGACGCCACCGTGGACGTGGATGCCGCCACCCGCATCGACGCTCATCTGGTAATCGGCAAAGCCAGCAGCACCATGACGGTTACGACGGAAACTCCCCTGCTCAAGACGGATCGCGCGGAGCTGAGTGACACGCTTTCCACCGGTGAATTGGCCGCCCTTCCGGTTTTGGGCCGCAACATGACGAGCCTCATGCTGGTCATGCCCGGGTCCTTCGCAGACAGCTTTCAGGTTGCCGCGAGTGAAAACCCGCAACAAGGACTGCAGGTTGACTATAACGGCCAGAGCTTCACCGCCAACGGATTCCTGCTGGACGGCACGGAGAATCAGAATCCCCTTCTGGCCATCGCCATCATCAACCCGAACATCGACTCCCTTCAGGAATTCAAAGTGACCACCAGCAACTATGACGCGGAGTTCGGTGCTGTCGCCGGAGCCCTGCTGCAAGCGACGACCAAGTCCGGGACCAACGAGATACACGGAACGGGATTCGAGTACCTCCAAAACGACATCTTTGACTCAGCCAATCCCTTCACCCAGTTGAAGCCGCCCCTTCGGTGGAATCAGTTTGGTGGTTCGCTGGGAGGGCCGATCATCAAGAACAAGCTTTTCATCTTCGGTGATTACCAGGGATCACGCCAGCGGAATGGCGGGTCCTTGATCACCACGGTCCCCACTACGGCCGAGCGCAGCGGCAATCTCCAGGCTCTGCTGGGGAATTACATTTGCGCCAACGGTTCGGTCTCCGCCACCGCCTGCGGTAACCCTTTGATGGTGCCTACTACTGAGGGGGGCTCCGTGCCGGCGCAGGCCGGCATGGTGTTTGATCCTACCACGGGAAATCCGGATGGAACCGGCCGGGAGGCCATCACTAAGAACGGTCAAGTGAATATGCTCACCGTCCCGATGGCTTTAACCAATATCATGTCTTATCTCCCCAAGCCGAATAGCGGCCCTGCGGGGGCGATCTTCAACAACTACATCGCTTCCGCCTCCGAGATTTTCGATGTCGATCAGCCGGATGTTCGCGTGGACTACAACATCTCGCAGAAAGCCAACTTCTTCGGTCGTTACTCTCTGGCGGACTTCACTATTGAAGCGCCGGCGGCCTATGGGGTGGAGGCAGGCGGACCGGCCTTCTTCAACTTCGCCGGCCAATCCCTGGACCGCAACCAGAGTCTGGCGCTGGGATTGACTTACACCTTCAGCCCCACATTGGTTGGGGAGTTTCGCTTTGGGACCTTCCGTTACCGAATTCGCGTAGAACCGTTCGGAGTGGGTACTGATCCGGCCACGCAGGCGGGTCTTCCCGGTTTGAACCTCGGATCCCAGGCCACCAGCGGCATGCCCGCCTTCTACATCCAAGGCAATGGCGGCTTCAATTTCGGATACGCGAACGGGGTCAACGGCTGCAATTGCCCGCTGAAAGAGACCGAGAATCAATTCGATTGGATCACGAATTGGACCAAGGAACTTGGCAATCACACCATCAAGTGGGGGGCGGAGATTCCCCGCGATGAACAGCAGCGCATCCCCAGCGACGAACACCGTTCGGGTGAAATCTCCTTCGCGCCGTCGATTACCGGCAACGCCGCGGTAGACGCGCTCGCCAGTGGTAATGCCACCACCGGCGCCGGCTTGGCGTCCTTCCTGCTCGGCCAACCGTCCTCGTTTGGGCGCTATTTCACCGGTATCGGTTTGTATCCCGGCCTGCGTGAAACGCGCATATTCCTCTATCTCCAGGACACCTGGCGGGTTACGCGCAAGCTGAGCTTGGACTACGGCCTACGTTGGGAGAATTACCTGCCTCAGGGTGCCGCCAAACCCGGGGGCGCGGGCAGCTTCGATCCGCTGACTGGAGATGTTCTCGTCGCCGGTCTCGGGTCCAATTCCCTCTCCTTAAATGTCAAGCCTTACAATCTGGGATTTGCGCCGCGTCTTGGCATTGCCTATCAGTTGCAGCAGCACACCGTGCTTCGCGCCGGCTACGGCTGGGGTTTCACCCCGGCAGGCTACGGCTCGATCTTTGGCCAGGGACTGGAGTACAACCCTCCCATTCTCAATGGCCAGACGATTCCCCAAGCGAACCCGTACAGCCCAGACTTCAATCTCTTGACGGGTCCCCCCCTGCCGGTTAACCCACCCATCGCCTCGAATGGCACGTATCCCCTTCCTGACGGCATCAGCGTATACAACTGGTTCTGGCCCCTGAACAAGTACCGCATCCCGATGGCCAATTTCTGGAATGCCACCGTGCAACACCAGTTCGGGGGCGGGCTTGCCTTCCAGGTGGCTTATGTCGGCAACGTGGGGCGGCACCTGTACGAGAACCCCAATATCAACCAGGCGCATCCAGGCCCCGGCGACTTCGACCCACGCCGGCCCTTCTACCCCCAGTTCGGCCTCGAACAGGGGATCTACTATACGTGCAACTGCGACAACAGCAACTACAACGGCCTGCAAGCGAAATTGGAGAAACATGCCTCCCACGGCCTCGATTTCACGCTCAATTACACTTACTCGAGGGGTCTAGGCATCAGCAACTTCGGCGGTGGTGGTTTTGACGACAACTACGACGTACGAGCTTCCTACGGGCCTCTGAGTTTCAACTCCACCCATTCGCTCACGTTCACCAATGTCTGGCGGATTCCCTATGGTCACGGAATGCGCTGGGGATCTGTAAATAGCAAGGCGTTGGATTTAATCCTCGGGGGTTGGAGTCTGGACGGCATCACCACACTCTACTCCGGACATCCCTTCTCGCCCATGGTGGCTAACACGGCGTCGGTGAACGCGGACTTCAATGGCGTTCGCGCGGACAAGATTGGCAGCCCCCACCTCGCCAAGCCGAGCACGGCGGAGTGGTTCAACGTGGCAGCCTACACCGACCCGCAAGCGCCTTACAGGGATGGCACGGCTTCCAATGATTCACTCTGGGGACCGGCGCAGTATGTTTTTAACCTGGCTCTGGAAAAGACCTTCAGGATTACCGAACAGAAGACGCTGGAGTTCCGCTGGGAGAATTACAACGCTTTCAACTTTGACAACTATGGCCAGCCTGCCAATACCATCGACGTTTCAGGCGCCGGCCAGATTACCTATGCGGCGACGCCGATGCGCCAGATGCAGTTTGGATTGCACTTCCGGTTTTAGCAGAGCGCGCTCAAAACCCATGGGTGGCGCACACGTCACGACGTTTTATGTCGGGATGTGTGCGCCCCTCGGTTTGCCCGCTACCACAATGGGGCGCAGACATGGCGAAGAACGGCACGTCTGCGCCACCCTCGGTTGGTTAGTATGAATGAAAAATTCCCAGCCCCGATCTACGACGAAACAGTTTTGGCAGTCAACTTCGAGGACGCCAAGAGGTACTTTCTCGACTCCTTGCTGGAGATTCACAGCGCTCACACCTTGATGCTCTGCCGGCAGCGAATCATCCGGCGCCGGGAGGCAAAGGCGTGCCTGGAGGCTCTGGCTCGTCTCGACCGCGACACGCTCGTCAAGGCCAAGCGCGAGCGATCCTGCGAGGACCTGTTCTTTCATATCGAGCAATGCCTGCAGCGCGAGTGCGGATGTGACACCGCGGGCAAGATGCACACCGCCCGCAGCCGCAACGACATCGATGTCACGATGTACCGTATGGTATTGCGGCGAGAGATTCTCAAACTTGTGGTGGCTGTCGTGGATGCCTCGCGGGTTCTTCTGGAGTGCGCGAGCGATAACGTCGCCACGCTCATGCCCGCCTACACGCACACCCAACCGGCTCAGCCCACGACCCTCGCGCACTACTTGCTGGCTGCCGTCGAGTTTCTCGAACGCGACGCGGCGCGGCTGCGAGCGCTTTTCGATCGCGTCAACCGGAGCCCGCTGGGCGCCTGCGCCATCACTACCACAGGCTTTCCCATCGATCGTGAATACACTGCTCAACTGCTGGGTTTTGATGGGGTGCAGCTCAACTCGTACGGCGCGATTGCCGCCGTCGATTACCTGACGGAGTCCGCTGCGGCCGTGGCCGTGTCTATGATCAACCTGGGACGACTGGTACAAGACCTGCTGCTGTGGTGTTCAGACGAGTTTGGTTTCCTGCGTCTCGACGATGCGTTTGTGCAAGTGAGCAGCATCATGCCGCAAAAACGCAATCCCGTGGCGCTCGAGCACACGCGCGTCCTGGCCAGCAAGGCGCTCGGCCAGGCTCAGGCGGTTCTGACGTGCGCGCACAACACGCCGTTTGGCGACACTGTGGACGCTGAAGATGACTTGCAGCCCTTGATTCTCTCGATGTTCTATGACGCCTTGAGGGCTTTACGATTGTTCGAGGGAGTGATGTCTGCTTCGGAGGTCGACAAAGGACGTTTGCGCCGCAGTGTCTCGGATAAGCCTCTGACGGTGACGGAATTGGCGGACACGCTGGTGCGGAAGGAGGGCATAAGTTTCCTCCAGGCGCATCAGCTCGTTTCACAATCTGTGGAAGAGGTGGCCGGAGCCTACACGCATCAACGGCTGGTTGCCGCCCTGAAACGGCTGGCGCCCCAAGTGATCGAGCGCCGCCTCAAGATCTCTGGCCGGGAATGTCTGAAGGCTCTCGATCCCAGGCACTTCGTGGATGTCAGAACCGTTGAGGGAGGGCCCGCGCCCCGCCAGATGCAAGCGGCCATCGCGCGATCCCGAAAGGTCATGGCGTCAAACCAAGCCTGGGTGAAGAGGAAGCAGCAGTTGCTGCGAAGTTACCCGAAGCGCATCCGCCAGGCTGTAGTCGCGATTAATGCGAGGGCGTAATAGGTCGGGGAGCACACTTCCTCGCGATGCCGTGATTGCCGGAACACGCGTGGATCCGCAGTGTTGACAGCGACGGTGCGGCGTCATAGGATGATTGTGTGGGTGCAACGATCACTGCTCCGGTTGAATGGGTGGAGGCCGTGGGAAACCTCCATCTCCCGGCGAAGGCGGACCACCGCCTTCAGGAACTTATGGACCGCAACAACGAGGGCGTTTTGCTTGAATCCGAAAGGGGAGAGCTCGAGGCCCTGGTTGAATTAAGTGAGCGACTGTCGCTTGTACGTGCCGAGGCGTTGCAGATCCTGGGCAAGCAGCCGTAATGGGCGCTCCTGAGGAGCTTTCGCGCGAAGTTCGGGCGCGCGCCCGTGCGCGATGCCAGTATTGCCTGATGCACGAGAGCCTCCAGGGAGCCACTTTCCACATCGAACACATCGTTCCGCAATCCAAGGGCGGGGTTTCCGATATGGGGAATCTCGCACTGGCATGCCCGGGCTGCAATCTGCATAAAGCCTGCAAAACTACGGTCGTCGACCCAGCCAGCGGTAAGGAGGTGCGATTATTCCACCCCGTCCAGCAACTATGGCCGGAGCACTTCCGATTCAAGGGATTCCAAATTGAGGGCCTGACGGCCGTCGGCAGGGCTACTGTGGAAGCATTAAACTTGAATCACAGCCGCAGGCAGCGCATCCGACAGGTCGAAGAGGCATTTGGACTGTTCCCGCCAGCGCGCTGAGAGATCGTTTCGGCATGAATAACACTTGGCTTGCCGCCAATTCATTTGCCCAGTTAGCATCTCACAAGAAAGCCGGTCGATTCAGTTGGTTTATGGCATGCCGGCTATGTCGTTGTCTTTAATCAGGGTACCGCAAGCCATCTTAAGAGTCAGGAGCGAATAGAGAGAGGGTGAAAAACCATGCCATACGAGAACATCTGCTTCGACATCGAAGGGCCGTCGGCGATCGTTACGTTGAACCGGCCCAACCGCCGGAATGCGCTGTCGCTCGAACTCATGCTGGAACTCATCGACTGCCTGACACATATTGGCGGCGACTCGAGTTTGCGCGCCGTCATCCTGGCGGCTGCAGGCAAGGTGTTTTCCTCCGGCCATGACCTGGGCCAAATGGTGGGGCGGGACATCAATGAATACCGGCGCATCTTCGACGTGTGCACGGAATTAATGACGAAGGTGCAGTCGATACCGCAGCCCGTCATTGCCCAAGTGCAGGGAATCGCTACGGCCGCGGGGTGCCAGTTGGTGGCGACCTGCGATCTGGCGGTCGCCTCGGCTCAGGCATCCTTCGCCACGCCGGGCGTGAAGATCGGATTGTTTTGCACCACGCCTATGGTGGCGCTGAGCAGGGCGGTGGGGCGCAAGAGGGCTCTCCAGATGTTATTGACGGGTGATCCGATCGACGCCATTACCGCTGCCGAATGGGGATTGATCAACAAGGTCGTCGCAGATGCTGATTTGGCCCGAACAACCCGCGAACTCGCCGCAAAGATCGCCGCGGCCAGCAACCTCACCGTCGCACTGGGCAAACAGGCGTTCTATACCCAAGTCGACTTAGATCAGCCCAAAGCGTACGCCTACGCCAAAGAGATTATGAGCATGAATGCGCTTGCTGCCGATGCCCAGGAAGGCATGTCGGCCTTCTTAGGCAAGCGGCAAGCTTGCTGGACCGGCAAATAGTCAACTTGATTGGCTCCTCGGATCTAGCCTAAGCGTGCCGCGGTTCTTCGTCTAATCAAACATCGTCGCTCGAACCTTTAATGCCGGTGATTTGCGATCAAAGTAGCACTAGCCCCGGTTGGGGCGGAATATAGTAGCCCAGGGCGCGAGCCCTGGGAGTACCGGCCCCCGCCCCCTTTTGTTCCCCCTCCCCCGCCGGGCGGGGGAGGGGGATGAACTCGGGACCCACGGCTCGCGCCGTGGGCTAAGCTCTGCCGCCCCTGACGGGGCTTCAAAGTCGCTGTCGTGATTCGGCATTCCCTCGAAGAATGGGCTCCCGGCCCCACTTACCGGTCCTGTTCTTTTTGGAACTCAGGGCAGCGCTTTCGCGTTTTGGTCAGTAGGGAATCTCTCTGTGTCGAGAGTCTCCCTTAAAACGGGAGGACGCTTCCAATGCAGACCCTTTGGCAAGACATCCGCTACGGCTTCCGCATGCTGGCGAGCAACGCCGCCTTTACGATCGTCGCCGTCTTGACGCTGACCCTCGGCATCGGCGCCAACACCGCGATCTTCAGTGTGATCAACGGAGTACTCCTTCAGCCGCTTCCATACCATGATCCCAGCCGGCTCATGATCCTGGGGGAAAAGACGCCGGAGTTCGACAACATGTCCATCGCCCTCCCCAACTTGCAGGATTGGCAGAAGGAGAACCGGTCCTTTGAGAGTCTCGCCGGACACCGTTCGGCCGATTATGACCTGACGGGCAGCGGGATGCCGGAGCACCTGAATGGGAGGATGGTGTCAGCCTCGTTCTTCTCCACTTTTGGAATCAAGCCCGTACGTGGCCGTGATTTCGAACTCCAAGAGGACCATTTAGGTGCGGCCCGTGTGGTGATGATCAGTGGAGGGCTTTGGAAGCGCCGATTTGGCTCG
>Ga0181536_10004505_pt1 | contig 14699 bp, 8 predicted proteins | sample PEATcosm2014_Bin_41_FD_121105 | JGI IMG/M metagenome (GOLD analysis project Ga0181536, IMG submission 121105) | Peatland microbial communities from MTU Mesocosm Facility, Houghton, MI, USA - PEATcosm2014_Bin17_60_metaG | ecosystem: Environmental > Terrestrial > Soil > Wetlands > Peat | place... | reverse complement strand
AGCGCGCCGCTCAATAATCCGATGCCCGCCAGCAACAGAAACAGCATCACTCCGAGACGAAGCTTTACCGGATTGTCCGCGCCCGCGTATTCCCGCCAAAGGAACAATCCGCATAACGTGGCGATCACGATCCCGCCTTGCCCCAGCGCATAGCTGACCTGCGCCGGCACTTGCGCCTTGCCTTCCAGTCTGCCGGCAACCAGGCTGGCGATCATCCCGATATACCAGACGATTCCCCCGATGATCCCCAGCCCGTGCCGCGCCGCTTTGGCGCGAAAATATTCGCGGATCTCGATCGGCCCTCCCTGCACCGGGAGGTTCATGAAGAAGAGGTTGAAGACGAAGGTGGAAAAAAGCATGCCGATCGAAAAAATAAATCCGATGGAATAAGGTCCCAGACCGTTTTCGCCCGCACGGCCCATTTGAATCAGAGGCGCGAAGGAGCCCAGCAGCAGGCCGCCCGCAAGACTGAGAAACACGCCCTTGAAGGTCGCTTTGCGTTTCTTGGATTTCGCCGTGCCCGCCTCAGCCTGGGCCTTCTGTTTGGCGGCGGACCATGTCCTGAAAGCGAGAATGTCAAACACGATGGCGCCCGCAACCACCGCGGCCCCGGCGAGAAGAAGCTTCACATTGCCGCCCGGGTTCAGCGCAAAATTCCAAAAACCGGCGACTATCAGCGCGAATCCCATCGCGGCGGGAAACGCGACTGCCATGCCCGCGATCGAAACAGCTCCCAGCAGCAACATGTTTCCGAGATTAAAGATCAGCCCCGCGGCAAATCCGAACAGATCCTGCCGCTTGCCCGCCAATCGCAGATCGTCCGCAAAGGAAAAGCCGTCAAATCCCAGACTACCGGCCGTCAGCGCGAGTACAATCGAGGCGAGTACGGCTCCAACGGCGAAATCGAAATAAAACAATTCAAAGCGCCATTTGCCGCCGGCCGCCTTGAACAGATTGGCCCACATACCCCACCCGATCATGCCTGCGATAAGCAGGATAATAGCCGCGGCGTAACTGCCTGGAAGAATCATTTTTGAGATTAGGGCCGATGTACTACGCTACCGTACAACGCGTGTCCCGCTCCGGTCAAGAACCGGGCACGCGGAAATTTGCCGCCCGGAGTAATAGTAAAGCCCATAGAGCATGTCCCGGGAAACCGCCGGCGCACATTGCGGATGCCCGGCGAGCCACAAGGGACGAGCGGATGCGAACGCGTCGAAGGCGGGAAAAGTAGCCAATTGGAACCAAAGGAATCCGATTGCAGCCAGCGCCGCAGCCGCTCCGAAAGCCTGTTTGGGCACGCACCGCGCGAAAATACCCCCCGTAATTCCGGCCGCAATCAGCCCAAGTGCGAGCCGCATCCACGGGATATCCGCCGACCAGAGGCCATGAAATGCCAACACACGAGGAGCAATTCCGGATATCGAAGGCAGCGCGCCCAGCACGACGACCGGTGTAATGACGGCAAGCGCCGGACGCCTAACCCGTGAGAGCCCGAGCCCCAGCAACGCGAAAGTGGCCGGCATGAGCGGAAGCAGATAACCGGGCAGCTTGTTTACCGACGCCGAGAAAAAAACGAACCCAAATACGACCACTGCGGCCAGCATTCGAACGCGGGAATCCTGTCGCAGATTCGCCGGCAACGCCATGGACGGGAAGACGAGCAGCGGGAACCACGGATAAAGCAGTACCAAAAATACGGGGAGATAGAACCACACAGGCTGCACATGCTGCAGGGCGGCGGATCCGAATCGCCCGAATTGCTGCTCGATAAAAAAAACCCGGAGAAATTCACTCCCATTTCGAATCGTGCAGAGAATGTACCAGGGCAACGCGCAGACGGAGAACGCGAGGAGGGGTCCTGGCCGGAACCAATCGCGTAAACGCCTCCATCCCATCGCGAGAACGGGTAAAAAGAGCACCAGCGGAACCAAACCTTTGGCCATGGCGGCCAACCCGAGGCACGCTGCGGCAGCCGTAAGTCCGGCTCCGGCTTCAGCTCCGTCTCGATCCCGGCCAGCCACCCAGGGCAGCGACAGCAGCACCGCCGCGGAGAAGAAAGCGGCCAGCGGCAGATCCGTTACCGCCACGTGGCTATAGGTCAGCCATCCCGCGCTGGTGGCCAGCAAAGCGGTTGCGCAGGAAGCCGCGCGCTGGTCCCATTCCACCCGCAGACGCCACCAATAGAAGCCAAGGAACAGGACGCTCAGGAGAGCGACGGGAAGGCGAGGCGCCAGATCCGCGCCAAGCCCGAGCCGGAAGCCTGCGGCAGTCATCCAATACAGCAGGGCAGGTTTTTCGAACCATGGTTTATCGGAAAATGGACTCGCCCAGAGATGCGGCGTAACCCAGTCGCCGGACTGTGCCATGGCACGGCCGACGTAGGCATAGCGCGGTTCGTCCGGCCCCACCATCCCCATGCCGGTGAGATCGGCGAGATACAGCGCGCAGACCAGGCCGATCGCCAGCATCGCGGGCATGCGGCGCGATATCGGAAGCCGCACATGCGCGAGTCCTTTGTGCGGCGGGTCCCGGGAAAAAGAAGCGCTCGTCAATAGATGATTATCAACCTTGTACACGATAAGATCGGACTTGCAGCGTTTCCGTCTTACTGTTCCAGTCGTTCTTGCAGCGTCCGCACTCCTTCTCGCCCAGTCCGGTCATAAGCCGGGTTCCCGCAAACTTGTGGTCATTTCCGTCGCCGGGCTGGACGCACGGTTTCTGACCGAGCCCGCGTCGCGGGTCAAGATCCCCAATATCCGTAAGCTGATGCGGCAGGGAACGGCGTCGAGCGGCGTCATTGGAGTAGCTCCGTCGGACACCTGGTCTTCCGGAATTTCCCTGGTCACGGGAGTCCCACCCGGCGAAGAGGGTTCGCCTGTCTGGCAGGCAGCCTCGAAAGCCGGACTCAGGACGGCTGCCGTCTACTGGCCGGCCGCAACCGGCGCGGAGATCGGGTTCGATTTCGCCGCGACTCGCGAATCGCAGCGGGGCCATGACGTTCCGTTTGGCGACGTAGCGCAGAAAGCGTCGCCGCCGGGCATCGTCGATCGCATTGAACAGGCGTCGCCGGGTTTCCAGAAACAGCTTTGGGACGATACCTCGGCCGCACGGGCCGCCGTGTATCTTCTGCGCGCCGAGAAACCGGATCTGTTACTTGTGCAGCTGACGGACGTCGAATCCGAACAGCGCGAGACCACCGCTCTCGGCGTCTATGCCCGGGATGCGCTCGAAAACGACGACGAACTGATCGGCCAGATTCTTGCCGCGATGCCTCCCGGCACCATCGTGGCACTGGTCTCCGGCCATGGAATCGAGAACGAGAATTACATCGTGCGCCCACGCGTGCTCTTAAGGGCGCCAGTGGAGGTGGAGGACGGTTTGATCGGCACCCCCGACCGCTCCGTGGCCGATCGCCTGCGCAAGCTGATGAATGACGGGCATCGTCACGGCCTTGCGCGCGAGGTGCCGATGGCCGAGGTCAGGGCGAAAGCGCCTTCACTGGCGCGTTGGGTGGCCGCCTTCGATACGCCCCCGAACTACGTGGCCAGCCCGGAGGACAGCGGACCGGCTCTCGGACCCGGCACGCATCTGGGTGTCGGCGGTCTGTGGCCCACGCGTCCCGGCTACCGGTCGGTCTTCTTGATCTCAGGCGAGGGCGTTCCGGCGCGCAGACTCGGCGAAATAGATCTGCTGCAAATTGCGCCGACGCTTGCCGACGTGATCGGCGTAGAGCTTCCGCAGGCAAAACGAAAGTCTCTCCTGCCGTTATGATGGAGATTCCAGTGGCAGGCATCTACATCTCGTGGCCGTTTTGCGCCCAGAAGTGCACTTATTGCAATTTCGCTTCGGGGGTCCTTCCTCGTGAGCTGGAAGGCCGCTATCTCGCTGCCTTGTTGAGAGAAATTTCTTTGCACACCTGGCAATGGATTCCCGACACAGTCTACCTCGGCGGCGGGACTCCCAGTGCGATGGAAGCGGACTATCTCGACCGCCTGTTGTGCGCTTTGTCCGGGGCGCCTGAAAGAAACCAGTGGCGCGAAGCCACGATCGAGGCCGCGCCGGGAAGCATTACCGCCAGCCGTGTCGACGCGTGGCGGCGCGCCGGCATCAACCGCGTCAGCCTCGGCGTGCAATCGTTCATCCGGCGGGAACTCGCGCGCACCGGCCGGAAGCATACCGCGGAGATTGTCGCGCAGGATGTCGCCCTGCTCCGCACGCACGGTATCCCGAACGTCAATATCGACCTCATCGCCGGCCTTCCGGGCCAGACCGAAGCAAGCTGGGCCGAGTCTCTCGCGGCGACTGTCGGTCTGGAACCTCCGCACGTTTCCGTATACATGCTGGAGGTCGACGACGACAGCCGGCTCGGCGCCGAAATCCTGCTGGGCGGCAAGCGCTACGGCGCCGGCGATGTGCCTTCCGACGACCGCATTGCGGACTTCTACGAAACCGCCGTCGACCGTCTTCGCGCCTGCGGTATCTACCGGTACGAGATTTCCAACTGCGCGCGCCCCGGCGCCGAGTCGATTCATAATTTGAAGTATTGGAAGCGCGAGCCGTATGCGGGGTTCGGCGCCGACGCCCACTCGTTCGACGGCGTATCGCGATGGCAGAATGTCGAATCGGCGCACGACTATGTGGCGCGTTCGGAACGCGGCGACTCGTTACGAAGCGATGAATCCTCGCCCGATCCCGGCGAAGAGAAATTCTTCGTGGGTCTCCGGCTTTCCGAAGGCGTCCACGCCGACGAGGCCGACTGGCTGCGCTTCGGACCGGCCTTCGAATACTTTCTTTCCACCGGTGTGCTGGAGCGCGCGAATGGCAACCTTCGGCTGACACCCCGCGGCGTCATGGTGTCGAACGAAGTCTTTCAGGAGTTTGTTTCATGAGCGCACAGGCCGCAGGGTCCGTTGTGCGCGTTCAAATAAAGCCATGATCGATTTGCGCAGCGACACCGTAACCAAACCCACGCCGGCCATGCGCCGGGCCATGTTCGAGGCCGAAGTGGGCGACGACGTCTACGGCGAAGATCCCACTGCCAACAAACTCGAAGCGCGCGCCGCCGAGGTGGTGGGGAAGGAAGCCGCGCTGTTCGTTCCCTCCGGCACGATGGGCAACACCATCGCGATCAAACTGCTTACCGAGCACGGTCAGGAAGTGATCTGCGATTCGCGCGCGCACCTGTTCGACTGGGAACTCTCGATGCTGGCCTGGTTCTCCGGTTGCCTGATCCGTCCGGCGAATGCCCCGGACGGCATCCTCACCTGGGACCTGATTCGCCCTGTTTTCAAGACCGGCGGTCCCCACTCCGCTCCCACGGGCGCGATCGAAATCGAGAACACCCACAACATGGCCGGCGGACGCGTGTATCCGCAGGAAGTGATTGACGACATCTGCGACCGCGCGCACGATGCCGGCGTTCCGGTCCATATGGATGGCGCGCGGATTTTCAATGCCTCCGCCGCCTCCGGCAGGCCCGTAAGCGAAATTGCCGCCAAAGTCGATACCGTGATGTTCTGTCTATCGAAGGCCCTTGGCGCGCCGGCGGGATCGATCGTCGCCGGACCGGCGAATCTCATCGATAAAGGGCGGCTTCTGCGGAAGCGGCTGGGCGGGGCGATGCGGCAAGTGGGCGTCCTGGCCGCGGCTGGATTGGTCGCGCTCGAAGAATCTCCCAAATGTCTGGGAATCGATCACGCCAATGCGAAATTGCTTGCTCAGCGGCTAGGTCGGATCGACGGTGTTGAAGTGCGGCCTGTCGAAAGCAATATCGTGATTTTCGATCTGCCGGAAGGGTGCTCGCCTCGCGATACCTCGCAAGCGCTGAAAGCACGCGGCATTCTGATGAACCCCGTTAATAACCAGTTCATGCGCGCCGTCACGCACTATGACGTGAACCGCGAGCAGTGCATCGAAGCCGTCGACGCGATCGCCGAAATCGTGTCCACCGCCTCCCTGCGTTAAACTCCAGGTATGGACCGGGTCGAAGAAATCGAAAACGCAATCGATAGCTTGCCTCCCGAGGAGTTCACCCGCATCGCGCGATGGTTCCGCGAACGCGACCAAGCACTTTGGGACAGGGAATTGGACGCCGATTCCGCAGCGGGCAAGCTGGATTTCCTCTTCGAGGAAGCGGAATATGAGTCCACCCATGATCTTCTGCGCGAGTGGCCCACTCCGAAGTGAAATCGTTCGCGACTCGGCGATTTTGGAATCTGTTGAATGCTCTTCCCGCCGATATTCAGAGGCTCGCTGCAAGGAACTACCGACTATGGCTTCAGAACCCAAACCATCCTTCTCTGCATTTCCGCCGTCTCAAGGGCAGCGCCCTCGGACGGTTGACCTCGGGAACCATGACATGGGTTTGGATCGGCACGCATTCCGATTACGACCGGCTGGTTGACTGAAATTTGCACTTGATGCGCTAATGCCTGGCATGGTCTTTTCGATGCTATTGAACGGAAACGTCCATGTCTGGCCACTGTGGCTGGCCGCAACAGGTAATTTTGGCTTCTACTTCGTGGTGATCCAAGTTGGAAGCGTCGTGCGTTCAAGATTCCGTACATCCCCGCGGATCTGAGAAGAGAGTATTGTCGTCGATTCGAGCGGGACTCCATCACGCTTGCGCCCGCGTAGCATAATACAAACTACAGCCAAGCCGATGAAAGAAATCCAAATCCTTTCGCCCGACGGCCAGAACCGCTTCATACCCCTCGACGCGGAGCGCATTTCGCTCGGCCGCTCCAGCGCCGCCGAACTCTCTTTCCCGGACGATAACGGACTCTCACGCCAGCACCTGGCAATCGAGCGCGATGGCGACGGCTGGGCTCTGCGCGACCTCGGAAGCAAGAACGGAACCATGCTCAACGGCGCCAAAATCACCGGGCGCATGCCGCTGAAATCGGGCGACCGGATCGCCGCCGGGCATCTGATCCTCGTATACGACGGAGCCGCTTCAACACCTTCGAAGCCGGTGGTGGTTTTCGACTACCGCGAAGAAGCCGGGGAATACAAAACCTCCTCGACCGTCATCACCCACCTCGAAGGCGTTCTCAAAAGCGACGGCGGCATCGTCGAAGCGCAGCTTCTCGCGGCTTCCCATGTCTCGGCTCTCGTGCGCGCCGGAAACGAGCTGGCCGGCAACAGGCCTTTACCCGAACTCTTCCGCTTTATCCTCGATCTCGCCATCCAGACCGTCAAAGCGGATCGCGGCGTGCTGATGACGGCCGAAGGCGACGACCTGGTGATACGGGCAAATCAGGGCGAGGGGTTTCGCATCTCGACCGCCGTGCGCGATCGCGTCCTCAACAGCGGACTCTCGGTTCTGGTGCGCGACACCTCCGTCGACGACGCGCTGCGCGACCGCCGCAGCATCGTCGAACAGAACATCCGCACGCTGATGGCGGTTCCGCTGCAGACGCGCGACAAGATTATCGGCATCATCTACGTCGATTCGCCTTCCCTCCTGCGTGAATTCACCAAGGACGATCTGAACCTGCTCACGGTGATGGCGAATGTCGCCGCCATCCGGATCGAACACACGCGCTTCGCCGAAGTGGAGCAGGCCAGGCAGCTTCTGGCGCGCGATCTCGAGCAGGCCGCCGAGATTCAGCAGCGCTTCCTGCCTGCCGTTGCCCCGGCTGTACGCGGACTCGATGTGGCCGGGCACAACGCCCCATGCCGCACCGTCGGGGGCGACTACTACGATTTTTTCCCCTACGGAAGCAGCCGCATTGCCATGGTTCTCGGCGACGTCTCCGGCAAGGGAATGCCTGCATCCCTTCTCATGATGGGACTCCAGGCCCGCGTGCAGGTGCTGATCGAAGAACCGAAAAGCCTGGCGGACGTCATGACGCGATTGAACCGGATCACATCCGCCAATTGCCCGTCGAACCGGTTCATCAGCCTGTTCTTCTGCATCCTCGATGGAGACACCGGCGAACTGACGTTTTGCAATGCCGGCCACAATCCTCCCCTGATCGTCCGTGCCGGTGGAACTTACGAGCAGTTGCAGGGCGGCGGTCCCGTGCTCGGAATTCTGCCGTCCATCGACTATGAGGAGTATCACGCCAGGCTCGACGAAGGGGATTCCCTCGTGATCTACAGCGATGGTGTCACGGAAGCCAATAATCCCGCCGGGGATGAGTTTGAAATCGAGGGTCTTGCGGCAGCGATGATTCCGGATCGGGACCAGCCTGCCGCCACGATCGTCAGCCGGATCAATAAGGCAGTGGCGGCATATACGGCGGGCGCACCGCCGGCCGACGACGTCACGCTCATCGTGGCACGCCGCATTGCGGTCTGAGCGGCATCGCAAAATGTAGACAAATTTTGATGCGTTGTCACTTTGCTGTAACTCAGTTGTAAATCCGTTGTAAGCTCCCGCTGGTAATCTCCTTGTTACCCGATTAGTAACTCCTGAAAGGAACAATGTGACCAATATCTTAGTTGGCCAGAAGTGTCTTTACAGCTGTCGTGTGTCGACCGTGATTGCCTGCGTGCTGTTGTGCGCGGCAGGGTCGATGCCCGTGCGGGCGCAGGAAGGTGGGGCAACTTTAACCGGGACCATTCTGGATCAGGCCGGCAAGTCGATTCAGGGCGCAACGGTCACGGTAAGGAACAACTCCACCGCTCTGAGCCGCACCGCCAACAGCGATGCCGGCGGACACTTTTCGACCGCCGGGCTGCCCGCCGGGACTTATACCGTCGAGACAACGGCGCCTGGCTTTGCCAGAAACACCCGCACCGAAGTTCAGGTCTCCTCCACTGGATCGGAAGATATCTCCATCACGCTCTTTGTGGACTCCATATCTCAATCCGTCACCGTCCAGGAGTCGGTGTCGATCGCGACGGAGACAGCTCCGTCAGGCAATACTCTGGACGCCGCTGCCCCAAAAACGGAGATCGGTTCCGCCTTCATCAAGAACTTTGTTGCCCCGACCGCGGATTTCGCCGAGGTCGTGAATCTGGCGCCCGGCACATTCAGCATCAATCCGAATGGAATCGGACTGGGACAGGGCAGCATATACTTCCGGGGGTTTCAGGACGGCCAGTTCACCATGACCTTCGACGGTATTCCTTTCGAAGACACCAACACTCCGACACACCATTCCTGGGCGAGTTTTCCTTCGCAATGGATCAGCTCGGTGGATTTCGATCGCAGCCCGGGCCAGGCCTCGGACTTCGGTCCCACGAACTTCGGCGGATCGATCAACCTTAAGTCTCCGGAGTTGCAGGCGGACCCCGACATTCGCGGCACGGTCTCATACGGCTCCTTCAATACGCAGATTTACCAGCTGGACGGCGATTCCGGCCTGTTTGGTCCCGGCAGGAAGGAAGCTGTCCTGTTCGACTTCAACCAGATGACATCGAACGGATATCAAACTTATAACAAACAGCAGCGCGATGCCGGTTATGCCAAATTTCAACACCGGTTTTCCGACAAAACCAGTCTCAGCCTGTATGGCGGCGTGGTGGACATCTGGAACAACACCCCGAAGACCACCAATCCGACTCGCGCACAGGTTGCCCAGTATGGACTGAATTACCTCCTGGATAACACGCCAACCTGTCTCACCGTGTCGCTGAACTGCCCGGCTGCGAACGGTTCGCCGGATCCCTATTATTACGGCTATGACACCTATCACGTGCAGACCGATTTCGAGTACGCCGATTTCAAATCCGATCTGGGCGACGGATGGACGTTCGACAACAAGGCGTATACCACCCGCTACTGGAACAAGCAGTTCTATCAGAACGGCGCCACCGTAAACCTGACTTCGGCGAAACCCAGCGGAGTCGACAAACTCAACGGCTACCGGCATGCCGGCGACACCGCTATCTTAAGCAAGGAAGTCAAATGGGGCGTCTTCCGCACCGGTGCCTGGTACGACTGGGCCTATACCGACCGCTATCAGTATCCGTCCAACATACTCACTCAGCTGGATACGCCTTTTCCGAACTTCCACGAGCATTTTGAAACGCTGTCCTTCCAGCCCTTTGCCGAATTCGAATGGCGTCCGCTGTCGAGGCTGGTGGTTACAGCCGGCATCAAGGACGCCAACTACAAAATGACTTTGAACCAGTACCAGGACAACGGCAAGACAGTAGGATGTCTCGGCGGGACGCTGTCGACCTTTCCTGCCACCAGCCCTTTCGCGGGCGCTCCCGACTGCATTGGTGGAGCGGCTTTTGTGACGCACAGTATCGACTACAACAATTGGCTGCCGACGCTCACCGCGCGTTATCGCCTGCAGGACCACTGGTCGGTTTATGCCCAGTTTGCCGAGGGCAGCGTCATTCCGCCGAGCGCCGTCTTCGACGTGCCGGGCGCGAACGTTCTGGTCCCCCAGAAGCCCACATTGGCCAAGAACTACCAGGTTGGTTCGGTCGTGAAATATAACCGGTGGACCCTGGATGCCGACGCCTATTACGTTCATTTCCAGAACGGTTTTGACTCTTACACCGACCCCGTTACTGCCGAAGCTGTCTTTGTCCCGACCGGCCCCTCAAATACCAAAGGTATTGAATTCGAAAGTAATATCGTGATCGGCCATGGGCTCAGTCTCTACCTGAACGGTTCCAAGGGCTCCGCGAAATATGCAGAGGGCCCGAACCTTCCCAACGGAGGTCTGTGGGTGGCGGACACGCCCAGAGACGTCGAAGCAATCGCCCTGCTCTGGCAGCACAGCAACTGGGACGTCGGTATTACCAACCATCGCGTCGGCAGGATGTACAACGATAACGGCACGATCACCTACGTGATCTACGGGCAAAAACTTCCCTTTCCCGCCGACCAGGCCATTTCCATCAATCCTTTCGATCTGACCAACGTGTTCGTCAACTACACCATTAAGAACGCGTCCCGGTTTCGAGGGACCAAGATCCAGTTCGCCGTCAACAATCTCGCCAACAGCCACAATGTTGTCGGAATAACCCCGGCCATTGCAGCCACGCCGAGTGCGCTTTTCGTGCCGAATGGGGCCGATCAAATGAATCTTCTGCCCGGGCGCAGCTTTACCATCACGGTAACCGGGGGCTACGCGCCGAGGCGGTAGGCCAGTTCACGGACGGCCAAGCGGCAGGTGGCCAGTGCGCCATTGCCGGGCCGCAGCATCCTGATTTCGCCGATCATAGTACCATTACTTTAGTACCATTACCCCGGAGTCTGCGTCAAAGCCACTCCATGCCGGATTTGTAGGACAATAGAGGGGTTACCTCTATGCGATATCTAGCTTTAGCCCTCGTTGCCGTGTCCATGATGTCCTGTAGCCGGGACCCGAACTACCTCAAGCAGAAGTACCTGCAGAGCGGTATCAAGTATTTTGACGGGGGACGCTACAAAGAAGCGTCGATCATGTTCCGGAAATCCATCGAGGCTGATCGAAAGTTCGGCCCTGCCTACTATCGTCTCGCTCTAACGGACCTGAAACAAGGCTTGGTGCCGAACGCGGTACCGGCGTTTCGACGCGCCCACGAGTTACTCAAGCCCGGCACGGACGACGCGAACGATACCGACCTGAAACTTTCGGAGATCATGATCATCGCCGCGCAGGCGCAGGAGAACAATGAGGCGATCCTCAAGGAAGTACAGCAAAACGTGGACGGATTGCTGAAGCGCAATCCCAAGGGATGGGAGGGCCATAAGCTGAGCGGCGATCTCGCCATGCTTGCAACCGCGAAACTGTACCGCGCGGCCAAAGTTGAGGATGCGAAGCAGGAACTTGGCGTCGCGATATCCGAATACCGTCAGGCCCTCACGGTGAAACCCGGCGATCCCATCATCACGCTGGCCCTGGGACGCACTCTGGTGGTGGATGGCGAAGCCGGTGAGGCGGAAACGCTCTTCAGGAGCATGATCCAGAAGGACAAGAAAAACCTGAACGGCTACTATGAGCTGTATCGCGTCTACCTCAACCAGCGGAAAATCCCGGAAGCGGAGGCAATCCTCAGGAACGCGATTCAGAATAATCCGAAGGATCCCCAGTTGCGGCTCACACTGGCTCAGTTCTACTACGGTACGAATAAGCGCCCCGAACTGGTTGCGCTGCTGAACCAGATGAAGGGCGATCTCAAACAGTTCCCGAACGCCTACCTGCAATCCGGCGATTTCTTTCTTCGCGTGAACGCCGCCGACGAGGCGATCAAGCAGTATGAGGAAGGAATTCGGAAGGATCCCTCGCGCAAAAACACGTATCTCAAACACGAAATCGAGGCTTACGTGCGCACGGGAAAGATCGCGCTGGCGTACGACAAGAACGAACTGATTCTCAAGAACGACCCAAAAGACGCCGAATCCCGCGGGCTGCAGGCGACTTTCATGCTCGACAGGGGCGACGTAAATAAAGCCATGGGCGAGCTGCAGTCGGTGGTGACCGCGAAGCCCAACAATTTCGTCGCCCGCTTCAATCTGGGGCGCGCACACTTCGCCCGCGGCGAGTATGAGCAGGCACGGCAGGAGTTCGACGCCGCCATCCAGTTGCGTCCCGATTATATTCCCGCCCGGCTGGCCCAGATCCAGGTCTCTCTGCTCAGAGGCGACAGCGACGCGGCTCTGCATCAGGCCGATGAAACAATCCGGATCGCCCCCAACAATGTCCAGGCCAGGGTCATGAAAGCCGCCGCCCTGCAGCGTCTCCAGCGTTTTGACGAAGCGCGGACCTTGTTGAACGCCATCATCGACAAGCAGCCGAAACAGGTTGACACTCTGCTCGAATTGGGCGTGCTTGATCTGAACCAGAAGAAAATAAAGGACGCGGAGGAGCTTTTCCGCCGGGCTTGGGAAGCGGATCCCAACAACTTGCGCGGGTTACTCGGAGAATCGCGAGCCTACCTGCTGGATAACCAACCCGATAAATCGGTCCAGCTGATTGAGGTCGAGTCGCAGAAGAAGCCGGCGAATCTCGACCTCCAGCGGGAAGTCGGGAATGCGCAATTGACCGCCGGCCAGTATGATAAAGCCGTCGCGACCTTTCAGGCTCTGATGGCTAAAGTTTCCGAGACACGGCAGCAGTCGGACCTCTGGACCCGTATCGGCGAGTCGTATCTAAGAAAGGGCGACGTCCAGCAGGCCATCAATTCACTGGAGAAGGCGCGCCAGGGCCAGCCCAATAATACCGTGCTGACGACCAATCTTGGGATGCTCTACGAGATGGAGAACAAGAGCGATGTGGCCCGCAAATACTACGAAATGTCGATCAAGGTGGACCCGAACAACCCGCTCGCGCTCAATAATCTCGCCTACCTGATTTCACAGACGAATGGCGATCTCGATCAGGCGCTGACCTACGCCACCCGCGCCAAACAGCGCCTCCCGGAACACGCCGAAGTCAACGATACGCTGGGCTTGATTTATATCAGGAAGAACCTGACCGACCAGGCGATCGATACGTTCCGTACGCTGGTTGTAAAGGCGCCGCAAAATCCGACCTATCACTACCACTACGCGATGGCGCTCCTGCAGAAGGGCGACCGCGAGACCGCGAAAAAGGAATGCCAGACCGCCCTCGCGGATAAGCCCAACAAACAGCAGGAAAACGACATCCGCCAGCTTATGGCAAAAGTGGGCTGAACAGGTTCCCGCACATAAGGCTCAATACGATCGCGGCCGGTACCCGGGGCGCGACCTTACCCGGTAATGCTTTCCGGTGTCGCTGACAATCTGAATATCGATCTTCCGGAATCCTTCGTTCGGATTCGGCGCCGGATAGTAGGTCACCGTATAAGAATTCCCCAAATCTTCCCGGATCGCTTCAAAGGCCTCTACCTGCTTCTGCCACGTCTTCGCCCAGTACGCCTTGCCGCCGGTCCGCGTGGAAATCCTCTTGAACACATTACTCGAGATCGGGTCCTTGTTGACGTCGTTCGTCGAGATCACGTAAATCGGAATTCCTTCGTCTTCGGCCACCGCGCGAACGTCATCCGGCGCCACCATGCTCGCGTTGTCGGGTCCGTTCGAGAACACGATAACCACCTTGCGCCCCGGTACTTTCGCGGCATCGCGCAACGTCAGCAGCAATCCGTTGTAGAGCGCCGTATCGTCGCCTGCCACCGATTTACGGAGTCCGAAAATCGCGTCGTTCCGGTCGCCTGTCAGGTTCGCCGCGCGCGACAAATTGCGGCTGAAGGTGTAAACCGCCACTGAATCCGACTTGTCGAGACCTCTGACAAAATCGGCGATCGCGTCTTCCGCGTAGACAAACCCGTGATACATGAAGTTGCTGGTGTCGAACAAAACGAACACATTCGTGCCTACGAACGCATCGCCGCCCGCGTTGGGGTTGACCAAGGTGGAATTGGCTGCGTTGGTTTCTTTGGCTGCGAGTTCAGCCTGTTCGGCAGGGGCCATCGGCTTCACCGTGCCGTCGTCCAGAATCTGCATGGCGGGCCGGTTTCCTTCTGAAAATGTGGCCAGCTTTTCTTTGATCCCGTCTTCCATGATGCGGAAGTCCGCGGGCTTCAGGCCATTTACATACTTTCCTTTGTTGTCGGTGACCGTGAAGCTCAGGACCACCAGATCGACCCTAGATTTGAAAACCGGGGTGCGCGCGGCACTCGCCGTATTCAATGTGGCCGCTTCCTGCGCATACAGCCAGATCCCACCGCCCGCAGCCGCGAGACATCCAGCCAGTACCCCAAAACGAGCCCAATTTCCGAGTTTCAGTACCCTCATTTTCCGCCTGCCCCCCGCTCCCGTT
>Ga0181536_10004502_pt1 | contig 14701 bp, 11 predicted proteins | sample PEATcosm2014_Bin_41_FD_121105 | JGI IMG/M metagenome (GOLD analysis project Ga0181536, IMG submission 121105) | Peatland microbial communities from MTU Mesocosm Facility, Houghton, MI, USA - PEATcosm2014_Bin17_60_metaG | ecosystem: Environmental > Terrestrial > Soil > Wetlands > Peat | place... | reverse complement strand
GCGAACGGCGGCGGATTCGGCGGGGGCAACAGCGCCAACATGAACGTGCAGCTCAAACCCGAGAACCAGCGCGACGTCACCACCGATCAGGTCATCGCCCGCATACGCCGGAAGACCGGAAATATGCCCGGCGCTCAGCTCTTCCTGCAAAACTCCCAGGATATCCGCATCGGCGGCAGGCAAAGCAACGCCCAGTATCAGTACACGCTGCAGTCGCCGGATTTCGACCAGCTCGGGATGTGGGGCCCCAGAGTTCTGGCCCGCCTTCTGCGCCTCCCGGTTATTGCCGACGTCAGTTCCGATCAGCAGAATTCCGGCCTGTCGTCCAATGTGGTGATCGATCGGGATACGGCTTCCCGCCTCGGTCTGACCGCCCAGGCGGTGGACAGCGCGCTTTACGACGCGTTCGGCCAGCGCCAGGTCTCGACCATGTACAAGTCGATCAACCAGTATCACGTGGTGCTGGCGCTCGAACAGCAGTGGTGGGAAAGCCCGGATTTTCTGGACAAGATTTATATTCAGACCCCCCGCGGCGTCGACGTTCCCCTGTCCACCTTCACCCACTTTCACCAGGGAATAACGCCGCTCTCACTCTCGCATCAGGGTCAGTTCCCTGCCAGCACGATTTCTTTCAATCTGGTGGAAGGCGCGTCGCTCGACGACGCCGTCCAGGCCATCAACAGAGCGGAAATTGAAATGGGCATGCCCACCAGTATCACGGGTAAATTCGCCGGTACCGCCGCCCAGTTCCAGGCCTCGCTGAAGGATCAGCCGACTCTCATTCTGACGGCATTGGTCGCCGTCTACATCGTTCTCGGCATTCTCTATGAAAGCCTCATCCATCCGCTGACGATCATTTCGACATTGCCCTCGGCCGGAGTCGGCGCTCTCATTGCGCTGGTCCTGTTCCGGACCGAGCTGACCATTATTGCCATGATCGGGATCATTCTCCTGATCGGCATTGTGAAGAAGAATGCCATCATGATGATCGATTTCGCTCTCGCCGCCGCACGCGAGCAGGGTTTGAACGCGCGCGACGCGATCTTCCAGGCCTGCCTGCTGCGTTTCCGGCCTATCATGATGACCACCGCCTGCGCTCTGCTGGGCGGAATGCCTCTCGCCCTTGGACTGGGCGCTGGCTCCGAGCTCCGCCGCCCGCTCGGAATCACCATTGTCGGCGGATTAATTATGAGCCAGATGCTGACCCTGTTTACTACCCCCGTTATTTATCTCTATCTCGACGCGCTCGGCAAGCGTTTCAGCCGCCAGCCCGACTACAGCCACAGGCCCGGTATTCTTATTCCCGGCGGCGCCGCGGAGAGTGCCGATTAATGTTTTACCGCTGGCAACTGGCGGCAGCCGCCGCCATCTTTTGTTCTGCCTGCACCATCGGCCCCAGGTATCAGGCGCCTGTGGCCCAGGCGCCTCCTGCATTCAAGGAATTGGCCAATAACGATCAGTGGAAGATGGCCACTCCCAGCGACGATTTGATCAAAGGCAAGTGGTGGGAGATCTTTGGCGATCCTCAGCTCAACGCCCTTGAGGAAATGGTTAACATTAATAACCAGAACGTGAAACAGGCCGAAGCGCAGTTCCTCGAGGCACGCGCTCTGGTGAATTTGCAGCACGCCGGTTACTATCCCTCCATCGGATCGACTCCCGCCATTACGCAATCGGACAGGGGGGCTAACGTGACAGGCGGTAAAGGCGGCACTTCGCAGACTTATACACTGCCCGTCGCCGCGACCTGGGAACCGGATCTGTGGGGACGTGTCCGTCTGGCGGTTGAGAACGCCAGCGCCAACGCGCAGGTGAGCGCGGCGGATCTGGAAAATATTCGTTTGAGCGCGCAGGCGCAACTCGCGACCGACTATTTCGAGCTCCTGGGCGCGGATATGCAGATCGCGGTGTTGACTGATACGATCGCGGCCTATCAAAAGAACCTTGAGCTGACGCAAAACCGGTACGTCGGCGGCGTGGCGGCACGTTCGGACGTGGCGCTCGCCCAGACGCAGCTTCAGGGAGCGCGGGCTCAGCAGACCGATCAAAGGGTGACGCGCGCACAGCTCGGACACGCGATCGCGATGCTCACCGGCCGGCCTGCGCAGGCCCTCGAGATCCCGGTGGGCAAGATCGCCGCGGCGCCGCCGCCCATCCCGATAGCGGTACCCTCGCAGCTGCTCGAGCGTCGCCCGGACATCTCCGCCAGCGAACGCCTGGTGATGGCTGCGAATGCCAATATCGGCATCGCCCAGGCTGCCTACTACCCCACGCTGACGCTCTCCGCCACCGCCGGTTTTACCTCTACGGCCGAGGACATCGCGAAATTGCTGACATGGGCGAGCCGTACCTGGTCGGCGGGACCCTCGGTATCGGAGACCTTATTCGATTTTGGCCGCCGCGGGGCGACGTTACAGAATGTCCAGTCGGCTTACGACGCTACTGTCGCCAGTTACCGGCAAACCGTTCTGGCGGCTTTTCAGGAGGTCGAAGACGATCTGGCCGCCCTGCGGTATCTGGCCGAGGAAGCGGCCCAGCAGCAGGAAGCAGTCGCCGCCGCCCAGTTGTCTCTGCAGCTCGAAACCGACCAGTACAAGGCGGGAACGGTTTCTTACCTGAACGTCATTACGACCCAGACCATTGCTCTCGGAGATGAGCAAACGGCCGTGACTCTGCTGCAGCGCCGCATGGCGTCCGCCGTGGACCTCGTGAAGGCCATGGGCGGCGGCTGGGATGCCTCGAAGCTTCCGTCCACGGACCAGATTCGTTCGGTCGCGATGGCGGATCCTAAAAACACGAACAGTGTTGCGCAGCCGACGGGCGCCGTTACGATACAGCAGGTCAGCGCGAAACAGTAAGTAGCTCGGCAGGCGAAACCGCCTGCCCCACATCCCCCCTTCCATTCGGCCTCCGGTAATAGTAATATCTCGGTCAGCGCCGCGGGCCAACCAGTCCGCGGCTGGCTGGGAGGCCTACTATGTTTGACAGCCTGGACGAGCAGATTAAGCATGAAGAGCAGTCTTCTACTAAAGAACGTATTCTGCGGTACATTGCGATCGCTGCCGCCTGCGTACTGATTATTGGCGGGTTGATCGAGGCGGCTCAACACCTTCAATAGTTAATAGTTAACCGCGTGAAACACATTTGAGGCCACGGTTAACTTTATAATTTAACCGTGCGCCGAAAATTTGCCATTTCGGTGTCCAGCCTGTTATTGGTTGCCCTCTGGACATCGATCTCGTTCCGGCATCCCGCGCATGCCCAGACCAGCGGCGTGCCGCGCGCGAGCATCTCTTCCGTCCGTGTCCTGTTCGGGCTGACCGACACTGAGCCCACGAGCTGGGATGGAACCGTCGCCGTCGACTCCGGAACCGTCAAAGCCATTCAGGGGTGGCGTTTCGGTCCGGAGGATTCAACCGATTACTCCAGTTCATGGAAAGCGGCCACGCGCGCTCAGGGCACGGGACCCGACAGCATCCTTGAGAACGGCGTCCTGATTACGGCCGAAGCCTCGCCTGAGGCCCGCTGGAGCCTGCATACGCCGAAAGGCGACTTCTCCTTCACGCTGCATGACATTCCCTGGGGAGACCAGAAAACTTTTCTCGACGGCTCCGTCGCAGTCGACCGCGTGCCGCCCACCGCGCAACTGACAACCTCCGACGACGACGAGGACTATCCGGCGATTGCCCGCGTCGGCGACAGCATCTGGGTCTCGTTCGTGCGTTTCGCGCACAGCGCCCGCGAGATGGAATCGTTTCCGCAGCTCGCGCAGGCGCCTGTGAGCTTCGACTATCTGGCGCGTCCGGCGGGAGGGGACCAGGTCTTCGCCATGCGCTATTCGATCTCGACCGGTAAATGGGACGCGCCGATTCCGGTTTCGACGCGCGGTGAAGACGTGGCCGGCGCGGCCATCGCCGTCGACGGTCAGAATCGAGTCTGGACCATCTGGTCGGCGCGGCGCAACGGTAATTCCGATCTGTACGCGCGCTTCGGTCGCGATGGCGCGTGGGGACCGGAAATGCGCCTGACTTCGAACCCCGGCGCCGATCTGAATCCCGTCGCTACCACCGATTCCGCCGGCCGCGTCTGGATTGCATGGCAGGGATTCCGCAGCAACAATCTCGAAGTGCTGGCGGCCGCGCAGAACGGAGAGTCCTTTTCGCCGGAGACTGTCGTATCGTTTTCACCGGCCAGCGATTGGGACCCCGCCATCGCCGCCTCTCCGGTCGGCGACGTCGCGGTGGCATGGGACACCTTCGACAAAGGCGATTACGACGTCTGGTATCGCCGTCTGCGCCTTCCGGCGAACGGCAGCGATCTGCAAATGGACCCTCCCGTCGCTGTCGCGGCCACCGAAGATTTCGAAGCGCACGCCAGCATCGCCTTCGATGCACGCAATCGTCTCTGGGCCGCTTACGAAGTCTCGGGGCCTCGCTGGGGCAAGAACTTCGGCGCGTATGAAACCACTGGCACGCCTCTTTATGAGGACCGGGACATCCGCGTCAAATGCTTCGACGGCGACGCGGCATTTGTCACGTCCGGCGATCTGATCAACGTGATGCCGGGGCCGCCGGCAGCGCTGCGGCGCGCGCGTCAGGTCCGCCCCAACCGCAACCTGCTGGTGCCCAATCCGAATATGGCGCGCAATCGCCGTCCGGCTCAGGCCATCGGTCCGCGGGCGAATGCGCCGCTCAACAGTCTGCCCCGGCTTGCCATCGACTCCGCCGGCGCCGTGTACCTCGCGTTCCGGTCGCTCGACGGACCGTTCAATTCGCGCTCGCCGGTCGGCTCGGTCTGGTTTGAGCATGTGGCGTACTTCGACGGGCACAATTGGTATGGCCCCGTGTTTCTGCCGCGTACCGACGGCCTTCTCGGCAGCCGGCCGGCGCTGGTGGCCTTCGAGCCGGGGCATCTGCTCGCTGTTTCCGCCATGGACCACCGGCAATCCACCCCCCAAGGGCTGGGCGCGCTGGCTGCGGACCGCATTAACAGCGATCTCTACTCGGCCGATCTGCGGCTGGATGGCGTGCCCGCACCCGCCGCGAAGGCGGAGCTGATGAAGATTAAACCCGAGCGTCCCTCACCGCCCGATCCCGGCGTGAAGGAGGAACGCGAGCAAGTGGCTTTCGCGCGCGGTTACCGCATCCCGGCCGAAGGCCGGCAACTGCGTATTCTGCGCGGCGATTTCAACCGGCATACGGAGTATTCGGTCGATGGCGCCCGTGACGGCTCTCTCGCCGACGCATATCGCTACATGATCGACGCGGCCGCGTTCGATTGGGGCGGTTGCTGCGATAACGAGAACGGCGGTGGTCACGAGTACTTCTGGTGGACGCAGCAGAAGGTGAGCGACGAGTTTGCTCTCGACGGCGCTTTCGTGCCCATGTTCTCGTTCCAGCACGCGGTTGCGTATCCCGAAGGTCAGCGCAGTCTGCTCTTCGCCAAACGCGGCATTCGACCCATCCAGCATCTGCCGATCGTGAAGGACAGCAGTGAAGCGCCCGACACGCAGCTCTTATACAAGTACCTGCGGGCATTTGGCGGTATCTCCGTGCCGCACGCATCGGCGACGAACTTCGGAACCGACTGGCGCGACCACGATCCCGAAGTCGAGCCGGTGGTCGAGATCTATCAGGGCGATCGCCAGAGTTATGAGCGGGCCGACGCCCCGCGCGCGGCGAGACCCGACGACGCTATTGCGGGATGGCATCCCCTGGGCGCGGTCACGGCGGCCCTCGACAAAGGCTACCGGCTGGGTTTCGTGGCCTCGAGCGATCATTTTTCCACGCATCTGTCCTATGCGAACGTGCTCGTTTCCGCACCCACGCGCGAAGCGATTCTCGATGCGTTTCACAAGCGGCACGTCTATGCTTCGACCGACAACATCGTAGCCGATATACGCTCCGGCGATCACATCATGGGCGACGAATTCTCGCTGTCCGGACCGCCTTCGCTCACGGTGAAGCTGATCGGAACGGCTTCGTTCGCGAGGGTGACGGTCGTGAAGGACGGGCGCGACGCCTACGTGATCGAGCCGAAGGCGAAGGAAGTGGATTTTACCTGGCGCGACGATGCGGCGCAGGCCGGCAAAACGTCTTACTACTATGTGCGCGGCGAGCAATCCGACGGGCAGCTGGTCTGGGCCAGCCCGATGTGGATCACGTCGAAATGAATGTGGGGCAGGTTTCCAGCCTGCCCTTTAAATCACAGCTTCTCAATCACGGCGTCGGTGAACTCTTCGGTCGCGGCGGAGCCGCCCGTGTCATGCGTGAGATGTTTCCCCTCGCTGTAGACAGCCTCGATCGCCTTCTGCAGTCTCACCGCCGCCTCGCGCTCGCCCAGATGCGCCAGCATCAGACGCGCCGACTGCATCAGCGCCGTCGGATTCGCAATGCCTTTACCGGCGATATCCGGCGCCGATCCGTGCACCGCCTCGAATACCGCGCAGTTGTCGCCCAGATTCGCGCCCGGCACGATCCCGAGGCCTCCCACCAGGCCCGCACACAAATCGGAAACAATGTCGCCGTACAGATTCGGCAGCACGAGAACGTCGAATGTTTCCGGACGCATAACCAGCTGCATGCACGCGTTGTCCACGATCAGTTCGCTGTACGCGATTCCCGGAAATCCTTCCGCCGCCTCACGGCAGCAGCGCAGAAACAGGCCATCGCTCATCTTCATGATGTTGGCTTTGTGAATCGCCACCACCTTTTTTCTGTCCTCTTTAGCGGCATACTCGAACGCGGCCTTCGCAATCCGCATCGAAGCGGTTCTCGTGATCACCTTGAGGCTCTCGACGACGTCCGTCACCACTTCATGCTCGATGCCCGAATAAAGGTCCTCCGTGTTCTCGCGGAAGATCACCAGGTCGATGGGCAGATCGGCGAAGCGCGTCTTCAGCCCGGGCAGCATCCGCACGGGGCGGAAATTCACGAACAGATCGAGCCGTTTGCGCAGCGCGACATTGACGCTGGAATGTCCTTTGCCGACGGGCGTCCCTACCGGCCCCTTGAGTCCCACTTTCGTGCGGGCCAGGGATGCATAAACCGCCTCCGGCAGATAGCTGCCCGTGGCGCGTTCGGCGTCCACGCCGGCGTCCACGCGTTCCCATTCGACTTTGACCCCGGTGGCCTCGACGGCGCGCACCGTCGCAAGCGCTACTTCCGGGCCGATTCCGTCGCCGGGAATGAGAGTGATTTTGTACGCCATGTATCGTAAGTATACGAATCATGTCCTTCCGGCTTCGCACGGCAAAGGGAAAGCTGAAGATCGAGCATGCCATTCTGGACAGCCTGCGCCCGGTGCTGGAGCGTCTTGTAGCGCGCGAAGACATCCGGTCGATCATTCCCGGCGTAATCCGCCCGGTGCGCGACGCGAAAGGCACGGTCAAAATCCATATCACGGTTCCGACGCAGAACGGATGGAAGGCCATCGGGCTTTCGAACGGCGCGCGCCAGGAATTATTCATCAGCACTGCGATGACCCAGGAGCAGCTCACGGCCGCCATTGACGAAGCTCTCAGCTGATGTGGGGCAGGCGGTTCCGCCTGCCTGGCCTCTTGCGGCCCCAAGCCGTTGTATAATCGATATTTCCTGGACAAATGCCAAAACGTACTTTCCAACCGAACAACCGCCGCCGCGCCAAAACGCACGGATTTCGGAGCCGCATGAAGACCGCCGACGGCCAGGCCGTCATTTCTCGCCGGCGCGCCTCCGGCCGCAAGAAGCTGACCGTCAGCTCGGAGAGGTAGCCCGGATACCAGGCTTTCCCAAAAGTGTCCGGCTGCTGCGATCAGGCGATTTCCGAAAGGTTTATGACCAGGGAACGCGTTATACGTGCCCGCTCTTCGCCGCTTTCAGCCTCGCTGCGCCCGACGGGCCCCGCATCGGATTCACCACTCCCAGGGCTCTCGGCAATGCCGCCGTCCGCAATCGCATCAAACGCCGGGTGCGTGAAGCCGTCCGGCTCGAACTGGAATTATTGAGTCCCGAGTGGTCCATCGTATTCAATCCCCGGCGAAAGGCTCTCGATTGCCTCTTCTCGGATCTGCAGGCGGAAGTCCGGCGCTTTTTCATTGGTCGCCGCGCGCCGTCCCCGTCCTGCTCCTCACCGGGTACAAGCGTCTGATTTCGCCTCTCCTGCCGTCCGCCTGCCGTTACTATCCGACCTGCTCGGATTACATGCGCGAAGCCATCGAGCGGCACGGCGTAGCGAGAGGTTTCTGGCTCGGCCTGAAACGGCTGGGCCGTTGTCATCCCTTTCACGCGGGGGGAAGCGATCCCGTGCCGTCCCAATTCAAATGAGCTCCCCTACACCCCCGCAAAGAGAAATGTCGAACGAAGTGCGGATGGTCGTCGCCTTCGTACTGATGGGGCTCATCCTCGTGGTGACGCCCTGGGCTTACCGGAAGCTCGGTATTACGCCTCCGCAGCCCGCGCCCACGCAGGCGAAGATCCCAGCCCCGAAGCCGTCCGTCCAGCCGCCCACTACAGCCAGCGGAGCACCCGTACATATGGCCGACCAGCCCGAGGCGGGAAAATCCGCTGCGGAACCCGTCGCGACCGCGGTCTCCGCCGCCGCCGAGCAGGAGCAGGTGGTCGACACCGCGCTCTATCACGTTGTGTTTTCCAATCGCGGCGCGGTGGTCAAAAGCTGGACCCTCAAGAATTACAAAGACAGCGCAGGCAAACCGCTCGAGCTCGTAAACCAGCCTGGCGCCGAAAAGGTTGGCTTCCCCTTCTCCCTGCAGTTTCGCGGCGAGGGGAAGCAGCCTTCGACGGATTTGAACAAGGCCCTGTGGGTGGCCCATCCCGGCCCGGGCGGCCTCGGCGTCCAGTATGAGTTTTCCGACGGCCGCACCAGCGCGACCAAAACCTTCGCGTTTCAGCGCGACGCCTATATGGTCCAGTATTCCGACGATATCGCGCTGGCTGGCGGAGGCATTCCTCATCTGGTTCAATGGCGCGGCGGATTCGGCGACATGGCCGTCCAGAACGCCTCCGGACTGCAGCACTCCATCCACTACGACACAGAAAAAGGGAAGCTCATCCAGACCGTGGCAAAATCCGCCAAGAACGGTCCCGTGAATGCCGACGGATCGTTTTCCTTCGCCGGCATCGACGATCAGTATTTCGCCGCGGCCTTCCTGCCCGCGTCCGGCGCCACGCTTCAGACCACGACGTTCGACGATCTGGTTCCGTCGCCTTTCAACACGACGAACGACGCATATCCCGGCGTCGCCGTCGGCGGCAGCACGCAGAACCGGCTGGCGCTCTACCTCGGTCCCAAGGAAGTGTCCCTGCTGCATCAGGTCAATTCGAAACTCGACGGCATCGTGGACTGGGGATTCTTCGGCATCATCGCCAAGCCGCTCTTCCAGGTTCTGCACTGGATGAACGACGCCTTCGTCCACAATTACGGCTGGTCGATCATCGTGCTGACGATTATCCTCAACGTCGCGCAGTTTCCGCTGAAGATCGCCAATCTGAAATCGATGCGCAAAATGCAGGCGCTGCAGCCCGAGATCAAAGCCATCAACGACAAGTACAAGGGCGTCGGCATGAGCGACCCGAAGGCCGCCAACAAGCAGCAGGAGATCATGGATCTCTACAAGAAGCATGGGGTCAATCCGATGGGCGGATGCATTCCCCTGCTGATCCAGATGCCGTTCCTGTATGCGTTTTACAAGGTGCTGGGCGTGTCCATCGAGATGCGCCACGCCACATGGCTCTGGGTGGGCGACCTGTCGCAGCCCGAACATCTCGCCATCCGCGTGCTGCCGCTGATGCTGATTGTCACCGGCTACCTGCTGCAGCGGATGACGCCGCAGCCAGCCACTACCGGCGATAACAGCCAGCAAAAGATGATGCAGTTCATGCCTTTGATCTGGGGCTTTTTCTTCTGGAATATGTCGTGCGGTGTGGTGTTATACTGGCTCACTAACAATATGGTTGGCATGGGACAGCAATGGTTCTTCAACAAGACGGCCGGTCCCGTGGAGGCGGTGGCCGCGGCGAAGAAGTTGGCCCCGAAGAACGGCAGGAAGAGGACTTGAATCCCAAGTATTCGGTTCACGACACCGGTCCCAGGATCGATCAGTTTCTTCGCCAGATCATCGCGGACGGCAAATTTCAACTGAGCTTCGCCATCGAGCCTGGCGACAACAGTAATCCCGATTTCGAAAATCCCGATCTGCTCGTCAAGTTCCATGGCCACGACGTAGATATGCTGCTGGCGAACCGCGCCGAGCTTCTGCTGGCTCTCGAACTTGTCACTCAGGAATTCCTCCGTCTTCACTCCGACGATCATTCGCGGATTTCTTTCGATGCGAACGATTACCGGGCGCTGCGGATCGAAGAATTGCGCGTGAGCGCTCTGGCCGCGGCCGAGAAGGTCAAGCGTACGGGTACGCCGTTCCGCTTCAATCCGATGAACAGCCGAGAGCGGCGCGTGATACACATTGCTTTGCGCAACGAAGGCGAACTGCGCAGTGAGAGCGCAGGTGCGGGACCCTTTCGCCACGTGGTGATCTATCCCGCGGGGATGCCGTCGTTGCCGGATGTGCCGCCGCCGCCGCAGCGCCCGTACGAGCGCGAGCGCCGCCCGCCGCGCGGCCGCCGCTGAGCTTCTGAGCCTGCTGAAAGCAGGCTGCAGGCTGAAAGCCCGCCCCACATAAAACCAGAGAATCCGCCCGCTCCGGGCCACCATTTTATGGATGGCTTACCACGAAAGGCGCCTCCCGCACTTCGATCTGGTTGGACATCCGCTCTTCGTAACCTTCCGCCTGCATGGCAGCCTTCCGGCCAATCGTGTCTTTCCCTCAGAAACCTCCGGAAAAGCCTTCGTCGCCATGGATCGTATTTTGGACGTCGCCACCACCGGACCCCGATATTTAACCATGCCCGAAATCGCCAATCTTGTCGTAGCATCCATACTCGACGGGCACCGCCGATTCCACCGCTACGAACTCCACGCCTTCGCAGTCATGGCAAATCACGTGCACCTGCTGGTAACTCCTCACATTCCATCGGCGCAATGGTTACGCTTTCTAAAAGGTTCCACTGCCCGTGAAGCCAACCGCCTACTGGGTCGCACGGGCCAGCCTTTCTGGCAGGACGAAAGCTACGACCACGTCGTCAGAGACGGCCCTGAGCTGGAACGTATCCGCTGCTACATTGAAAGCAACCCTGTAAAAGCAGGTTTGGTCGCCTTAGCCAGGGACTTTCGATGGTCAAGCGCCGCCCCACAATAGTTCTGCTGGTTTTTTGTGGGGCAGGCTTTCAGCCTGCAGCCTGCTTCCAGCAGGCTTGATCCAATGAAGCTTCACGACACCATCGTTGCTGTCTCGACTCCGCCCGGCCGCGGCGCCATCGGCATCGTTCGCCTCTCCGGCCCTGATTCCGTCCGGATCGCCGGAGCTCTGATCGCCCTCCGGCATGATCTCCGTTCCTGGTCCTCCACACTCGGCGAACTTCTCGATGACGAGGGCGGCGCGATCGACGAGGTCGTCGTCACATACTTTGCCGCGCCCCGTTCCTATACCGCCGAGGATGTCATCGAAATCTCCTGCCACGGCACGCCGGTCATCCTCAGGCATTGCCTCGACCGGGCCGTGCGCGCGGGCGCGCGGCTCGCCGAACCGGGTGAATTCACTCTGCGGGCCTTTCTCAACGGCCGCATCGACCTTCCCCAGGCCGAAGCTGTCCGCGACCTGATCGAGGCCACCACGCTCTATCAGGCGCGCGTCGCCGCCCGCCAGACGCAGGGCGCCCTCGCCCGCCAGCTTGCGCCGATCAAGGCCCAGTTGCTGGAACTGATCGCCCTTCTCGAAGCCGGCATCGATTTCGCAGAAGACGACATCTCCGTCGCCCCCGCCTCCGAGATTCTGCGCCGCATCGCACCCATCATCCAGCAGACCGCGGCTCTCGCCCGCAGCTTCCGTTACGGGAACCTCGTTCGCTCCGGTTTTTCGCTCGCCATCGTCGGACCACCCAACGCCGGCAAAAGCAGCCTGTTTAACCGCCTTTTACAGCAGGATCGCGCCATAGTCACCGAAATTCCCGGGACAACGCGCGATCTTGTCTCGGAAATGGCTGAATTATCCGGAATTCCCGTGCGCATGGTCGACACGGCCGGGATTCGCCAGACCAGCGAGCGGATCGAGCAACTTGGCATCGAGCGCAGCTTTCAGGCCATGTCCGACGCCGATCTGACCATCGTCGTGATCGATGGCGCCGCGCGCGGGCCGGCGGAAGAACTCATTGCCAGGGCGCGCGAACAGGGCTCCCTCCTGATCGTCGCCAATAAGTGCGATCTGCCGGCGTTTGCCGCCAACGACTGCGAATACCGTGTTTCCGCGCTCACTGGTGAAGGGTTCGACGCACTGCGGCAGGCCGTCCTCGATGTCCTCGCTCCTCGCGGCGACCTCGAACTGCAAGGCGGCTTCATTACCAGCGTGCGCCACGAGAACCTTCTGCGCGAGGCCTCTGTCATGCTGGAAAAAGCGCAAAGCGCCGCTTCCGCGGGTATTCCGCATGAATTTCTACTGATTGATCTATATTGCGCTCTCCAGCCGATCGACGCCATCACCGGCGCGACCACTGCCGACGACATCCTTCACCGGATTTTTGCCACTTTCTGCATAGGAAAATAGAAATTAAGGCGCTTAAGCCCGGTAGTTCCCCTGGGTATTCTCCTCTTATGCAACAGTGTATTCTGAAAAAGACCCAATGGGTTGTCCTCTGGCGCAATTTGGTCTCCGCAGTCGCGCGTGAAGGGAGAAAGTCATGGCGAAGCCGCTGCTTCAATACTATTTGCACCAGCTCGGCACTTGCGAATCGTGGCCGGAAAAAACAGCCATTGTTCTGATCGTGGACTCGGCGGGCCGCCTGGTCCGGTGGAACCGCGCAGCCGAAGCTCTGATCGGCTACTCGGAAACAGAAATGGTCGGAAATGTTCTGTGGGATACGCTGATATTTAAAGAGGATATTGAGCCAGTAAAGCGGCAATTAAAATGGATTATGTCGGGATGTTCTCCGGTGTTTCTTGAATATCGGTGGAGGCTTCGCGACGGCACCGCCCGATGGATGGCTTGTTCGAACTTCGAACGTCGGACTTCTCCCGACGGCATGGAATGCCTGGCTTTTACGGCGACCGATATCACTGCAGCCCGCCTCACGCGCGACTGGCGGAACTCTGTTTGTGCGGAATTCGCTCGGGCTCGAGAGACCGAGCGTCACGAGATTTCGCGATTTATTCATGACACAATTGCCCAGAACCTGGTCGCTTTGACGTTTCACATCGAACAATGGCGGCGAGGCCCGGGAACTGCCGGTGCGGGCGCAGCCCTCGACCTGGTCGACCGCTGTTGCCGGGATGTGCGCCTGCTCGGGTATATGCTTGCGCCTGCAGATCTCGGTGACGGCGGTCTTCTTGAAGCGATGGAGAGGCACGGCAGAACCTTGCGGGAGGCGGGCGCGATTGACATCGACTTCCGTGCCGAAACGGATCAGGAGCTTCTGTCGCCCGAAGCCCGCAGCGTGCTTTTCTCCGCCGTGCAGGAGTTTACGGCCAAAGCCATCACCAACGGCGCAAACAAGCAACTCGGCATCGTGCTGAGCAGCGAGGGCCCTTCCGTCCTGCTGGAAATGAAAGGCTCTTTCGATTCGCAGGGCGAGGCCGGCCGCGACCTCGGCTGCCCCGCGATCCGGGAGCGGGTTGGGGCGCTCGGCGGACGCCTCGACATGACGCCGGGTTCCGTCCGCATCGCACTTCCCACAGCGCTCACCGCCGCCGCCTGATGAGTATTGTCAGGATTTTGGTCGCCGACGATCATGAACTGGTCCGGCGGGGCTTGACCAGCATTGTCACTGAGAGTCATCCGGACGACTGGCAGATCGTCGCGCAGGCCACGAACGGCCTCGAAGCGATCGAGATGGGAGAGTCGCTGCAGCCGGACGTCGCTATCGTCGACCTCGGCATGCCCGGTTGCAGTGGTCTGGAAGTCACGGAGCGACTGGTCAAGTCGGTACCAGGCATTCGCATCATGGTTCTCACAATGTATGCGGCGGCGCCGGTTCTGCGTCACCTGCAGAAAGCCGGCGCGAGTGCTTTCATGGCGAAGAATGAAGCCCCCCGGCTGCTGGTATCCGCCCTGGAACGAGTGCTGGCCGGCGAGCCGTTTTTTGCATCCACCAACGCCTGGCGGCCCGTGCGGGAAATCGAACCTCCCGAATACGTTCCCGCCCAATATCTTCTGACCCCGCGCGAACTCGAGGTGTTCCGCCTTCTGGCGCTGGGCAGAAGCAATAAAGAACTGGCCGGCGACCTCAACATCAGTGTGCGGACGGTGGAGAGCCACCACGCCAACATCCTTGCCAAACTCAATTCGGAATCGGTAGGCGAACTGGTCCGCATCGCCATCCGCGACGGCGTCATCTGATGCGGGGCAGCCCATCCTGGCTGCGCCCTTCTTCCACGTTTTACGCCGCCGGAAGGGTGAAGAAGAATGTCGATCCTTCGCCCACTCTGGATTCGGCACCAATACGTCCGCCATACCGTTCGACGATGCGCTGGCAGATCGCAAGACCTAGGCCGCTGCCCCCGTATTGATTTCCGTGCAGCCGCGTGAACAGCTTAAATACCTTCTCGGTGTACTGTGGCTCGAAGCCTATTCCGTTGTCGTCCACGCGGAACATCGCCT
>Ga0181536_10004499_pt1 | contig 14713 bp, 12 predicted proteins | sample PEATcosm2014_Bin_41_FD_121105 | JGI IMG/M metagenome (GOLD analysis project Ga0181536, IMG submission 121105) | Peatland microbial communities from MTU Mesocosm Facility, Houghton, MI, USA - PEATcosm2014_Bin17_60_metaG | ecosystem: Environmental > Terrestrial > Soil > Wetlands > Peat | place... | reverse complement strand
TGTTATCAATTCCGCCTTACGAACTTCTAACGCACGCGATGATCATCAGTTGTGGTTTATGCTGGTAACGTTACCCCCAAGCGCAACCGCCAGAGCCCAGGCGCAATCACATGTTCATCTATCGGGCTGGCGATGCCGATATCCGCTTTGCTTTCAACTTGACCTACGACTGCAACGCAGCTGTGGGCTGTTGGTTAATTGTGCATCAGATTCTCCGCCAGGACTCACGCGATCCTCGGAGATTTCCTTGATCATGGCGGCTGTTAATCGCGCCCGCTTCGCGCGACGGTTCCTTAACGAAATCGCCGGCAACCCGATTTATTAACTTGCTGGCTAGTAGAGTCTTGGCGATGCGGCGCAACGTTACACAGCCTCACGACCAACCATGAACGTCCAGTTCAGCGGTGATGCGATTCATGGCGCTGCGGCCGTGCCGGCCGCCGGGCGCGCGCCGGAACGCTGCTTATTCCTGTTGACGCCGAGCAAGGAAGAATGCGGCGTCGAGTCTTTCGCGCGCTTGCTGGTGAGCGCACTGCAGACAGCCTATCCGGACGACGGCTACGCATTGCTTGCCGTCTCGGGCCGTTGGCGCGATCTGCCGTTCATATTCCGCAAGATTGCAAGGGCCGACCGCGTCGTTTTCAGCCTGCCGCTGGTGGCATGGAAGAATATGTTGCTGATCCCGCTGGTGATTTTGCTGTTCGCGCGCATGGTGCGCTGTCAGGTCAATGTTTATATGGCCGAATGGACGGCGCTGCACCGGCTGCGACGGCTCGCTCTGGCGCCCTTCCTGTTGCTCAGTCGGACTATCATTGTGGTCTCGCCGTTCATCTCCAATGAGATTGCAAGCAATCGCTGGCTTGTAGGCGCTGCAGCAAAGTGCCGGCTGGTGCCGAATGCTCCGACCGTTCGACGACCGCGCGAGCAATGCGTAACCGAGCGAGTTCAGCGTGTCCGGAAGGCTGCCATGCACTGTGATTTCGTCATCGGCAGTTTCGGCGCGATCTACAGAGGCAAGGCTGCGACCGCGCTGCTCGACGTCTGCGAACATTTGCGTAGCCGCGGCGTCCGTGCCCTGATCCTTTTCGTCGGCAGCTTCATCAAGTCGCTCGACGGCTACGAACAACAATTCTGGTCCAAAGTGGCCGAATACGGGATTGAGGATCAGGTCATCGTCACCGGTTACATTTCGAGCGAAGCGGAACTTTACACGCTGTTCGAGGAGGTCGGAGCCTTCCTGTTCCTGTTCCCCGAAGGTCTGACGGCGCGCCGGTCGAGCGTCATTCACACCCTACAATCGGATCGGCCGGTCGTCGTCACTGCGCCACGCTCAATGAGCGAATTCGCGCACCACAAGGGCTTTGCCGCGCTGATTGAAGCCGGCGCGTTGTCGTTCATTCCGGATCATGCCGATCTGCGCGCGATTTCGGATCAGCTGCTGGCTGTCGCAACGCAAGGCAGGCGCGCAACCCCGGCGCTCGACGGCGATGCCTGGTGGAGCGCAACCACCGCGGCGACTCGCGCGGCACTCTCATCGCGCTAGCCAATACTGCGCATGTCAGCGAGGAGTCCGGCGCGCCGCTCTTCAGCGGGCCAGCGCGTTGCGCAGGATCAAGAGGCCGCGATTCAGGCGGTGCCTGCTCTTGGCGATGTCGAGCAACCAGCACATCGCGAGGTAGCTGACGACGCCGCTCGCGAGCAGAATCGGCAGCGCATCCTTGTCGGGCACAGTGAGCGCGAGTTCGAGGCTTCTGACCACGATCGCCATGACCATCGTGGCGATCAGCACGCGCGTCAGTCGCAAATAAGGCACCGGCATCGGGAAGGCCCACCGGGTCAGTAACAGGGCACTGACGAAGCCCAAGATTTCGGCAGCAAGCCGGCCCCACGCGGCGCCAACCACACCCATTCGCTGGATCAGCAGAACGCTGACAATGACATTGACGATCAGCGCCGGCCCCGTACTCAACAGAAAGAAACTATTGCGCTCCGAAAGCAAAAAGCTGATGTGCAAATATTGCGACGACATGACGTGAAAGACGATGGCGATTGCAACGATCGGCATCACCGTTGCGGACACGTGCCTGAAATCGACGCCGAGGATCACGTTCGCAATATGCGGCGAAATGATTGCGAAGCCCACGCACGCCGGCAGCATGATGGCGAGCAGAAATTCGAAGCATTCGTCGAGATGGGACCGGGCGGCGTCATGGCCTTGTTTGGCGTGAATCTGGACCGCGAGCGGAAAGAAGGCGGTCGCCGCGCTGATCGCGGGTATGATCAGCGCCTGCCGAACGAGGTCGGCGCCGGCGGTATATTGCCCGGCGGCGCCGGGCCCGATGAGCTCGGCAATGATGAATCGGTCGATCACGGTCGACAGCGCGAGCAGAGTCAGCGACAGGGTCAGCGGGAGCCCGGCCTTGGCCAGGTTGATGAGCCGCGCCCCGTCAAAGCGTATATTGGTCCCGCGCCACGTTTCGTGGGTGAAAGCCAACGTGGCCAATAAATAGGCGAGCGCCGTCGAGGCAAGCAATAACCCGCCGGCGCGGCCCAGCAACGTGAATGCGACGCCGAGCACCGAAATCATGACGGCGCGTACGATCGTCGCCTTCATCGCCGTGAAGAACTGCAGCCGCGCCCGCAGCAATTCCTGGCTGGTCTCGAAAAAGCCGATCGCCAGCGCCAGCGCGGCGGCGGCCAAAGCCGGACCGCTGGCGAGACCGGCAAAGAGCGTGCCGATATAGGCAAGGGGCGTCAGCAAGCATGACAGGACGAGTCCCGGCAGAAGGATGCCGCGCACGTCGGTGCCATCGCCGCGCGCCTGCTCCCGCATGATCGGGAGCCGCAACCAAGTGGTCATGAACGTCGAGGCGATCGCGGCAAACCCGGTCCCGAGCACATAAGTGCCGAACTCGGCCGGCGCGAACAGGCGCGTGAAAATCATCACGTTGATCAGACCAAACGCGGCTGAGAACACGTTGGCGGCAAAATTAATTGCGGTTTGTCCGATAAGCATGATTCGAAAATCGTATCTTTGGCTTATTAGCTCGTGCTTGCCGAAATCGCTTGCGTTACTTCGGGTTGCCATGCCGGTGCCGCGGCCGTTGCCGAAGCCAACGGAGCGGTCCGCGCCTCCGTCACGGTCTGCAATCGGTGAAGAGCGGCGCGAATGCGAGGCACCGGCGTGTTGGAGAACGACTGAGCAGAAATCGCCACGCAATCCTCGGCCGCGGAGCGGAGCATGCGTTCGAGGGCCGCCTCGTCGAGCGCGTCCGACCCCCAATAGCTCAAGCACAGCGATTCGGTCGTGTAGCGATGATCACGCAGCAAGCCCGGCATGTTCCGGACGAAATAGCCGTACAGCATATATTCCGATATACCGTGTGCGCGGCAGAGCGCCTCGATCCAATCGCGCCCGGTCACGTTTTCGATGCGGGCCGTCATCGCCCGCACCGTTCGCTGATTCCAGAAAATGATGTGACCGATGAAATCGTCGGCGGGAAACGCGGGCTGATCGAGCCCCAATAGCCGATGACTCGAGCGCACCCACGCGGCATGTTCCTGCGCCTCGGTGGCAACATCCCGCGGCCGGATGAACAGCGGCGTGAGATTGCCCTCTTCGATCGCCGATAAGTCGAATGGGCGAAAGAACACGACGTCGGAATCGAGTACGCAGCTGACGGTCTCCGGCACAATGCTCGCCATGGCGATCTTGGCGAATTGCTGGACGTACCAGCCGCTGACCGGCTTGGCCCGCAGCGACCACCAATAGCGCCGGTTGCTGCGCCGGATAAATCGGGGCAGCAGCCTAAGCCAGGCCGGCAGCAAGTCGGACAGCGGCACAACGATGCGTCGTCCGCCGTTGAAGTCGGCGAACAACGGCAATTCCTCGTCGGGAACGATGAGATATTGCCGCGCAAAAGACGTAACGTAGCGATCCACGCTCTCACACAGCAGCGCGCATCGCTCCAGATCGTGCGAATAGGTTGGCGTTATCAAACCGACTGCACTCATATCACGATGCCTGCTCGTCCGGCGCTGCGCCGCTCAATATCCGGAGTGCCTGCGAGACGGCGACCAGCTGACAGCCGGCCTCCCGCGCGCTCCGCAATGCAAATGCAAGAAGCTCGGGTTGCACGCCGAAGCGGCTCGGCTCATCGTCCACGTCGTGGCTCGAAAAAAGCAGCCAGCCATTCCGCCGAACGGCCTCGGTGATGATTTCTAAAATGCCTTGGCGGTCGATCGATGCTTTTTCCAGGGCACAGGATTTCAATACGCCAAGATCGGCGACTCCGGCATTCACGCCGGGAGTGTGCGAGCGGCAGGAATCGAAGTGCTCGCCGAGATAACGCTTGGTGCCGAACGATATATCGCCATACGGATAGGCGAAGTTACGAAGCGCGATATTGCCGAGGATGCCTTGCAAAAAAGATCGATTGCGGCCGAGTTCACTAGCGAGCGCGTCGCGACCGATGCCGACAACGGGCGTGTGCGAAAAGGTGTGGCAGCCGATCTCGTGACCGCTGGCATAGAGGGCTTTCACCTGGCCGGTGGTCGCAAGCCGCCCGGTGGGACTGGCGGTTCCGCATTTCCCGCCGGAAATGTAAAAGGTGCCGCGCACTTGGTATTGCTCGAGCAGCAAGGCGCCGGTGCTGCACGCCGATGCCGCCGCATCATCGAACGTGAACGAGACCAGCGGTCGTGCATTGCGCATCGTCAGTTTCTTGATGGGAACGTTTCGGGCAATGAACCGCGACAGCTTCCCGGATATCATCTGGTAAGGGGATTCAACGAAGCTCCGAGCGTGCGGCAGCGCAGCCGGCATACTGAAGTCGGCCGGGACTGGAAGGCTGGTTTTTCGATGAGACTGATTCATGCTTGCATTGTCATGCCGCGACGACCTCAGCGCGTCGGCCATTCAGTTACTTTCAAGAAACCATGAAGGCCGCACCGGCGATGATGGTTACCGTGTGGACGGCAAATCCGCTTTCGGCCTCCCTCCGGAAATTCTCGCCGCCTCCGGAATGTATAAGTGTTTGATGATGAAAGGGTCTATAACACCGGTGTAAATCCGCGGATTGTCGTAAATCGTTAATCCTAATTCGGCACGCGTTGAACGCGCGCGGCTGGTTGGTGCTTGCGAGAGCGTTACCAGCGCATTTACTTTTCGGCCATGAAGGGCCGCGCCGGTCCAATTCGCTGGCGATGTCGTGTTAGCGATACTGCTCGTAATGGAGATCAAACTCGGCGGCGATGCGGCCGGCCCCCCGAGCCGCCCGGATCAGACTGTGCATGATCGCGCGTCGGCCCCTTAATGCCGCAAGCGGCAGCGATAGAATTCCGCTGCCGAGCAAGCCGAGCCCGATGTACCAGCGCCGCACCGCGCCACTGACGGTCCCCAGAAACTTGCGCTCGAGACGGGTCGCTTCCGTGCCGTTACGGAATTTCCGGCGCAGCAGATAACTGACGGTGGTTCGTGACGGCGGCGTAGTTTCGAACACTTCGGCTTGGTCGGCCCACGCAAAACTGCGGCCGTCGCGGCGGCAGCGCCAAAAAAACTCGAAGTCGCTACCACCGGTGAATGCAAAAGCGTGCAGGAACGGCTCATCGAGATATTGCTCGAGCACGCTGCGCCGGATCAGCATGTTGCCGGCGCCGTAGATCATGGGCACGGGCCCCGTGGCATAGCGGGCCGGCGCGTAGCAGCCGCTCTTCGCAAGCCAATGATCGGGGATGTCGAAGACCGGAAATACCGGGCCGCCCACGATGTCGACGTCGTATTCCAGCGCGACCTTGATCAGTTCGGTGAGCCAATCCGGGTCGGGGAATTCGTCGTCATCGAGAACGGCGACGTAATCGGGCGCCGGCGTGGCGCGACAGGCGTTCACGAAGGCGTGGTTATACGCGTAGGTCTGACCGCGGCGCGGCTCCACGGTGCACGTGAGGGGAAAGCGAAACGCCCGCGCTACGTCCTCGACCGCCGCCGCTCCGGCGCGCGCTTGCGCGTCATTGTCGACGACGACGACATCGATCGGGCCGGAATAGGTCAAGCGCTCGATATGCGCCAAGAGTTTGCGCAGCCCTTGCGGACGCCGGAACGTCGGCAAGCACAGACACACACGGGGCGCTGCGTGCTTGGTCATGATGCACCGGTTCGCGTCAGCAGCAGAAACAGCGCATGCGGGTTGGTCATGAGATAGCGACCAGCGAGGCGGCGCGGCTCGAGATAAATTCGATAAGCCCATTCAAGCCCGGCACGCTGCATCCACAGCGGCGCGCGCGAATTCTTGCCGGACAGGAAATCGAACAAGCCGCCCGAGGTCTTGATCAGTCCGACGCCGTGCAGCCGATCGCGATGGCGTACAGCGAACTCCTGCTCGGCGGGAGCGCCGAGACCGAGCCAAAGAATGTCCGGCCGCGCCTTATTGATGATCTCGAGGATGCGCTCTTCATCGCCCTCGCGCCGCAAGTAGCCGCTGCCATAGCCGACGATGTTGAGTTCGGGATAGCGCGCTTTGACACGCCGCACTGCCTGGTCCACCATCGACTTGGTCGCGCCGAGGAGAAAAATGCGCGCTCCGCGCTGTTCCGCGATGCGCACGGCGTCATGAAACAGGTCCGTCGTAGCGACCCGTTCGGGCAGCGGTGTCTTGTTGAAGAGACGAGAGACGAACACCAGCGGCATGCCGTCGGCGTGAATGAGGTCGGCCTCCACAAAAAGATCGCGAATTCGCGATTGCCGGGCGCACATGGAAAGCACCTGACCGTTCGCGGAGGTGAAGATCAGCGGCCGCCGGGAGGTGTCGCGACAGGCGAGCGCAACATCGACCATCAGCGCGGCCGAGCGCGCCCGGTCGATGACCGCAATGGGCAGACCGCCGATCGTAGCGACCGGCACTTCCCATGGCGCGTCGGCGGTGCCTGCAAAGTGAAGTCCGCCGGTTTGTGCCGGCATGGCATTGCGCTCCTCAATGGTATTTGTTAGCCGCTAAGCCTCGGAAAATAAAGGTCAATCGGGAATTAGGCTTAAGGCCGTTGCGGTTAGCGTCTCGCGAGCCGCGTCAGCGAGAGAAACCGCAGCCCAAATGTCGCCGCCACCAAAAAGAGCCAGGCGCCGCTGATCTCGAAGAATCTGCTCTCAAAGCAGGACGCGTAAGTCATGAACAGGCCCACTCGCAAAAACAGCATTTTCAACGGCGCACTATAGGGCTCGTGGGGCGAGCGGTAATAATCAACCAGCGGAAGAACAACCAGCCATAGCGTGGCCAAGATCGCTCCCGGAATGCCGATGGTGAGGGCAAGATCGACGTAGCCGTTGTGCGCGTTGCCGGCAGCATTGGCCCAGACCAGATCGCCGCCCATCCCGTAGACGACCTGCTCGGTGCCCCAGAAAGTAGCAAAGCCGTATCCCGTGATGGGGCGTTGCGCCACGTGATCCAGCGCGAAATTCCAGATCTCGGTCCGGCCGGTGAAGCTCGGATCCGCAATGAGTAAGTCAACCAGAGTGCGGATCGGCGCGAAATACAGCGTTCCAATCGAAAGAACGCTCAGGGCAACCACGACCAACAGCGCGAGCGCCATGCCCACCGTCGGCCGTTGCACCCGCGCGATAATGACGGAAACGATCAGGACAAGCGGAAGGACGGCAATCGACGTCTTCGAGTGGGTGAAGAACAGGAATATCGAAGCGAGTGCTGCGATCACGGCGCCGAGAGTGACGCTGCGCATGCGAGCGATGAACAGCCCGATGAAGACGAACAGGACCATCGTCGCGCTCGCCCCGTTCTTGTGTCCGAACACGCCGCGCCAGTCGCCGGCAAGCTCCGGCTCTATGAAATCCGTCGCCTGGTGAATCGAGAGTGAAGGGGCGAGCAACACCCCGAGGTAACAGGCGGCAAGAACGATAAGCACGGTTGCGGCCATCAGATCGCTGAAGTGGCGCGCATTCCTTGGCAGCAGCAGCACCATGCTCGCGATACCTATGGTCACCAGCGTAGAAGCAAACCGCCGGGCTGAGAGCGACGGCTCCCACGAGGTGACGACGCTGAGCGCGCACCATAGCAGTGTTGCAATCAGGATCGGCCGCAGCACCAGCATCAGCCGCTTCGGCTCGTGAAGAAGACTCCATGCTGCGAGCAGCAGGAACAGGACCGAATAGCCGACTTGGTTGACGTGATCGCCCGCCTCGGTGACCTCCAGCGGCTCGGCGAGGCTCGGAAACGGATGGAAAGAGACCCAGACTGCCAGAAAAACCGCGATGAACAAGATGCTGCGGACCAGCACGTCGGCATCGAGGGCCGGGCGGACCTTGAGACTCTCGGATGGCACGGAAGCGAACGTCGCCAAAGTTCGAGTTCCTTGTTTGCGCGGGATGATCGCAGTCGAGTTGGCGTCAGCGCGCGGCGGTCATGCTCGGCTCTTTTCGCAAGTTACCGCGCACCATGTACCAGCGGTCTTTGGTGGCAAAATCCGCAGCGAAAATACTCGTTCTGCGATCCAGGCCACGAGCCTCGATGCCAGCGAGATCGAGCAGCGAGTGCGCAAAGTTCGACAAGCTCAACTTCGCGGTAGCGTGAACTGCTGCCATTTCGGCCATTTCCGGGAATCGAGCTCGCAATGGTTCGGAAAGCCAGATGAGCGCAGCCGTCGGCAAGTCGTACTGATTGCCAATGACATGTCCCACCAGTTGCTTATCGTCATCCAGCAAATTTTCGCCGTGGTCCGACGTATAGAACAACGCCGACGGCGCGTTGCGCGCGGCCAGGGTCTTGATGACCTCGTTCACGAACCAATCGGAGTACAGCACGCTATTGTCGTAGGCATCGACCAATTGGTCGCGGCGCGTACCCCCGGGCGTTCTGAAACGGTCGAACTCCGGCGGGTACCGGTTATTGTACTCGAAGTGGCTGCCATTGGTGTGGATGACGAAAAACAGCCTTTCGCCCGGTTTAGCGGCCTTGAGGCGGCGCCGGAATTCGTCGAGCAGGACGCCGTCGAGTGCACGATCGAAGTACTTTCGAGTTTCCGCCTCCGCTGCAACGACGGGAACGAAGCCGGCCCAGCTATCGACCTCTTGAGTCGAGAGCCAGTATGTCTTGAAGCCCGCTTCATTGAAGGCGCTCACGATCGAGCGGTGCGCCAGGACTGAATTCCAGTCCGTGATGGACTGCAAGCTCAGCATCGATGGCACCGCTACCGAAGTTTGTGGAGCGGTGGTCAGCACGTTCGGCATGGGAATAATGCCGGGCATCGAACGCAGCCGAGGCGTGGTGTCCCGCGGATAGCCGAACAACGACCAATTCTGCGGCCGTGACGATTCGCCCACGATCCAGACATAAATCTCGTTGTCGTCCGGCCGCACCAGGCGCGCGGCCAACGAATCTTCGTTACGCAGCGCCTTGAATTCCATACTCTGATGGACGATTTCCAGCGCCAGCCCGATTTGAAAGAGGCTGCCCACCGGCGCGCTCATTTCCTGGCCCTGAACGGTCAACAGGCTTTGCTCCAGGGAAGAGCCGCCCCGGCCATCACGCACCACGACCGCGGCATACAGCGCCAAAAGCAGTGAGGCGCACACAACGCTTACGAGGCGCGAATGCTGCAGGCGTAGCCGGCGGATCATGACCAGGCCGGAAATGTAGACGCACACCACGAGTGCGGCAACGACGATGACCGGCTGCGCGTATGTTGCGAAGAAATCAGCGGCCTCGCCCATGTCGGTCAGCCCGAGATAGACATATCCGCTCGAAAGCCGCTCACCGAATACAAAGATCAAGAACAGATCGACTGCCGTGGTAACGTAGAGAGGTGCCAAGGCGAGGTGGAGAAACAGCGGCCGTTTCACCGCGAAATGAAGCACGCCTACCCAGAGCAACGACGTGACCAAATGCCAGCGCGGCTCGAGCGGATAATGCGGGAGGAAACGCGTCCAGGGAGGAGAATTGAAGACTTGGAACAAGTCCACGCCGCCGACGGTGCCACGCGGCAGTTCCAGCAACATCGGCGACAGCAGAAAAAGCCACATTGCGAAGAGCGCAATGTACGACGCCGCTGCAGCCCGCGTTTGAGACTGTGATTCGGTCGATTGCATCGGATGCCTGTATCGTCCTTTCAAGGTTGGACTGAAGCTCTCACGCTGTCACGGGCGATTTCGAAAGCTAGCGAATCCTCGTAAATCGGTAGGAACGCAGCGGTTAACTCCAATGACTCGAACGTCAGACCGCTGCCGCGGCGGTCAGCACGATTCCACGAATCTTGTGAGCATCGAAGCCGAGCCGGCCGATGAATTTTTCGACCGCCCCTTGGTCTGGCTCATCGGCTCTGGCGACCAGCACGATGTGGTCAACGAGGCCGGCAAAGAAGCGGGTGCTCGGATCGCGGCTCAAATCCATCGCGGCAACGATTACCATGTCGAAGCGTTTGGTCTTGTCGAATGCCTGTTTGACATCCGCGTCGCTGATCTGGCGGTCGCGGCGGCTGTTCGGCGCAACGAACGACACCAGATTGATGTTGGTTTCCCGATCGCGGACGATCACGTCGGAAAGCTCTCGACGTCCAACGGCGACGTCGACCAGCCCGGCCTCGCCTTGATCGGCGTCGATCGCCGAAAGCGTTCGGCACTTGAGATCCGCGTCAATGAGAAGCACGCGTTGCGTTGCCGCCGCCGCCGCGGCGAGCGTCAGTGCGACAGCTGCGGTGTCATCCTCATCGTCGGAGGCAACGACAAGAACGCTCGGATTACCGCGGTTTTTGCGGCTCACCCGCACAACCTCGTACACTTTATGGATTTCTCTCGCGAAGCGCGATTGCGGGTCGTCCACGGCCTGCAAGCCGAAACTGATATCGACATTCGGCAACGTCGCAAGCACTGGAATGGAGGATGAGGCGGCAGGCGCCGGCCAAAATTTCTTGACGGCTGCGCCTAGACTGGTCGGGAAGGCGTAGACTCCGCCCCATCGAGGCGCGCCTTCTTCATATGCCCCCCGCATGATGACGATGCCGGTGCCAGCGGCGGCGCCCAGCATGAGGGCTGCCAATGCAATGATGAGATTCGATGGCGGCGAACTCCGGCGCAGCGGCAGGTCGGCCTTGGAGATCACGCGAATATTCTTGGTGTCGACTTGCTCCTGCTCACCGGTTTCGCGGGCGCGCACGAGAAACGCTTCATAGACTGCGCGGTTTGCCTGTACCTCGCGCTCGAGATCGCGCAGGCCGACCAGAGATGCATTCGTGGTCGTCGCGGTGTGCTTGAGCGTATCCAGGTTGCGGGACAGCGTCTCCTCGTCGGCTTTTGCGCTCTCGTATGCGGTGCGCTCCGAAAGCGCGACGCGATTAACCTCCTCCTCGATCATCCGCCGCAGCCGCTCGGCCTGCGCCTCTATCTCGATCACCGCCGGGTGGCGCTCGCCAAGCGAGGTCATCTGCTCGGCCTCGCGGCGCATGATTTCGGCATACTGGCTGCGCAAGGTGGTGATGGTCTGCGACTGCACCGCCTCAGGGAAAGCGCCGATTTCAGTCTTTGACTGCTGCACGCTTTCAATCTGATCGAGCCGCGCCTTCGCCTCTGCGGTGCGAGCGTGCGCCGCTCCGAGTTGGTTGGTGAGGTTGGAAAGTTGCTGCTCGTTGACGAGTTCACCGTTCGCGTTAACGATGTTGTTACTTGCCTTGAAGACCTCCACCCGTTCCTCGGCCTCGCGCACGCGGCTCTGCAGCTCTTTCAGACGGCCGGACAGCGACTGCGAAACCTGGTGGGCGGCATCGGACCGGACTTCGATTTGTTCGGCGAGATAGGCCTGGGCGATGGCGTTGGCGATACGGACCGCCTTTGCCGGGTCATTGCTGGTGACGGTCACGTCCACCACGTAGGTGCGTTCGGCGCGAGTCACCACGACGTGGTGTTTGAGCTCGTTCAGCGCGGCGAGGGCGCCAAACTCCAGCGACAACGCGCCGCCGGCAAATTCCGGATCGTGGTCGAGACCTTCCGCGACGACCACGCGGCGCAAGACGCTATCGGAGGTGAGCACGCGAACCTGACTCTCGACCTGAAGCACGGCCGCGTCGCTCTGCTGGTTGGGTGAAGTGAGCCCGTTGGCGACCGCGTGCAATTCCATCGGATCGATGAGAATCTGCGTCACCGCCGTGTACTTGTACGGCACGATGAGGACGAACAGAACCGCCAGGACGAGGGCAACGACTATCGCGAGCAGGATCGTCGTTTTGCCCTGCCACATGACGGAGCAGAATTTATGGAAATCAAAATCGGCGAACGGAGCGAGACCTGGGACAACATCGCTCCTTCTGACGACTGCCGATTGGGTATGACTCGGCGCTTCGAACATACAGCACTTAACTCTCTTCACTGCGCGTGGTCGGGGGCGCCAGACGGCGCCCGGAAGCGCCATCGGTCATCGGCGTAACCGGTCCGCCAAACCGGCAATCAAAGGCATGCCGCTGCGCATGTCCAGGCAACTCCGTATGGTTAATCAATTCATAAAGAATTAAAGTTAACGTCCAGTGTACGCGGCGGCCGCATCGCACCCCAGCATCGGTTGCGCGGGGTGCCGACGAGGCGCAGTCACCGACGGAAAAGGCGGAAAATCGCGGCGACGACGACGAGCAGCGCGACGACCGGAACCCAGAGCAGAACCGCACCGAGGATAGCGAGAAAGATCGCGGCGGCGAGGATGGCTAATACCAAAAACAGCAGGGCGCAGCCGAACGGCCCGAGCCTCGTGACGTAGATGCGGTGTGTTTGACGCGCTTGACCGAACTGGTACGGGCGCCAACGGGGTGGCCAATTGGATTGACGCCAATCGGACTGCCGCCGAGGACGGTCGGGCGGGATGATTTCCGGCTCTACGCGAGGTTGTTCCGGCTGGTTTGAGTCTTCCGCCATGGCGTGATCGCTGCGTGCTTCATCTGGCCAGCACCTATGTAGGGTTCGCGACCGCGAACACAAGCGGCGCGTTGCCGCCGCGCCGTCAATTGCGCTCGGCCGTCCGAGCGTGATGATCGTGGAGGAATTTCGCCAGTTGCTCGCGCAGGCTCTCGTCGCGCTCGGTTTTGTGGCCGAGGACGATGGCCCGCTCGAAGAGGGATTGTTGAAGCTCGTGCGGCAAGTCGCTCCAAAGGTCCGCGGCCGCCGTGCCGAGGACGAGGAAGTAACGATCGGAGTCTTCGTTCCGAGTCACCGAATTTGATTGGCCGCTCATAACCACCTCGATCGCCCGCTGCCGTGTTGAACTTTCCCCATCGGGCCAACACCGTTAGCAAAACAACGCAGTTGCGAGCAAGTTCCGGCCGGCCCAAGACGCCGGCCCAAGACGCCGACCCAACACAATGCGCAGGCGTTCACCCGGCGCGTTCGAGCCGATCGAACCGCCCGAGCCGATAGAAGGCGATCGAAACCAGCCAGCTTGCAACAAAGATCGCGATGATGAGATAGCCCAGGCTGCCGAAATGATCGTTGAGGGTGCCAATATAGATCCAAAACGTCCCTTCCAGGTTCAATTGATCGGCGAGCAAGCCGAGCGCTTCGATGCCGCCGATAAGCACGGCCACCAACACCGAAACGAAGGTAATCGTCAGGTTGTAATAGAGTTTGCGGATCGGTTTGGTGAAGGCCCAGCCATATGCGCCGAGCATCAGTACGCCGTCCGTCGTGTCGATGAGCGACATTCCCGCAGTGAACAGCACGGGAAAAACCATGATCGACCAGATCGGCAGGCCCTTGGAGGCTTCCGCCGCGGAGATGCCGAGCACGCCGATCTCGGTCGCGGTATCGAATCCGAGGCCGAACAGCAAGCCCAGCGGATACATATGCCAGCTGCGTGATACCAGGCGGAACATCGGCCGGAACAAGCGGCCGAGAAAGCCCCGCTGCGCCAAAAGGCGGTTGAGGTCTTCCTCGACGAACGTGCCGCCGCGGCGCACCTCTTGGAACGTCCGATAGACCGAACGCAGAATGACGAAATTTGCCGCGGCGACGAGAAACAGAAAAATCGCCGAGATGAGCGTGCCGATCACGCCGCCGACCAGCTTGAACTCGTCGAAGCGGCCTTCAAGCGCGCTGGTCGTCAGCGCAATGGCGACGGACGCAAGCACCACGACCGTCGAATGGCCGAGCGAGAAGAACAAGCCCGTGGCGACGGGCCGTTTGCCGTCCTGCATCAGCTTTCGCGTTACATTGTCGATGGCGGCGATATGGTCGGCATCGACGGCGTGCCGAAGGCCGAACGCATAGGCAAGGAAAGCCGTGCCGACCAGCACAGGATAATCATGAAACGCGATCAGCGCCCAAACCCAAGCCAGCAGATTGGCGGCGACCAGTACGAAATAAATACCGACGAGCTTGCCGCCGAGTTCCGCGTCCTGATCGTTGAACAGTTTGCCGATCGTGGTCCGCATGATCATGACGCCGCTACGCCGTGGGCAGAGCAGAATTCCGATCGCCAGAGGCCGTCGGCGGCTATCGATACGACGGGGCCTGTGGCTGTGCAAGAGCTTGTGAGAGGAATTAGCTCAATCGTCATATCGGCGTGCGCCGGAGTGCCGGCGGCCGCAGCCTCCGATTATTCCGGCTGGATGCCGGCGGCGCGGATCACCTCGCCCCAGCGTTGCGTCTCTTCCTTGATGAAGGCGCTCATCTGCGCGGGCGTGCCGCCGCCGGGGCTGGCACTGAGTTTTTGGTAACGGTCGATAAGTTCCGGGTCCT
>Ga0181536_10004498_pt1 | contig 14716 bp, 9 predicted proteins | sample PEATcosm2014_Bin_41_FD_121105 | JGI IMG/M metagenome (GOLD analysis project Ga0181536, IMG submission 121105) | Peatland microbial communities from MTU Mesocosm Facility, Houghton, MI, USA - PEATcosm2014_Bin17_60_metaG | ecosystem: Environmental > Terrestrial > Soil > Wetlands > Peat | place... | reverse complement strand
TTCTTGGACGCTATTTCACCGAGATATTCGATTACTTGAACCGTCACGTGTTGAAGGAGCCATGCTCCTTTGTGGGCGTGGACAATCTCCTTACCGCCGGTAAGGCCGGCGAGGACGTAGAAGCGCGTCCCAACACGCGCTTCATGGTTCAAAGTGTAATCGAGAAACTCGAATGGGACGGGCCTCTCGATTACGTCATTCATGCCGCGGGCGTCGCCAGTCCCTTTTATTACCGTGCCTACCCGCTGGAGACACTGGACGTTGCGATCACCGGCACGCGCAACATGCTCGAGCTGGCGAATAGGCATCGTGCGCGCTTTACTTTCTTCAGTTCGTCGGAAATCTACGGGGATCCGGACGCCGCGCATGTCCCGACGCCGGAAAGCTATCGTGGCAGCGTATCGTGTCGCGGGCCGCGCGCCTGCTATGACGAGAGCAAGCGTGTCGGCGAGACGCTCTGTTATATATTCCATGAGACATTCGGCACGGCAACGACCACGATCCGGCCATTCAACGTCTACGGTCCCGGCATGCAGGAGAGCGATTACCGGGTGCTGCCAAATTTTGCGAGTCGCATAAAGGCCGGCAAACCCCTTAACATTTACGGTCGCGGCACCCAGACCCGCACCTTCTGCTACATTACCGACGCCCTCACCGGGTTTTTGCTGACAATTCTGCGTGGCGTCCCGGGCGAAGTCTACAACATCGGCAACCCAGAACCTGAAATCTCAATGCAAGACTTGGTGGGAACGATCGAGCGCTCATTGGGCCGCCAGGTGCAGTCCAACGTCATCGAATATCCGGATAGTTATCCGGCCGACGAGCCAATGCGACGCTGTCCGGACATCCGCAAGGCACGCGTGCATCTCAAGTACGAACCGCGCGTGCCCCTCGAAGAAGGGCTGGGGCGCTTTTTGTCGTGGACCGACCAGGTCTTCACCGGACAAGGCTAGTGGCCCTTGGTCGTGCGGTCTGGATCAGTCCAGCTAGGGCTCGTCGGCTTAGGCCGGTGGGGGCGCAACTACGTGAGCACTATCGGCGCGCTCGACAGCATATCTTTAGCGGCGGTGGCAAGCCGTAATCCGGATGCCAAGGCGCTGCTGCCTCCATCATGCGCTGTGTTAGCCGAGTGGCGCGAGCTCCTTACAACGCCGCAGCTTGACGGCATCATCGTCGCGACACCTCCCGCAAGCCACGCAGAGATAGTGATCGCCGCTGTTGAGGCCGGACTACCTGTGCTCATCGAAAAGCCGCTCGCCGCCTCGCGGGGGGACGTGCGTGCCATACAAGCTGCCCTGCGCGAGCGCCCCGCCATTGTAGTCGTTGATCATATCCACCTCTTTGCTCCCGGCTTCCGCATGCTTCGGCATGAAGCCACAGGGATGGGGCGCATACGCTGCATCCGCGCGTCGGCCGGCAATCACGGGCCTTATCGCGCCGATGTTAGCGTGCTTTGGGATTGGGCACCGCATGATATTGCGATGGCTTTGACGCTGGCGCCGGGCCCGGCCCGGGCCATCGCGGCATTTTGCATGGAGCGGCAACACTTCGACGGCGTGGTCGCCGAGCGGCTTGCTCTTGAAGTCGAGCTTACCGGATCAGTTCCCGCCAGTATCCAGGTGAGCACCCTTGATGACTGTCACCGGTGGTTTGCGGCCATTCTTGAGGCTGGCACCTTGGTCTATCGGGATAGTGGAGACGCTAAGCTGGTGCGACTTCCTCCAGGCGCAGAGATCCAATCCAGCCTTGGGCAACCGATCATGGTTGCAGACGAGCTGCCGCTTACGCGTGCAGTACTTGATTTTGCGCAGGCCATCCGCGTGAAAGATACGGACCGAACAAGCCTGGAACTCGGCCTTACTGTGTCCGAGCTCATCGCGGATCTTGAGGACATGCTACGTTCTGGATAGGGTCGGTACGGCAACAAGCTCATGGTTGTCCGCAGCGATCGCAGAGGTTTGGACTTGTTTTGGAGTAGGGTCGGATTGAGCTGAAAGGAAGCCGGGATGGGGTCTGTTCTTGTCACTGGGGCGGCCGGAGTTATCGGCTTTCACGTCGCGCGATTCGGGAAGATCACAGAAAACGCGGGTTGGAGTGATTTAGCCGATTCCTTTCATGCCGCAACGTCGACGTGACGTGCAAATTATGACAAATATTGCTCGCCGCAGGAATCCTCGGCTACGTCCGAAATCACTATTGTTTTGGAGCAGACTGTGGCGGCCCGGCGAGCCACAGTCCCTGTTCCAAGCGGCGAATAACGGCCACGATACGGTGATCAACCTCGGCAATCATGACAGTATCACTCTGGCGAATGTCCAGTTAGCCGAACTGCACGCAAGCAACTTTATTGTCCACCCGCTCATCATCGGGTGATCGGTTTTGACGGCAACGTTATACTTGGCAACCCGACAATCCAGGGTTAGCAATATCGAAGTTGATGTGCGCGTGCGTCAAGCGACGATCTATAACCAATCATTCCTTGGATGATCGCTTGGGTTTGGGTTGTCCAATCATCTTGAACGCGCGCTCCAAAGCTTCGTCATCGTCCGCGCCGACTTGCTCGGCGGTTTCGATGAACCGCTTGGATTGCTCGGGATTGTCCAGTTTTGGCTGTGGTTTACGTCCCATGACGCTATAGTATCATCGATCGCCGCTCTGGGAAATTGGTGATATATCGTGAATGTGTGTGGGCCAACAAGATGACCCGAGCAGTAATCCATTCCTTCGCCATGAACCTTGATCTGACGGAAGCGATTCAGCGGTCAATGTTCGATGGTACTTATGAGCCGCCTCAGACCGCGTGGGCCTCAAACATTCTAAGGGCTGGCAACCGTTTCGTCGATGTCGGGGCGAGTTTTGGCCATTACACGAGCCTTGCATCTCAAATTGTGGGGCAAACAGGAAAGGTGTTTGCATTTGAACCAAGTCCCGTACCAAATGCGGTATTGGCTGAGATGATTTCTGAAAACAGAATTAGCAACATCGAATTGGTGCGTGCTGCCGTTGGTGAACGTAGTGGCGAAATTGATCTTAATTTACCGACTGACAACATCGTGCACTCGCCGAGCGTGTTCTATTCAGGTTCGGATTTCGTTCCGACGCGCGTTCCCATGATTGCGCTAGATGAATTTGGTCCGCTCAATGACGGTCGCGCCATTGATCTTATCAAGATAGATGTAGAAGGGTTCGAGCCTAACGTTATTGCCGGCATGAAACGGCTAATTGGCCGCGGTATGGTTCGCAACATGATGTGCGAATTTAACTCGGGCTGGTTGCGACATAATTCCCATATGACGCCGCAAAGGCTGTTGGATTGTATTCTGGATCTTGGTTTTTCGATTCGGGAGCGAACTGAGAAGACGACCGGCCTCGAAAGAGGAGGAGAGCGAACTTATGAATTGCAGGACATATTGTTCGCTTGGATGAGTGCCTAGATTGCCTTATCAAAGGGGCCCATTACCCCTGGCGATCTCTAGCCGATGCAGTTGCCGTTTTGTTTGACAATAGAGAGCCGGCGGATGTCGGCAACGGATCTCTTACAGTCCGGAAACGAGCGTCGACTCGGGCCTACGCCACCGCGGCTGCGGCGCAACACTGATGAATATGCCGCAACCCTTGGTGACGATCGACACGGCTCGTCCATGAAGATCGACTTCGATCTGGGAGTCGGGTGCGAGGCGAACGGATTTTTGGTCCGAATCGATTTGCAGCGAAAGCGTTGAACGCAAGCCTTCCGCCGGCCGGCTGAGATAGACGAAGCTGTCGTCACGGAGTGTGTAGTTGGCGGCCGTTTCCGACTTTGAGGCGCGGAACACAATATCCCCAACCGCGCAGCTCGCCGCCGCCGGCAATGCCGCTGTCTCCTCAAAAATCGACACGTTGTACTCGCCGACGGAATATTGGTCGATCAATTGACGTTGCCCATGCGGGAAGGCGCCCGCAGCGGAATAATTGGCGATATGTTCCGCGCATGTCTGTGAGAAGCCCGCAAGCGGAACCTTGCGCACAATGCAGGCAAAGCGAAATTGGCCGGATTCCAGCAGGCTCGCAACGATCGGCTGAAAGACCGGAAGCCGGAATGCCTCCGTCCTGATGGACACCGGAGTCACGGCCGGGGTGCCCTTGGCGTCGATATTAAGGGCATATTGCAGGTCCCAGATGAGCCAATAATCGCCGACGACCGCAACAACCCGGTCGGCGCGAAGCCGGTTGGCCAAGGATTCCAACCCCGAAGTCGAGACCCAGCGACCGTAAAGGTCGAGGCTTGGCGGACCGTATTGTCGCGCATAATTCAAATCAACAACCGCGACCGCCGCCACATAACCCGCGATCAAACCAGAACCAAGCCAACTTGCATTCGACCATCCGACCAGCCATGGCATTAACCTCGTGCCGCCGACCGAGACGGAAATCGCAAAAGCCAGGACCCACGCATAATAAGGTATGGTGAAGTAGCGACCCCGAATGCCGTTCGTGACCAACTGCACGTGAGCGTTCTGCGCGATGATCACGAACGAAATCGCCGCCGCGACACAGAGCAGCAGTGCCACGTCCATGGTCCACTGCAGTTCTGCCGGAATGGACGATCTGCGCCAGCGCAGCCCGACCAGGACGAAACCGTTCAACATGACCAAGGCGAAGAGTACCGCGGTGACGGTATTGCCTAGCAACCCGTCGCCAACCAAAAATTGGAACTGGCAAAGATAGACGAAGGACGTGACCAATTCCGACAGCGAAAGCGTCGACGAATGGTAGGTCTCGACGGAATAATTCGACGTCACGTGGAAAGGAAATTCCGATTTATACCAATCGCTCAATACCAAGATCGCGACAATCGACACAATGTAAACGCCGGCAATGATAAAATTGTCCCGTCTGTTCCGGACGGCCGCCCACAATGACGCCAGCCGCGATCCAGCCGCGGCATTTACCATCCGATCCAGGCATTCGAGCGCGAGCCAGGCGAGGAAGAAAATGCACCAAAACAACGACGTGGTCGGATTAATTCCCGTAATCAGGACGATCGGTGCCAACAAAAGTGCATCGCCCCAGACAGGCACCGGCCTTCCTTGCCAAAATCGGTACAACAGCCAACTAGCCGGCACCAGGCTCATGCCGAACGCGTAAGAGTAAGGCTGACTGATCGTCGCGTGGAAATGATAAGGCCCACCGAAAAGCAGGGTCAGTATCAGAAACGCAATACCGAGAAAAACGACTGCGATGGGCTGAACGGCCCATCTGGCAAAACAGACAAGGCCGATCGCGACCGAGAAAACCAGTATCCAGAACTCAACCTCTGCTGATAGACGGATCGTTCCGGCCCAAGAGGTCGCGAAGGGAAGCACCGAAAGAATCCGATTCGACCCAGGATAGAACAGCGTCAGATCGTAGACCGACGAAAAGAAGAACGGTTCCTCCTCGGAGTTTAGAAACGCTTGACCGAACAGCGCTGGGGTCGCGAAATAGAGGCTCGCCAAACACACCAATAGAAGGGCCTGCAAGACGCTAATTTGAAGGCCAGACGGTGCGGCGAGCGGTCTTGCGGCGTCCGCGCTTGGTCTCGACTTATAAATCCGCATTGACCCGCTCCGCTCTCTCTTATTTCGTCGCGCGACCCATGGGCGTTTCGTGATAATTCAGAAATGCGGCCGGTCGCGTTCGAGGCCGACTAGACCCGGCAGATCGCGTGTACCGCTACCGGCATGACATGCGACCTGTGGATGAAGCTGGTTATTTCTAGGCTGTAGTTGTCGCGACCGCCGCTATTGTCTGCCTCGTTTGAAAATGTTTGTAGCTCAGCTAAGACGCTTTGAAGTGATGCTGAAAATGAGGCCGTTTGTGGTGGAGTGGAATTTTTCATATGACCAACCGTTGCGCTCCAGAAGCTTCTTGAAGTACGGCTCTTGGAACCCAAGCTCCATCCATCCATGGGTTCGCATTGCCCGTAACGATAATCCATCAAGTCGCGGCCCCCAGGGGTATGGAACGGCATGTTTCCATGGCCCGTCGGGCTCGACGATAGGCTCGGGACCGAACACGATGAATCCGTCAGGCTTCAATATGCGGTGCATATTTTCTATCACGAGTTGGTGTTCCAGCGAGTGATGGAAAGCTTGATAGAAGAAGACACGATCGAACGGCCCAAGATCACCGCCAGTCATAAAGTCGCCGCAGATAGCGCTGATCGGCAGTCTGAACCGTGCAGCTTTCTCCTTCACGATGTCGATATAGCTGGGCTCGATATCAATTGCCGTGACACTACAGCCGAGACGAGCGAGATGGAGGGAAATCTCCGCGTCGCCGCAGCCATATTCAATCACGCGCATGCCAGGCTTGACCTCCAGCCGCCTGATCAAATTTCCGTAGCTCTCGAGATAGCTTCCGAGCCATTCTCCGTCATTCTGATAAGCCGCAGGCCGCACGATTGCGGCGCTGACGTCCAAAGGGGTATGTTCCATCGTTCGCGAGTCGTAGCTCGGTCGGCCGGAAATTCTCGCATGCACGTTCAAGACGGCTCGCAGGTATTCTGGCGAAAACGGATCGCTCGGCATATCGAGCAATGTGCGGTCAACCAAATAAGAATTGGAAAGAATTGGAATCCGCTCTGTTTCGTCACCTCTGGAATTTAGGTCAGCAGCAAACGCATCGAACTCTTCAAGGGAATTGAACTCGCGCTGCTGGCCGCTAAGCCCCTGGGCTATATTGGGGCCGGTGCCGCCGCCCTCGTCGCTAACCAGGGGATCCTCGACGAGGGCCGCGCCACGACGGCACACGAATTCAATATTGCCGAAACTTAAACAGCGAAACTGGACGCCAAATTCCAGTTGAGCCAATTCGAATTCGAGTGTCACCTGGGTCGAAGATTTAATTTCGTTCGCACGAAGGTCCCGATAAACGATCGGCTCAGCCTTTGCTCCGATCATGACATCGCATCTCGCAACCACGGCATCCCCAGCCGATGACGATGGTTCATCGACCGCGAGATCGAACGTCACGGAGTAGCGCCCGGCCGGCAGTGGACAGTAAGGCCCATAGATTACGGCACCCGACTGGCCGGGCGCACATCTAACCCATTCGGCGCCGGCGCTGTGCTCGATCGTTCCACATCCGACCAAAAATCGTTGCAACCGTTCGGGCCACGCCGTCGCGAAAATACGGGACATTTCGGTTCGCAGGGCAACTGCATCGGGCGGGCGTGAGCTTCGCCGGGCCTCGATCCACCAGATAAAGGAATTCTCGGGCTCGGCGTCGGCGGTAATCAGCCGTTCCGGCAACGACCATTCATCATCCGTTGCATTAGGACCGAACGGCAGTATTCGAAGCGTACGAGGATCGCGGCAAAGCCAAATCCCGCGAGTCTGCTCGACATCAAATCCGGCGAGCGAAAATAGCTTCACGGCTTCAGGTACAGTAATCTCTACGGTATGTTCCGGGTGGCTCCAGTTCAGCGGCGCAGTTAATTCCCTATTCGGACTGTCAACAATGAGATGCCCTTGATCGCGAAGTATGCGCCAGGATTCGAGCAAGAAGCCGACGACTTCTTCCGGCCAGAGATGCTCGAGGTTCTGGCCGGAAAAAACCATATCGCAACTCTGGTCCCCCACACCCGCCATATTGGAGACGGTGTTGGCGATCCATGTTACGTTCGGCGGCAGCTGATCGGGCTTCGGCGTGTAATACTCCAGGCCGATATGTTGACTGACTGGCCCGTAGCATCTCTCGACCCACTCGAAATACCAATTTCCGGAGCAACCCGCACTACAGAGGACGTTGGCGCCCGCCGGCATCGTCCGTAGAAATGCCGATCGGGAATGATGCAGCAAAAGGTTGATGTCGAACTGCGGTACGGACGGGGCGTCCTGGCTAGGTACTGCAACCGTATTCTCTGATAATCGGGGTGCCGTCTCCCTGAGCAAAGCCTCAAGCGTATCAAGCCGGATATTGACCGGCGCCAGGAGATAGCTTCGGCACCGCGCGGCTAATGGCCTAAACAGTGCAACCAACGGGCGAACGAACACACGACGGAAGTAGCTCATGGTAATCGCGCGATCCAATACACTGGCGGGGTCAGCGACAGGCCATACTACACATGCGACCGGAAGTGAATTGCCGATTCTCGATAAGTTTTCGCGGCAAAAACCGGCGGGATATTCGGCGGCCCGCAGCGTGGCCGGCCGTTAACTGGAAACGACGGCGCACACATGCGAGCTAGATATTTTCTTGTCCTCTCCCGCCATTTCCGCGATGATATATGGTGAGATGCGCATGACCTTGGCGAACGGCGGACGCTTGATTTAACCCTTCACTGAATTCGAAATCGCCCAGCCGGGGCGACTTCGGCCGGGTAATCGAAGCCTGCAACCAACAGCAATGTACGATATAGTCTATCTCGACGTGACCGAGCTTGTCGCAAAGCCACTGCGAACGGGGATCCAGCGTCTCGAACGCGAACTAATCCGTCACTGGGCCGGCCCCGCCCGCCTCGTCCCTGTTCGCTTCCAAGACAGTAGGGGACTTGTCGAGCTTCATGCTGATGTTTTCACGCTTCTGAATGAAGACCCGCCGCCGGGCGGCGACGTCGTTGCGGCGGAAAGAGAGAGATTGGCGCCCTATCTGCGAGACGCGCGGCCGCTCGAGCTTGCCAAGCCAGGGAGCGCAGTGCTCGTGCCCGAGCTCTTTTATGATTCGGCACGTTGCAGTTTTTATGAAAATCTACCCATGGAGCTGAAAGCAAAGACATATTTTTTCGTTCACGACTTCCTTCCCCATTTGCACCCGGAGAATTTTCCGCAGGGTACGGCCGTGCATTGCATGTCTTATCTCAGGGTTTTGCGTTCGAGTTCAAATTGTTCTTTCAACAGCAATCAAACGAGACGCGATTTCGGCGAGCGGATCGTGCGCCGAAGAAACTTGCAGGGACCGGTTGTTCCGTTAGGCGGGGACGGGCTCGGGTTGGAACGCCAATCATTTTCCATCGACAAGCGTGGCTTTACGGTCATCGGAACAATTGAGCCGCGAAAGCAGGTGGCTCAGGTCATCAGAGCTTTTGCTCTGCTCTGGAAAAAGGGGGTCAACGTCGAGCTCGACGTTGTGGGATTTCTCTTGTCGCACGCGACGGCGGAACAGGAACTGTTGGCGGCCTTCGCCGACGAACCCAGACTGCACTACAGGGCCCATGTCTCGGATGACGAGCTGAGAAGCATATTGCGAAAAGTGCGGGCGACGATCTTCGTCAGTAAAGCCGAGGGCTTCGGCATCCCGCCCTACGAGAGCCTCTACGCCGGTATACCGGTCATCTGCTGCGACCGGGGGGTGCCGAGCCTCGATTTGATTTCGCGATCGGGCCAGATTCGCCTCGACGACACCGAGCCGGCATCGATCGCGAATGCCGTCGAAGCTCTGCTCGACGACGAGACGGCGCGTAGGGTCTGGGAGGAGGCCGCTCGCGTCTCAATCCCAACCTGGCAGAGCTTCGCCGATCAGATCGCGAATTGGGTATGCGCCGCCGATACGCTACCATCGCCTCAAAGCCTGAGCGCTTCCATCAGGTAACGTGCATAGACGCGCATATTGTGGGTGTCCTCATAGGCGCGGCGCTCCTCTTCGAAGCCGTGGCGGTGGGGATTTCGCTCCATTAAGTTGGCGATTGCTTCGGCGATGAGAACGGGACTGGGGTTGTCGGGGACGCGTGCGACGTAGGCGGGCGAATCCATGACCTCAGCGAGGGCCTCATTCGCAATCGTCGGCAGGCCACAAGCAATGCAATCGAGGAGGGCACCGGACAAAGCCCCCAATGAGAATTTGCGGAGCTGGATGCCATAGTCCGCTGCCGCGAGATATGTTTGAAATAGATCGTTAGGCACGTAATCACCAAAGAACTTCACGTAGGGTTCGATGTGAAGCCGCTGGCAAAGGCCAACGAGCGACTCAACGGGGCCGGATGTGCCGACGAAGTGAAGCGTTGCGGCGATTCCCCAGGATCGCAGCATATCGAGGGCCCAAATGCATTCATTGGGCGCCTTGGTGGAGTGTACGAAACCGAACGTGACGATTACGACTTCGTCCTCGGCAATCCCGAGCGCGGCCCGCGCGCGGCGCCGCGCCGCAGGCGTGCGAGCGTCGGACGGCATTTCACGATAGATCGAGAACGGCAGCACAATGGGCGCTCCGCCGTAGCGCTCTTGCACGAGACGGGCTGTTACGCGTGAGTGAAGGCAAAGGGGCTCGCATGTGCGCGCGAGTTCGCCGAGGAACAGTGTCTTGAGGTCAGACTCATCCTTCCACCAGTCATGGAGCTCTCCTGGTCGAAGGGTGCGGCCGAGTTCTCGCTCCGCCTGCTTGGTCGCACGTGCCTCGCCCAGCAACGCGACGTAGAATCCAAGCAATCTATTGTCGTGTTCGATGCATGCGCCTCCGTACCGGACCAAGTAGTCGAAAATCTTGAGATGATAATGCGAGTTCCCGACCACACCCACGACCCGGTCATATTCAGCGGAAATATGCGGCAGCGCCGACAGCGGCCGGATCGAGGCGACATGGTCAATCGGCCGCGGCTCGACCGTTTCCGTGAAGACGTGAACCTCCGCAAGCTTGGCGATTTCCCTGAGCGAGGCGGCGGAATAGTCGGCGACGCCGGATTTGTCGGGGGGCAACGGCGTCAGGAATGCGATCTTAGGCCTGTGATGAGGAATGATCGCTCGAGGGGTGCCAACGCGATCGGCAGTGGCGTGTTCGACCATCTTGGACCAGAACGTTGCTGCAACAGCCCCGCCCCGGAACCTCCTCCAAACCCGGCTTTGGCTCTCGATCGCCTGTCGGCGAAAGTTGCCGTCAAAAACAAACCGGTCGAGAAGCCGGCTCGCGGCGGTGTCATCCTCGGATGCGAAAAGTAGATCATCGTGCGTGATCAGTTCCCGATGCGCCGGGATTGACGAAGCGATTACCGGTGTCCCCGCGGCCATCGCTTCGACCACCGGCAATGAGAAACCCTCGGCTCGCGACGGAACGATCACGCACAGAGCGCTGCGGTACAGGTTAACGAGCATCTCTTCCGGCACTCGGCCCGGAAAATGGACCAGGTCGGGATCACCGCCGGCGGCGCTAGCGACCGCCACCAGCTCGGAGCTCCAGGGCTCGGGGTAGTGCCCGGTGATGACAAGACCGATGCGCTGAGCTTGCATGTGGCGGCTGCGGCCATGAGCGCTAATCGCGCATTCGACATTCTTGCGTGGGTCGCCGCCGCCTACCGCAAGTATATGGCCCGCCGGAAAGGGTCGGATGGAAGGCCCCCCCGTCCGCTCGAAGGCTGGATCAATGGGCACGCCGGTCACTGCAATCCGCTCCTCCGGGATCCAAAGCAGATTTCGCAGATCGTTCGCGGAGGATCGCGATATCGGTAAGAACAGGTCGTGCTGCGCTAGCCAATACATGGACAGGCCATACGCGGCGCACAGACGCGGGGAGGGCAGATAGTGATTGCGCTCGTGGAACGGAATGAAATCATAGACGACGCAGGCCTTGAAAATCCTTGCATCCCCGAGCGCCCGCGCAACGAACAACGGATCGTGCGTCATCGGCGAGAGGCCGACAAACCACGTTGATCCTTGGAGCGCGGCCGGATAGGCCGTGGGCTTTACGTAATCGAAAACTTCGGCATCCTCTGATGCAAGCGGCGCCATCCGCGCATCAGCGATTGCGATCAAGCGTGCATCCGCCGACGGCGCCAGGAGTTGGCGGGCCGATCGCACGATATTGATCGAATGCCGCCCGACGCCGCGGTCACGGTAATTGTCATCCTGCAGACAGCGGGCATCGAACAAAATATTGATCGCGCGTCTCACGGCAGACATCCTAGCCCGCGTCACGTCGCTGCATGAGTTGATTTTTCGGCCCGACGTTTCGCCACGGGCGTCATTGCCGATTGCTCGCAGCGAGGCTCAACAAGACGGCTTCGATTAACTGGAGCGTGGCGGCAAGGGCCGCGGGGTCCGTCTGCTGACGGACGAGAACCTCCCTCAGCTGTTCGAGACGGTCGGTCTGCTGACTCTGAATCTCGCCAAGCCGTTCGAGACGTTCCGTTTGTCGATGCTGCGTCTCCGCCAATTGCCCCTGTAGAGAAGCCAGTTGCCCTTGTAGGTCAGCCGTGAGAAACCCTCTCCCCCGCCAAAGGAGTGGCCGCATCACCGGTCTCACCAGACGCCACATGAGAAGAGCGGCACACCTGCCGGCTCGGCGCAACCAAGAAGGGCGAGCCGGCGGGACAGACGCGTCGCGGCTTACAGGTTCCAGCGGCAATGGCGAAAGCTTTGTGTTTTGGGCCGCGAACTCCTCGACTTTGGACCAATTCTGCAACGCGTCTTGTTTGGCTGCAGCCAATTCGGCGTCTGCGGCTGCATTTGCCGCTGCCAACGCCACATCGAGCTTGGCGGTGTGCCGATGCCACAGCATACGCTGTGGTTGCGCTGATTCACGATCAAGGATGGAGCTAACAATATTCCCGTATTCGGCCTGCATATTGTCCGCGGTCCACCGATCAATGTATGGCTGAAGCGGGCTAAGGCCACTTTCTACTATTTCACGAAGCGAACGCTCTTCAATGAAAATAGACGGTTGCGCATCGAACAGGTGCCGGACCATCGACGTATGGCGAGCGGCAATCGGACGCCGTGCTGCCAGCGCCACGTCAATCGCGCTTGAGATTCCACGCTCGCTTTGCTCATCATAAAAAAATGCGTTGAGAGAATTGCCGGCTAGAAAGGCTTTAACATCCTGCAAATCCATAAAATCGTGAGTTATCTCTATATCTATGCCGGGTTTGTAAATGATGGACCTGCAACGGTCGGCGACCCGGTGCGCCTCTGATCCATCCTTGTCGCTGAAATCCGAAGACGGGATGTTGAATCGTATCAGACAGTCGTCGAATTCGGCGTGCGCTCGAGCGGCGACCGCTTCAAATCCCTTTCCCGCCGTCGCAAAGCCGAAGCTTCCGATGGTAACGCGAGACGGTGCGGGCGCCGATTCAACCGCCTCGCCAATAAGCCTGCCGGCGGTGAAGAACCGCGGGTTCCGGAGTTTCGCGCTGGGATCGTGGTAAATGTAATAGTCGAACAGCGTATCGTCAGTCCGCTCCGCGAGCGCAGCGGTCATCTCATGCATGATTCCGATAGTTGGGACTTGCAACGACCATAGCGGCCAGCCGGCGATCCATCCAATTGTCGCCGGATGAAAGTTGATGAGCACGGCGGCCGGATCATATTGGAGCACAGCGTCGCGAACATCAGATGGATGCGCGACCTCGCAGTAGATGAAGTTAAATTGCGAGGACCTGCTAATCGCCGCAAAAATTTGCTTCCCGAACTGATGGACGCCACACTGCCTTTCACGATGGGAGAAAAACACAATCGAAGTCATGAATCTCCCTGCCTTTGCACTGTGAACGTTGCAAAGCCGTACGAGCAGCCCTCGTATTCGAAATCAGGCTCGAATTCGCCCCAGTTTGGCTCGTCAAAAAGTCGGCAGTGCGGCATTGCCCGCAATAATCGGACGCTCAAATCGTCGGAACGATAGAACCTGTAGTCCGCTTGGGGTACGGGTTCATCGCTGGTCCAGGTATTTTTAAAGTCGCAGGTGAAGATTCCGAACCCTGCAGGAGCCATTAAACTGGCGACGTCGGCGACGAAGGCCTCATCGTTCGCCACGTGCTCAAGTACGGACGTCGAGAAAACGACATCGTAAGTTCCCTTTTTCTCCGGATTTAAATGAATGAATTGTTCAAGGTCGATTCCATTAACGTTAGGGTCCATTCCGTCTACCCTAACTCCGATCTTCAGCAGCGATTCATAGGCCGTATCCTCGTAGGAGCCGACGCACAGAATTTTTGTTCGAGGAAAGTCGCGACACAATTGAAGAACTGCGGACAGCATAAATCCCTGCTGAACATTTGCCTCAGCAATCTTGCGTTTCATCATGTCGGGGGCAAGCGCAAACAGGGTCGCGATTGCGGGTGAATAGTGTCGCCGAGCGTCTGCATTCAATACGGTATTGAATCGTGTGACCTTTACGATGACTGGCAACGTACCCCTCTTCATGGCAGGCTGACTTCGTTTCACCATTATACCGCGGCGATAAAAATCAATCCAACCCGGAGGGGTGCTGTTGGGTAAGGGCGAGGTTCCGTGCATTATCGCGGCGGTCTCGGGCAGCTCGCGTTATTCAACAGCATCGACAAGCGGGCGACGGCTCTGGTGCCGGGGGGCGGCCCGGTGACAAACTTGAATTATAGCACGTACCCCAAGGCAGTGCCAGCTTCACAATGAAATGAGCGCAGACTATTGTTTCTCTGTAAAGATCAACCAAGTAAGCGATTGCGCATTGTTATGGCCGGAGAATACGAACTCGATCGGGTTGTGCGCGAGCGGCACTTCGCGGAAGTGACATCGGGCGTGCTGATCGAGGTTGGCGCGGCGGGACCAAACTACCTTTCTATCGCGGAAACCTTTCGCGCGGCAGGCTGGCAGCGCGTTAAGGTCAGAACGCTCGATACCATTCTGGCGACCCATCGACCGATCTTGAGGCGGTGGATCTCCTCGTCGTGGACGTTGAGGGATGGGAACTCAATGTCATGCGCGGATTTTCCAGTGAGCGCTATCGCCCCAAGGTTGTCGTTCTTGAAAATCTTTTCGACGAGCAAGCGTACATTCAGTACATGCGATCGATC
>Ga0181536_10004495_pt1 | contig 14723 bp, 11 predicted proteins | sample PEATcosm2014_Bin_41_FD_121105 | JGI IMG/M metagenome (GOLD analysis project Ga0181536, IMG submission 121105) | Peatland microbial communities from MTU Mesocosm Facility, Houghton, MI, USA - PEATcosm2014_Bin17_60_metaG | ecosystem: Environmental > Terrestrial > Soil > Wetlands > Peat | place... | reverse complement strand
ACCTGCAGCCAGTTCCGGTGGCTGTCGACCTCATTCCGCAACAGCGCATGCCGGTTGCCCGACGACGCCACTGCGATGTCGAGCGCTCCGCGGTTCCAGAAGTCCGCCACCGCGACTCCGCGGCTGTTAATCATCAGGTCCGATCCGGTCGCGCGCGCGATCTCGGAAAACGTGCCGTCGCCGTTGTTCCGCAATTGCCGATTTCGCTCCCATCCGTGCCACGAACGCCGGCCGAAGTAAGCCGGATCGAAGAAGATGCCCGTCTTGTACTCATCCTGGCGGGTCACCACGTTGTTCAGGAAGTCGAGTTCGATCTCCGTGCCGGGATCGTTGAAAACCCAGCCGTCGGCCGCATAGATATCCAGCCAGCCATCGTTATCGAAGTCGGCGAACGACGCGCCCCAGAACCAACCCACCGGATTAGCGCCGGCTTTCACCGTCACATCTTCAAACGTGCCGTCGCCTCTATTCCGCAGCAGCGTATTCCCCGACGCCATCTGCTGAAAAACCTCGTCAAACTGGAAACCGGACTGCCTGAAAATCTGCAGATAGAGCGGCATGTCGGTCTTCCAAACACCCTGACGCCAGGAATTCAGCATGTACCGGTTCACCGTTGGGGACTCCGCGTACCACGCGTGTTCCGACCGGATGTTTGCGGCGTAGATATCCAATTTGCCGTCGTTATCGTAATCGGCAAACGAGGCGCTCATGCCCGCGCCGTAATCGAGCGTCCCCGATTTAACCGTCACGTCCGTGAATGTTCCGTTACGATTGTTGTGGTAAAGAGTCTTGCGCCCGAAGTCGTTCACGACATAGAGATCGGGGTAGCCGTCGTTATCGTAATCGCCGAATACCGTGCCCAGGCACAGCCCGGTATCGCCCACGCCGGCCTCGGCCGTCACGTTCGTGAATGTGCCGTCGCCGTTATTGTGATAAAGCTGATTGGGTTCGCCGTTCCGCGCATAGAAAGTTGTCGGAATGGCGGTACGCGGATCCAGATATCGGCCGACGTAGAGATCGAGCAAGCCGTCGTTGTCGTAATCCGCCCAGGAAGCCACCGTGGTACAACAGTCCGCGCCAATGCCGGATTTCGCGGTTACATCCGTAAACGTCCCGTCCTTGTTGTTGTGGAAAAGCTGATTAGGTTTGAAGGTCCGGCTGACAAAAAGATCTTTGTAGCCGTCGTTATCGTAGTCCGCGAAGACCGCCACGCTGACGCCATCCAGCCCCGCCAAGCCAGCCTGCGCCGTAACGTCCGCGAACCTGCCGTCGCCCAAGTTGCGAAAGAGCTTCGATTCCACCCCATCCGGCACAAACAAATCGTAAAGACCGTCATTGTCGTAATCGACCGCTGTAATTCCGGCCGGCCCGTAACGGATCATGCCGAATTTGAGCGGAGTATTCAGAAAGGCCGGATAATACCGGTTCTGGAAATCGATTCCGGCATCATGCGCCACATTTACGAACTGCGCCCGGCTCCCGACGATCCGTTCGCCCTCTGTGAGCGACGCCTCCGTGATCGTGAAACCGGCTTCATCCTTCGCCAGCGTCATTTCGATGTACCCGCGATCGATACCTGCGCGAGGCTGGCCGTGCGGTGTGCCGATCACTTCAAACCGGACCGTCGCGCGAACATGCTGTGAGTCCGTCCACTCTTCGAGGCGATGAATGTGGAAACCTACGCTGTCGAGCGAATCGAAGCTGGAAAAATAAGCCTGCCAGTCTGCCAGACCAGCTGCCCGGTCTGTTTCACCGGCCTTCGGCCCAAAGGCCAGCCGCTCGATGCCGTCTTTGGAATCAACCGTCCGGAGCCGCTCCCACCCCAATGGCCGCGCCCGATAGCTGGCGGCAAAAAAAGCGGCAAATTCCTGCGGATTCCGCGACTTCGCGGCTCCTGCCAAGCGGTCCAGGCTGTCGGAAATCTGTTTGCCGGTGTCGAAAAAGGTCAGGCCGCGACTGTCTACCTGCTGGACTGCGACCCAGCCGCCGACTACCCCCGCGACCGGAATAACCAGCGAATAGAGAAAAATGGGGCGGCTTACCAATGCCATCTTCCCGCGCCCCTCCCCTTTTCGGTCACTCGCATTCGCATAGATCACTGGCAAGTGAATTGTTATAGACAACGCTCCACGCAGGATTTGCGGCTGGTTCTGGTAAGAACAACCCACGGCGCGCCAACGGGTTGCCCAGCCCGCAAATTCCCGAGTCGCGCGTGTCTATCGAATGGCGGGGTAGCACCATCTGCCGTTGAACTATGCGGTTTTTTCAAACACTCCGGCGGCTGGCGTACGTATCGAGAGTTCTCGCGGCCTACTGGGTGTCGTTTCTGACGAGTTCCCTGCCTCCCCGCTTCACGAAAATCGCGCGCTTCTTCCGCGTCGAGCCGTGGAGCCCAGCCCGGCTGTGCTCGATGTTCGAAGAACTTGGCGGTACTTTCCTCAAATTCGGGCAGGTCCTGGCGCTGCAGCCGGACGTCATCCCAATGGAATACTGCAACGCGCTCTTCAATCTGATGGACCGCGTTGCGCCCTTCAGTTACGAAGCGGCGGAGCGAACGTTCATGGAGGAGGTCGGGAGCCGTCCGGAGGACGTGTTCGAGAAGTTCGACCGCAGACCGCTCGCGACCGCATCCATCGGGCAGGTCCATCTGGCCGTCTACCGCGGCCGGAAATATGCCGTCAAGATACAGCGCCCCGGAGTCGAAACCGAATTCCACAACGATATCCGGCTCATGACGACGGCCATCCGTCTGGTCGAGATGCTCCACATTCGCAGCCTGCACTGGATTGTTGAGCCCCTCAGCGAGTTCGTCCGGTGGACCCGCGAGGAACTCGACTACCGCTGCGAAGCGCGTTACATGAAGCAACTCGCGCGCAACGCCGGGGACAGTCGACGCGAGCGAATTCCCGAGTGCCTCGACCGGATCACCACCCGGCGCACGATGGCCAGCGAATTTCTCGAAGGCGTCACGGTGCTCGACTACCTTCGCGCTCTCGAAACCAACGACAATTGGGAGCTCCATCGCCTGAAAGCGGGCGGCTTCGACCCCAATCTTTTTGCAGGTAACGTTGTTCAGAATTTTCTTGGCGACGCGTTCGGTCATGGCATGTTCCACGCGGACCTGCATCCCGCGAACCTGATCATCCTGGCGGGAAGTGTGGTCGGATACATCGATTTCGGCATTACAGCCGTCCTGAGCTCTTATTCGCGGCGTCACTTGGTTGCTCTCACCCTGGCTTACGCCCGCGGCGATTTGGATGGTATGTGCACCGCCTTTTTTAAGGTCTCGGACTTGAGCCATAATGCCGATCCGGCGGGCTTCCGAAGAGGTCTGGACGGCCTTTCCGCAAACTGGTATGGAACCCCCGGCGAGGGCCCGCGTCTTCGGAAGAGCATTACGCTGATGATGATGGACCTGTTGACGCTCTCGCGTCAGACCGGGATCTGGCCGGAACGCGACGTAATCAAATACATACGCTCGGCCATCGCGCTCGACGGCCTGATCAAGCGCTTCGCTCCCGAATTCGACGTAGGATTGCAACTGGAACAGATTTGCGACGAGCAGATCCGGGCGAGCGTACGCAAGTCTGTTTTGTCGGCGAGAACGCTGGTGGATTTGTCGAGCGAGAGCCTTGCGTTCGCGAACGAAGGGATTTTTCGGGCCGGCAGAATGCTTCAACTGCTGTCGGAAGGAGAGTTCTCCGTGCGAGTGGATGAGGCGGCCGGAACAACGAATTCGTCCACTGCCGTGGTCCGGCTTAGCGCGGTGGCCTTACTGGTATCTGTTATTGCCGTCGTGTGGGGAGGGGACGAAAGGTTGGGCCTGAATTTATTTACCGCCGCCGCGGGAATTGTCGCCGCGAGCATTCTTACCTTGATTTACATCGAGGGAGGCCGTGCTGCGCGGGGGATGTAACTGAACAAATCGAATGGAGGTGCATTGTATGCGCGATCTGGCAAAGTCGGCGTTTAGTTTCACTTGGGCGATGTCGCTGTTCGGCGCCAAACAGGCGGCCGGGCTCATGGCTCCGGGAAAGGCGGTTGGGTCGTTCAACTCGGTCACAAAAGCCGCGGTGGATACCTTTGGCGATACGCTCCAAACCGCGTATCGGGTGGGTGATGGCGTGCAACGCGGAGCGGTGGATATGGCGTTCGCAATGATGTCGGGCAACTGGAATCCGGCGAAGATGCTGGGGCTGTCTTCCGCCGCCATGCAGCAGGCCGCTGATGCCACGCGCCAAGCGGCACAGGCGGCTGCGTCCGGCACCACGGATCAGGGGTGGGGCCCCGTACCGCCCGCCGGATAATCTCCACCCGCGAGGACGGAAACTACACCGGAATGCCTGCACCACTCCCAGTGCGGAAGCCGGGCAAGGCCGCCCGCGCCCGGCGGCGCGACATCGAGCACCGCCTCGACGCGTTCGGATTCGTCCACGGCCTCCGTGTCCATCGCGGCGGCTCGTGGCCGCGCGGGGCCTCGTCCGACGCGCGCGCTTTGCGGGAGACGCTGCGGGATCTCGGGCCTGTGTTCGCGGCTTTCGGTATCTATCTGTCGTCGCGGGCCGATTTATTTTCACCCGAAGATTGCATGGAACTGGCCCGCATTGCCGATCCGGCGCCGCCGCTCGCGTTCGAGCGGGTTTGCGGAATCGTAAGCGCGGAATGCGGCATGCCGATCGAACGCATTTTTCCCCAGTTCGACTCGCTCCCGCTCGAAAGCCGCCTCGCCTGGCAAACTCACCGCGCCACATCGCGGGGCGGATCCCGGGTGACGGTTCGGATTCTAAACCCCGAATTTATCTCTTGCGCTCGCGAAGACGACGCGTTTCTCGCGTCCTGCAATCCATCCCACCCGTTGGGCGCCGCGGCGCAGGACTTTCGGGCCGCTTTATGGCGCGCGCTGGACTTGAGCGTCTTCGCCGACGCCTTGCGGAACGAGGCGCGCGATGCCGGCCGATTCGATGACGCCGTTGCGCCGCGCGTGCTCCCGGAATGCGCAACATCGCTGGTCCTCGCGTTCGAAACAGGTCCTGGCGAGGTCGCGAGCGTCGCTGAAGGACAGCGCCGCCAGGTAGCCCGGCAGCTTTGCCTTCTCTGGTTGCGCCAGACGCTCGACGGGCGGGCCTTCCCCGTTGAGCCCCGCCTCGAAAACGTGACTTTCTTCACGGGCGGGCGACTGGCCTTCACCGCAGGGGATTTCTTCTCGCTCCCCGCTGCCTCGCAACAAGCTCTTTGGGAATACCTGAACGCCGCTTCGAACGACGATCCGGATGCCGCCGCCGCATCGTTGCTGCGTGAAATGTATCCGGTCCCAGGCTGCGTTGGCGAAGATGCATTTATCCGGCAAATACGGCAAATTGCGCCGTTCCGCGATGGAGCGTGGGCGGATACGGGCGGTCAAACCCTGCCGGAGCGCTTGTTTCTCCAGTGGCAGATCGCGGTAAAGTGCGGATACAGGCCGGAGCCTCAGCTGATCGCGTTCTGGCGCGGATTGTTCGCGGTGACCGCGGCCGCGCGCCAACTGGCGTCCGGACCTTGGGGCAATGAGGACGTTTTTCTCGGCGCGCTCTCCGAATACCGTACAGTCCGGCTTGTCAACCAGATCCAGTCGATGATGGACGTGAGCCGGATGGGAGACCGTTTCGATCGCTACAGTATGGCCGCCGTGGAAATGCCCCGGCGTCTGAATCAGTTGCTCGACACCGCCGAAAGCGGCCGCACGGAAGTCCGCGTCCGGACCAACCGCGGGCGTGGTGAGCGCGATCGTACTCCCACCATTGTTATGCTGTTGGCGCTTCTTTCAGTTACCGCGCTGTGGACCGGCCGCCTGAGCGCGCATTCCGCCAGTTCCGTCGCCATCGAACGGACCGGCGCGGCTGTATTTTTCATAATCGGCATTCTGTTAATCCGTTGCATAGCAAAGGTTCGCTGAACATATGACACCTACCGCTGCACCGACCATGCCGCCTCCTTCCGGGGCTGCGGCACCGACCGCAACGCCAAACTTTCCGTTGCCCCCGTCGTTTCCGCCCGGCGTCGACCCGACGACTTACAAGATCGCCGAGGTCACCAGGCTGCTGAAAAGCGCGGCTTACTTCCCGATCTTCAACATCCCCAATCCCAGCACGCCAAACGACCCGATTCTGCTGTTTCCCTGGCTCGATCTGCTCATGATCGGCGTGAATGTAAACGAACAACTGCACCGGTTCGACGTGCGGGTGGGCCAGCACGGACACGCACTCAAAGCGACGAATGAAGTGGGCGATCCGGTAGCAAACGTGCAAATCCGCTGGACGCCCATGCCCGGCGACTTCCAGGCCGCGCCCGGTCGTTTTCCCCCGCCGACGATCCTCAATCCGTTCGTTTCCCAGCGGTTCTGCATGCTGAACGGCCAGCTCAATTTCATCCAGCCGTCCGGCACCGGGATTCGGGCATTCGGGACGGGCCGGACGTTTCCTTCGCGTGAGAACGGCCAGCTTGTCCTCCGGATAGGCGCCGTGATCGAAATTCTGGAAGGGCTCGGCGATTTCGAAGGCCTTACGGGCGCGATGGTGATCAACGGTTTCATTCAGCCGCCGCACAATCTGGCCCTGAATCTGGTCGCGCGCCTCATGGACCCGAAAGGTACCCTGCGCGCGCACTCGGAACCGCCAGCCATCGCTACCCCGCAGGATCCGGATCCGAACGCCGTATTTATGTACTTTCTGGGAGAGCCCGATCCGTCGAAGCCTGTCACGCTCAACATCGCTCCCGATGGAACTATACTCGGATCGAACGTGAGCGAACTGCTCCGATTGGTTCATATCAGTTTCGAGGCGAACGCGAGTGACGTCCGCAGCCGGACCGACGAGGGCCCGATTGTGGGATCGGTCAGCGCGAAATTATTCTTCAACCCGATGGACCCGCGCCCTGTACAGCCCATTCAGACGACTGACGGTGTGTTCACATTCTGGGATCGCCACAAGAACCCGATCGGCACAGTCAACGCCAATATGGTGGAAGGCCGGGCCATGGTCACACCGCTCGATGGCGCACCCATGCCTGTGTTCCGGCTTGCCGGATTCGGGCCTCTTCTGGGCGGTACCGGCGAATTCCGGAATGCGGACGGCATGATGTCTCTGAACGCGGCGATTAGTGTTTTTCCCCGCACGCTTTCAAATCTGTACATATTTCGCTTTTACGATCCATCGGGACAGTTACGCCAGGCCGCGCGGACCGCATGGTCCTCGTAGTCAAATTTTTTACGTACGAAAGGATGGCCTTATGGGATGCCCGGTTGTGCATTGGGAAATTGCAGGAAAAAGCGGCAAAACTCTTCAGGAGTTCTACGGGAAGTTGTTCGGCTGGCAGATCGATGCCAACAACCCCATGAATTATGGGATGACAAAGACCGGGGGCGAGGGCGGAATCAATGGGGGCATCGCTCAGCTGGGCGAGGGACGGCCGCCATACGTAACCTTTTATGTGCAGGTCCCCGATCTGCAGGCCAGTTTGGATAAAGCCGCAGGTATGGGCGGAAAGACGATCATGCCGCCCATGGCGGTTCCCGGCGGCCCCAGTCTCGCAATGTTTACCGATCCGGAGGGCAACCTCATCGGACTGGTACAGGGCGGAACCATGTAGCAGCAATCAGCGGAACGCAAATTTCATTTGGTGCCCTGTCTATCCGGGCAGGTCGACGTGTAGCGTGCGCTGCGCGGGAGTTCTGCGCCGCCCACGAAATTTAAGGAGAAAACGAATGGTAGATCAAAATCTGGGCGGAGACGATCTGAAACTGGTTCGCTTCAAAATCCTGTATACAAAACGGGACCACGAAAAAATTCTCGTCAATGGGGACTACCTGATCAACTACAGCACTACGCTGGACGATTTCGGCGGGCGGATCACTTGCATCGAGATCCCGAAGTGGGAGAAGGCAAATCCAAAGGAAGCGCCCTTGGACAGCAGATTCGTCCAGACCTTTGTGGAAGTCCTCGCCCGCTATCCCAAGCAGGAGAAGGAATACGACCGCGAACAGGTGGCCGTGCTCCGCGATATCAAGGACTTGATCGCCGCCAAGGTCTGAACAAAGGGCAATCGTCTCGATACTCGGGAACCCAAATCAAGGAGGAATCGATGAGTAACGGCAACAGCATTACGGGGATACTCGAACGTATCGCCGCCAATCTCCCCCCAAGTCCCACCCTTCCGCGTTCGCCCGATCCGACGAAATCTCCGTACAGCAGCTGGCGGGAAGAGATCATAGTTACCTATTGCGTCGGGACGGGCACGTTCAGCTCGGGAGCGAATTTCACTCCCGACGTTCAGTACATCAACCTGCAAATGGACATGTTCGACGTCAGTGGCAAGTGGCTCGGCTTCCAGTTGGGCGTGCATGAGTCCCATGCCACCTCCGAGGATCTTCTTTCGGTTCCTCCGCTTGCCGCGCCCTACGACCAGCCGCCGGTTCCCCACCCGGACGGGGCCACGAAGGAATGGACGAAGGGGGTCTGGACGTTCGCGGACGGCAGTGAAATCTACGCCGTGGGTCCCGCCTGGAGCCATCTCGTTCCATTCAAGGACGGTTCATTTCTCTTCATGGTCACTACAGGCCAGACGATCGTGAAAGGTACGGGCCGCTATGAAGGCGCGCATGGAATCAAAGAAGCTACCGGAACCGCTCTGGTACCGGCGGGCCTGATCCAGTCCGGCAAATTTCCAGCCCCGGGTCTCCAGTTCACGGCGCGCACACTGGAAGTTTTTAGAATTATCAAGAAGCAGGATCTCGGTCCGGACACGCTCGCCATCGACGCGCAGGCCCAAGGCTCACCCTAGGGCGGCGCCTGCCAAACCGGAACCGTCGGAAGCCCAGGTGATCGAGCCCGGTAACGCCGGTGAACGCCCGGCGCCAGGGCGCAAAACTCAAAGGAGAAGACGATGAGTGAGACGCTGACAGGAGCTTTGAAAGAGATCGCGGCTAAACTCGGGTCGTGGCCGGAAATTCCCGCCGCTGCCTATACCGACCTGCGGGAAGAGTTAATCTACCGTTATGCCATCGGCACCGGCCAATTCGTGGTGGTGAACGAAACGACGTACATCGAAATCACGACCAATTTGTTCACGCTCGACGGTGAACCCGATGGAACTTACTTGGGAGTGGATGAACCGGTGGTTCCCATCATGTCCGTATTTCAGCGCCCCGCTCCTCCTCCGCCTCCCTTCGATCAGCCGACCCCTCCCGTGGACCACATTCCGATTCAATCGTGGTCGAAGGGTGTCTGGACGTTTGGCGATGGCAGCAGCATTTTCGCGCAGGGCCCGGCGAATCTTCATGCCATCGAGTACGTCGACCTCGCGCATAACCTGTTTGTCACCGGAAATCAATTGATCGCCGGAGGCACCGGAAAGTACGAAGGCTGCCAGGGAACTAAGATCGTATCTGGCTCCTCATGGGTTGCGGCCGGCGTTCCTTTTACCGCTACGGCTCCCTTCTCGGTTAAGTCGGTCGAGGGCTTCCGCATCATCCGAAAGGAATACATCGCGTGACGTTCCAGGCGATTCTGAACGTCCCATGATTCGGGTCATCGCCCAAGTAGCCAAGCTGCCCGTCTCCGCTTTTGTGGCGGGCTGCGGCTTCTTTACGGAGACGATGCGCGCCTGGCAACAGGCTTTCGAATGCGGGCTTGACGCCATCACCGGCAGCCTGACCCAACTCGGTGCAGCCGTCGCCGAATCTCCCGGTCCGCCCTCTCAAGCCGTTCCGGGCGGAGATCCCATCAATCAGGATCTCGGCGGTGACGACCTGAAACTCGTAAAATACCGCATTCTCCAGACGCGGCGCGATCACGAATCCGTCATTGCGACCGGCGAGGCTATCGTCAATTACGCCACTACCGCCGCGGACTATGGCGGTCGAATCGCCTGCGAATGGATGGAACGCCATCCGGAACTCCTGAAATATCCCGGCGACGAAAAATACATCCGCACGTTCGTGCGCGTTATTGCGCGTTACCCGAAACAACCGAAAGAATACGACAAAGACCAAGTCGAAGTACTCCGTGAAATCCGCGACGAGATCCGGGAAACGGCAACCAAAGTCTGATGGCAGGTTCCGCTCACAGTCACCAGCCGGAAGGCTTAACCGGCAAGGATTCCGCTCTATTGGCGGACATCGGGTCGTCCATCGCCAATGCACGGGAGTTATACACCTGGTGGAAGAGTAAGGAGCAAGCCGGTACATTTGCGGATCGTTTCGAGCTGGCACGCACTTTCAACCAGCCGGACGTTGGCTGCGGATTCTTCGATACTGTATCGCTGTCGAGCGGGCCGTTGCGGGTCATGGGCGTCGACCAGTCGATGCACTACAACTGGCCCTCCCCGGTCATCCATACGCTGCGTGAGAACCTGCGTGAATACGTGCTCAGGTATTTCCTCCGCTCGACCTCGTATAGCCCCCCTACCGCTTACTATGAGGCCGCGCGTCTTTCCTCGGCGCCGTTTCTCCGCCCCTTCAGTTGGTGCCCGGACAACTCATTCGCTTTCCAGGGCTTTGGTTATTCGCAGGTCTATTACGAGAGACAGACCGGCGAGCGCGGGCGTTTCCCGGCGGCGGACAGATACCAAATCGTCGACCTGCGCGAGCTCGGTCCCGTTTACAACTGGGTGGTGGCGAAGGTCAAAATTCTGGACTTCAACCTCAAGTTTCAACCGCTCGGCCAGCAGGCGCCGCAACTCTCTTTTCCCATTCAGGAAAACACCCTTCTGGTACTCACCCCGGACTTCGTGGTAAACCGCGACAATCCCGAACCCGGAGTTCTGGGCGAATATGGCTTGGGATATGCTTTGCTCGCCGAGGAGCCCGATCCCAACAGCCTGCTGGCGTATGGACCCGGGCATTTCACTGCCGGCTTCCAGATCATCCGCTTTAAATTGTTCGAAGATGGAACCACCTGCGTGCGTCTGGTATTCGTCGTTAACCGGCCGGAGCGCATTCTCAGCGTCAACTTCGATCCGGTGCGATGGGGTTTTGAGGTAGCCGACATCATGTCGCTCGGCATGGCATCGCGTCTGTTATGGCCCGTGCGCCAGGTGCTGGAGGCCCTGCCCTTGAAGATCCAGGGATTCGATCCGCTGACCTGGTTTGTCGGCGCGGCGGACGTGCTCACCAACGGTCTTTCCACCGACTTCTGCATCTCGCTTGAAAATCTCGAAAAATTCATGCTCATGCAGCATTTCACCCAGCACTACTCCATGATCGTCAGCGCCCTGCTGACCTTCGGACAGGCCAGGAACTGGTGCGATGCGGAATCGGTCCCCGATTGGGCGATCGCGGGCGTAAGCGCTTGACCCCCGCCATCGAAATTGCCTCGCCCACCGCAGCCTCCCAATGTCCTGGAGTCAATGCGGTCGTCTTATCGGGAGGCGGCGCGAACGGCGCTTATGAAGTCGGAGTCCTGAAGGCTCTGCTGGGCGGCGCGTCCCCCGCCACCTCAATGCAGCCCCTTCGCCCCGGAATCGTCACAGGCACCTCTATTGGCGGTTTCAACGCCGCCGCGCTGGTTTCGCGTTATCACCACGACAATTGGCTGGATTCCGCCCAGGATCTGGAAAATATCTGGCTGGATCTGATTCCGAGGGACGATTCGACGAGTCACAATCACATCTACCGTTTCCGCGCCAATCCATTCGAGTTTCTGAACCCGGGCCTCCTGATGACCAACCCGATGCTGCCTGTTCAGGATTTCGCGAAAGATGCAGTGCACTTTGTCCAGGCTTTTTTCGCCAGCGCGGCGGCGGTGCTGGAGCCGAATGGCAAGATCGAGGCGCGGGTGGCGACAGCCATCGACTTCAGCGCCCTGATAAGCAACGAACCCTCTGTCCGCCTTGTTCATCAGGTAATGGCCCCCCTCGTCATCCGCGAGTCGGACATCAAGTTGAGAATCATCTCCACCAACTGGGACACCGGCGTAGTTCGAATCTTCGAGAACTGGGATATGACGGACCAACTCACCGACAGCATCGTCCTTTCCTCAACCGCCATGCCCGGCGTTTTCCCAGGTGTTGTGATGGATGGCGATACCTATGTCGACGGCGGCGTTGTGATGAATACTCCTCTCCTGCCGGCCTTGCAGGCGGGCGCCGACACTCTGCACCTGATTTATCTCGATCCTTCGGTCGGCTCCATACCGGTGAGTTCGCTGCACAGCACGCTGGACACTCTGGCGCGCATGATCACGGTCATGTTTGCCACCAAGATGAACGACGACATCCGGCGCGCCGCTCTCGTGAATCGCTGGGCGAAATACGTTGAAAATGCCACGGCCGCAAACAATGTGAGTACGGATCAGGAGGACGTTTTCAAACAAATTCTCGGTGTTACCACGCTCCGCCCGGTGGTGATCCACCGTTATCACCCGCTCGACGATATTGGAGGAGGGTTGCTGGGCTGGCTCGACTTCAGCCGCGAACGCATTGCCAGCCTGATCGATCGCGGATTCAGCGACGCCGTCAATCACGACTGCTTCCGATCGGGCTGCGTGTTGTCGGACGGCACGGTGCTGTCTACAGCTTTGAGAAGCCAGTTTACAACCGGGTCTACAGCAAATGCGCCGGGCACATGAACCTGACGCTGTCGATTCCGCCAGCGGGAACCAACGCAGGCCGGCCCTTCGCTTCTTTCTGAAACTGCTCCTGATTCTGGTTCTTGTTTCCACCGCCGGAGCTTTCTACATGAAAGTCCGGTACCCCGGCCTGGTCCGCGGCGCCGTCAACCAGTACCGGTTTTCCACCATGCATGAAAACCGCAATCTGTGGTTTCTGATCGGCTACTGGATTCACTTCATGCAGTACATGCGCCAGGACCCGGTAACCCATATCTACAACTTCAACAATACGCCGATGGAGGGCATGGATGACTTCACGCGGGGCCAGATCGATTACCACAAAGGCAACTTTCGCGAGGCCGTCAGGCTGATTGAATCCACCATCCGAACCAGGGGCGAGTCCGAGGATCGCCTGTTCTGGCTGGCGCTCTCCAACATGCGTCTTGCCGAAAACGAAAACTGCCTTCCCATGCTCCGCGGCGCTCCCATGCCGGCTGCGATGCCCGAAGGAAGCATGTGTTCACTGCCGGTCACCTCCTTCCACCAGAAAGCGCAGTATGCGCAAGCCGCCGCGGACGGCTTCGAAGCCCTGCTCGACCGTTACGATTCCGAAAATCGCCTCTATCGGTGGCTCCTGAATTTCAATTACATGACGCTGGGCAAGTTTCCCGCCGGCGTGCCCCGGAAGTACGTGATCGATTCCGAGTTCATCGACCGCTTTTACGGTAAGGGCAGGGACAAGACGCGCGCCGAATTTCCCGATCTCTCGTTCGACGACGAATCGAAAGCGCTGGGTGTGAACACTTTCCACCCCGGCCGTGGCGTCGCGGTCGAGGATTTCGACGGTGACGGCTACCTCGACATCATCACTGGCGGCAGTTTCGGCCCGGTGCGTTTTTACAAGAACGACCACGGCCGCGGTTTCATCGACAAGACGGCCGAGTCCGGACTGACGAACGCCACTCAGGTATTCGCGATCGTGGCGGGGGATTATGACAACGATGGTTCCCCGGATCTGTTCATCTGCCGTCCCTTCGATCACTTTCTGCTCTATCACAACAACGGTAAAGGCGTCTTTACCGATGTAACCGCTGCTTCCGGTTTGCTCGACACCTGGCGTCCGGATTCGCTCGCGGTCACGTGGATTCCCACTTGGGCTGACGTCAATAACGACGGCAAGCTCGACCTGTTCCTGGCCCAATGGGCTTTCCGGCTTCCTTTTGTAACCAACGTCATGGCGAAGCCGCGCATGGATTCGGCCCTCTTCATCCAGGAAAACGGAAAATTCGTGAACCGAACGAAGGAATACGGCCTCGAATCGCTGCTGCACGATTACTACTACATCGGCTCGGCTTTCGGCGACTATGATGGCGACGGCTATCAGGATCTTTTCCTGTCGAGTCCGCTGCGAAACAGCAGTGTTCTGCTGCGGAACATCAACGGCCGGAGGTTCGAGGATACCCACCTCATCGACAGCACAGCGCCGGGCTTCGCGGCGGCCTTCGTCGACATTAACCACGACGGGCGGCTCGACATCTTCCAAGCCGGATTCGGAGACGCGAAAACTGCCGTCGAGCAAGTCGTATTCGGCGAGCACACTAACGACTACCGCAACGGACACAGCGCCATTTTTCTGCAGACGCCCGATGGTAAGTTCGAGCGGCACGAAGAAGCCTTCGACATGCCGATGAGCACTATGGGCTCGACCTTCGGCGATATCAATAATGACGGCTGCTACGACTTCTACTTCGGTAAAGGAGATCCCGAACCCTGGTTCGTGCTGCCGAACCTCATGTTCATAAGCCAGCCGCGGGGACACGAGTGCGGCCTCACGTTCCGGAACGTCTCGATGCTCGAGGGCTTCGGCAACGTTCAGAAGGGCCACGGGGTTGTCTTCTTCGACTTCAACGGCGACGGCAAGGAAGATCTCTATTCGGCGCTGGGCGGCATGTGGCCAGGGGACGCCTGGACCAGCCAGTTGCTGGTGAACAAGAGCCGCTTGAAGTACACCTGGACCAACATCCGACTCCGCGGCCGGAAGACAAACTATTTTGGCGTTGGAGTGAACTTTCGCGTGCGGGCGGAGAATGCCGGCGGCGAGCCGATCGTCCGGTACTACCACATGGATAATAAGACCGGCTT
>Ga0181536_10004492_pt1 | contig 14728 bp, 16 predicted proteins | sample PEATcosm2014_Bin_41_FD_121105 | JGI IMG/M metagenome (GOLD analysis project Ga0181536, IMG submission 121105) | Peatland microbial communities from MTU Mesocosm Facility, Houghton, MI, USA - PEATcosm2014_Bin17_60_metaG | ecosystem: Environmental > Terrestrial > Soil > Wetlands > Peat | place... | reverse complement strand
GCGGGCGTTGGAAAAACGGCGATCTGTGATTTGCCGGAAGTAGCGATCAGTCGGCAGTTGATGGCGATGACGGCGATCGAGTGGAGTCAACGTTTCTTGCTACTGACCACACATCGCCTTGCCGAGAAATTAAAAGGGAGCGCGCGAAGTTTGATTCCGGGCATATCCCGCGAAGATGTTGACCAATTCGTCTTTGCATTTCCTCCAGTCGCAGAACAACACCGCATTGTCGAGAAGGTTGATGAATTAATGAAGCTGTGCGATGGGCTGGCGGTGGCTCAGACGCAGCGGGAAAGCCGACGGGACCGGCTTGCCGCTTCGGCCCTCCACCACCTCAACACCAGTGAAAGTGCCGCAGCCTTCCACGACAATGCCCATTTCTACTTAAATCACCTCCCGCGCCTCACCATATGCCCCGAGCAAATTCAAGCTTTGCGCCATGCCATCCTCAATCTGGCCGTCCGCGGCCAACTTGTTCCTCAAAACTCTGGTGATGAACCTGCGCCAAAGCTGCTTAAGCGGATTCAGGCTGAGAAGGAGAGGCTCGTAAAGGAAGGAAAAATCAATCGTGAAAAGCCACCGATCCCAGCTCGCCCTGATGATCTGGGCTTTGAGCTGCGACCCGGATGGGTGGCGGCGCGTATCAGCCAGGTGCTTGTCGAGCTACAAACAGGACCATTTGGCAGTACACTGCACGAGAGCGACTACCAAAAAGGTGGCGTTCCGGTCATTAATCCAGCATCAATAAAGAACGGGCGGTTGATCCCAATCGACAAAATGGCAGTAGGGCCAGCTGTCTTGGAAAGACTGCGCACATTTAGGCTCCGTGCAGGCGAAATTGTAATGGCCCGCCGAGGTGAGATGGGCAGGTGTGCTGTGGTCTCTGATCGCGAGGACGGCTGGCTCTGTGGCACTGGAAGTCTAATACTTCGCCTTCCAGACTGTCTCTTTCCCCCGTTCTTGGTAGCCCTAATCGGCTCGCCGTTCGTTCGAGAATATCTTGACGGTTCAGCGGTCGGAGCGACGATGCAAAACCTAAATCAGTCCATCCTGCTCAATTTAGTCGTCGGCCTGCCCCCGCTCGCAGAACAACGCCGCATCGTTGCCAAGGTCGATGAGATGATGGCGTTATGCGATCGGCTGGAAGCGCAGCTCGCAACGACACAATCCAAACGCTGTCGGCTGCTCGACGCCATTCTCCACGAGGCGCTGAAGGAGAGCGAGGCACTGAATGACAATTCGAGTATCGGCGGCAGAGACTCAAATATGAACCACGCCTTGCTTCTACAGGAACTTCGATGACGTTTTCTGGCTCGGAAATCGATGAGTTTCCCGAGTTCCTTATGGACCGAGCCATTACTACGCCCGTGTTTTTCGACGAAGATATCCTGCGAGCGGTTCATAGAGATGGTCCGCTCATCCTGCCATGGCCGGCGGCTGGCAATCCTGGAGGAGTGCTATCATTCTCAACCGCCAACGAATGGCGGAATTTCATTTCTTCTTTCAGCCTGGCACCCGGAATACCAGAGATCGTGGCAGTGAAGTTTCGGCGCGCTCAAATGCTTTACTTTCTTGCGTGGATCGATTTCGATCTGATCAAGGCCGGAGAACTGGTCGCCCTTACCACACTCGAACTTGCACTAAAGGATCGTTATGGCCATGAGGTGAAAGATCGGAAGGGAAGGATTTATTTCCCGCGCCTTCTCAACTACTTGTTGAAGGATGGCCTTACCGATCAAGCAATTCCGATGGTCCGCCGCAGCGGTGGCACGGCGATGGGCTTTCTCAATGGTGATGTGAAACCGGGCCTTGCGGATATTCGAAATCAACAGGCTCATGGCGATCCGTTCGATGGCTTTCCCATCGGCGGATTACTGGAACTCGTTCGCGATCTTATCGAATACGCGTATCGGGAAATGCTGACGCCTCCGGAAAGCACACCGAGTGGATAGACATGGCTGCTCGCCACGAGTTCTTGAAGTCGTCCCCTTTCTTGAGCTCGGCTGGGGCTCATAGATGCTTCTGGCCGGATAGAGCCTAGGGAGCGGCACATGTGAGGTGCCGGTGGCAATGACCCCTGAAACGCGCTACGGTTAAATTCAGATTTACAACTGCGAAGGCCTTTTGTTGCGTATGCAGGCAGTTCCCGCAAGTTCCGATTTCTTGGGAAAGTGGGTGCGCAGATCGCGCGGCTCGGCGCGTTGGCGGCAGTAAATGACATCTACAACAATAAGCGGAACATTGGATGTGGCCGGATAACGAAACAGACCGCGATTTCCTGAATTTTACTGGCGTCGCCGACACCGTTGCAGAGATTATTGTCCAGGCCAAAGGACGCCCGATTTCAATCGGCGTTTCGGGAGCTTGGGGTGTCGGCAAATCATCAATGATCAAACTGGTGCGCCAGTCTCTTGAGCATCGGTCGGGTAAGGATAAGGAAGAGAAGGAAGATAGCAAGTTCGTCTTCGTGGAGTTCAATGCCTGGCTCTATCAGGGCTATGACGACGCGCGCGCCGCGCTCATGGATGTCATCGGCGAGAAGCTCACCAAAGAGGCAGAGCACCGCAAGAAGGGCATCGAAAAGGCCAAGGAATTCGTGGAGCGCATTCGTTGGTTCCGGCTGGCGAAACTGGTGGTCGGTTCCGCGGTGGCTATGCATGCCGGATTGCCGCCGGTTGGATTGATCGGCGAACTGTACGGGCTTGGGAAAAACTTCTTCGGTGGCGATGTAACCACCGAAGAGGCGGAAAAGGCGGTAAAGGTAGCTGGCGAAGTAAAGGAAACGGCGACGGGGCTGCTTGATCCGAAGAAAAAGAAGTCTTCCCCTCCGCAGGAAATACACGCCCTGCGGGAGAGCTTCGAGAAAACGCTTGAGGCGATGGAGGTGACGCTCGTTGTGCTGATCGATGATCTCGACCGCTGCTTGCCGGAAACCACCATTTCAACGCTGGAGGCAATCCGGCTGGTCCTGTTCTTGAAGAACACGGCTTTCGTGATCGCGGCAGACGACGAAATGATTAAGTACGCCGTCCGACGGCATTTTCCGGACGTGACCAATGAGCTCGCCATCAACTATTTCGACAAGCTCATCCAGTTGCCGATCCGTGTGCCGCCTCTGGGCACGCAAGAGGTGCGCGCCTTTATGATGCTGCTGTATGTGGAAAACAGCAATCTCGATGACAATGTGAAGGAGAAAATACGGGCGGGCGTTTGCAAACAGCTAAGTCAAACGTGGCAAGGAAAGCGGGTTGACCGCGCCTTCATGCAGTCGTTACACGACAAGTTTGACGGCGAGCTTGTCGGAAATTTCGATACGGCGGATAGGCTTGCGCACCTCATGACGACGGCGTCCGGAATTGTCGGAAATCCTCGTCTCATTAAGCGTTTCTTGAACGCACTCGCCATCCGGATGGCAATCTCCAAAGCGCACGGTGTCGGCGTGGACGAAGCGGTCCTCGCCAAGATGCTTTTGTTCGAGCGTGTCGGGAACCCGAAGGCCCACGCGGAGCTGACGAAGGCGGTCACTGAAAGCAGTGATGGCAAACCGGCGTTTCTATCCGAATGGGAGGAGAAGGTGAACGCCGGAAAAGACATCCTATTCCAGCCACCCTGGGACGATCCTTTCGTCCGGGAATGGCTAACGCTGCCGCCACGGCTTGCGGATAGCGACCTCCGGGGCGTGCTGTATGTCAGCCGTGAACACGCGCCGATGATCAGTCCGCAAGACCGGCTGTCATCGGAAGCCGCCGAGTTGCTTGCCGCCTTGCTCCAGCATCCCGACATGGCAGTGAACCTCAAGGACCGCTTGGCGAAAGTTTCACGACCGGAAATCACAATTATCATGGATCGCCTTTTGGACCGAGCGCGGCAGGAGCAGGAATGGGGCGTCCCGCCCATTCTTGAGGCTTGCCTCGTGATGGCGGGAGCCGACGGGCCACAAGGGGCACGCCTCGCCGCTTTCCTGTCCGACCGTCCTGGCACCCAAATCAAGCCCAATATCGTGCCAAAGATCGGCGATCAGCATTGGGCGAACAACGTCTTTGACAAATGGGAAAAATCGGGGGGGTTGTCGGCGCCGGTCAAGAAAGCAATAAAGCAGCGGAGGGAAGATGGGAACATCGGCATCTAGCAAGGGGCCCGGCGGCGGCGTCCCCATGGTGCCACCATGGGTGCCCCCCGTTCCTCCCATTCCCCCGGAGCCGGAGCCGGACGGAAAGGCCGGGCCTTCGGATGGCGACGGCCAGAACGGACCCGCGCCAGGACCTCAAGCGGCTCCGCAACAGCCTGCACAAACTCAGCCTTCTCCTATCGCACCTGCGGGACGTTTTTTTGGGGCGCGGCTGAATTTCGGCAAATTCGCGAGTGGTGGCGGCGATCGACGCCATATGCAACGGGGCCTCCGCGATTATGTAAAGAAGGGCTACGGTGGTCGAGCGACCACGGTAAGTCGGTTCGGCGGGACGGCTTCGACGGCGGGAAATCTTTATGGAGCCTTGTCGAGCGTTGCCAGCGGGCAGGCTGCCGCTCCTGGTAGTCCGCTTGATCCGGCCCTTCTTGCCGGCCGATCAGCGCGGGAAGTGATGGATGCCATCGTCGAAGCGGTCCGTCCGGCGGATGGCACACAGGATGCCGAAGCGAGCCGGGCTGCGATCAAGGATGCATTGTCCGAACTTCTGACACTATTTCCTGACGCAGATCTTCTCAATTTGACCGAGGATCAGCGCGGGACGGCGATTGAGCGCTTCGTTGCGATTGACATACATCAACGCGCCATGCTGGACATCGGAAAGGCGATCCAGGACAAAGCGCCAACCGCAACCGTGGGCCTTGCGCGCCTCAAAGAAGTAAAAGAGTACATCAAGCAAACAGTTGCGGCTGCATTCAGGAAACTGCGCGGTGCCGGCCACCGCGTGACGACTGGGCGTGTCAACCAAGTTGTCCGTGCGGCCCTGGAAGAGACCTTTCAGGTCTTCGAGGCGTACTCGCGATGAAACTAATCTGCGCCCCTAAGTACTACAAGTTCAAAGGTAGAGCCGATGCGCTGGACGTTGTCCTGTATGGTCGGGCCGACAGACCGACGCGGGGAAGCGCGGGCGCAGCCATTAGCGACAAGATTATCCGCAGCAATTTGCATCCTGCGCAGAGGGCATGGGACTTCTTATCCTTGGCGCTCGCGGTGATCGCCGCTGACCTTGCCGGCCATAGGACCGCAAGCCCCGATGGCTGGACACGCGAGATGGAACTGGAGGTCGCGGTCGCCGATAGCGCGTTCTGGAATAGTCAACGTCAACTGATCCAGCAGCTTCTTGGCTTTCTTACGAACGACGTATGGAAGGTCAATTTTATCGATGGCGGCTATTCCCCCAAACCTCCGAAAAAGCTCGTCTTGCCATCCGAGGATTGCGTCAGTCTTCTCTCTGGCGGCTTGGATAGCTTCATCGGAAATCTGGATTTGGTGGCGAGCGGGAAACGGCCGTTCGCGGTCAGCCAGACAGTTGTTGGCGATGCCGAGAAGCAAAGCACATTTGCGAGACTTATGGGTGGTGGTCTCCGGCATTTACAAATGAACCATAATGCGGATGTTCCAAAACCGGAAACGCCGTCCTCGCAACGCGCGCGATCGCTGATTTTTGTCACATATGGGGTTCTGGCCGCAACCACGCTAAAGCAATATCACGACGGCGCCACGGTGACGCTGTATGTCTGCGAGAACGGATTTATTTCGATCAATCCACCTTTGACGGAGATGCGCCTCGGCAGTCTGAGCACCAGAACCACCCATCCCGTCTTCTTCCTCCTGCTGCATCAGTTGCTTGATCAAGCCGGGCTGCGCGTCCGCCTGGAGAATCCGTATCAACTCAAGACGAAGGGCGAGATGTTGCGGGACTGCGCGGACAAAAAGGCTTTGCTTGCTCATGCCTCCAAGACGACGAGTTGCGGTCGATACCTGATCTTCGGCCATACGCACTGTGGCCGTTGCGTACCTTGCCTCGTCCGCCGCGCGGCATTTCGGGCGGCCGGCATGCCTGACGGCACGAAATATGTCTATAGCAACCTTGGCCGTGACGACGATGATCACGCCGGGTTCGACGATGTCCGATCCGTCGCCATGGCAATAGCCGAAGTGGAAGCTGACGGTCTGGAAAGATGGCTTGGGACCGCCCTCAGCACAACCTTGCTCGGCGATGTCGCCCCACTCCAGGCAATGGTGGGCCGCGGGCTGAAGGAACTTGAGGCGCTATTGAAGTCTTATGGTGTCAAGTGATCGATTTTCACTGCCATTTAGACCTCTATCCCAACCCGCATGTTGTCCGCGATGAATGCGCGCGACGGGAATTGTATGTCTTGTCGGTCACGACAACCCCTTCGGCTTGGCATGGCACTACTGCGTTGGCTGCGGACGCCAAGCGCATTCGGACGGCGCTCGGTCTGCATCCGCAACTCGCTCATGAAAGAAGTAACGAATTGACGCTGTTCGATGCCCTGATATCTGACGCTACATACGTCGGGGAGATCGGCCTCGATGGGGCTCCGGAGTTTCGTAAGCACTGGCGCGACCAGGTGGCGGTTTTCGAGCACATCCTTTCGAAATGCCGCGACGCCGGGGGAAGGATCATGTCTCTTCATAGCCGTCGTGCGAGCGGGCCTGTGCTGGATTATCTGGAAAAGTTTCCCGAGGCCGGGACCCCTGTTCTGCATTGGTTTTCCGGGAGCTTTCGCGACCTCGACCGTGCGATCAATCTTGGATGCTGGTTCAGCGTTGGTCCGGTGATGCTAACGAATGAGAAGGGGCGAGCGCTCGCAGGACGCTTGCCGCGCGAGCGCGTGTTGACGGAGTCAGATGGGCCTTTTGCGCAGTTAAACGGAGACGCCGTCATGCCATGGCACGTCGAAAGAGCCATCGGTGAGCTAGGCACGATCTGGTCTCTCCAACCAGACGAAGTACAGCAGCTCATTCAGCGGAATCTGAAGTGCCTCCTCGAACAAGCTTTTAAGTAGCAGCAGAGACTTGCTGGACCACCTCGGCCTTTGCGAGGTTCGCGCCCTATTTCTTGGCTCCAGTTTTCGGGTTACCAAACACTCGTTGCTCAAAGGATGTGAGCGCGCGTTCACTGAACCCTAAGAGCATTGGGACACCCAGCAGGATGAGAGTCTTTATACCGGCGCACGACACGGCGGGGGACGCCGAGCAGGCACTTAGGGAATCCGCGAAAGTCTGATTTTGAATAGAGATGGGAAGGCTCCATCCAAACAAGGCGCAACCGATCAGGCTCGCTCCGACGCCAACGCCAATTCGGCTCAAAATCCTGCGGCCGTACGCTTCGAGTTCTGCGGAAAGCGCGACATCCAGCAACGGCATCTTCGCCAGGACGCTCACACAGCTACCCGCCACGCCGGCGCTCAATAGCCCAAAAACCAGTAGTGGACAGAAAATAGAAGCCCAGTGGAATGCGATGACGGCTAGCATTGGGAGGATAACGGCTCCCGCAGAGAGCCACCGAGTATAAACCTTCATCTGGTCTTCATAGTCGTCGGTGTAATCCGCCCACGAGTCTCTTTCATTTAGGAGAGCCCGTAACGCCCCACGTGCGTCGTCAGGGTTGCTCTCGGCTTTTTTCAGCTTCTCAACATGCGACTTATAGAGCTTCTCGATGACAGTCTTGGGGACGCCCCATTCCTCTATGAGATCAATTGCGAGGCTTCCTTCACCCTGAATTTCCGCAACGGGACAAAGATAACTTCTTAGTTGCCCTTGCCGTTCCGCAAAGCCGATCAAATCGTCAAGATCGTCGGCATTGGTCGCTTCCTGGGCACTCTTCTCGATTTCCGCCAGACGCAGCCGCACGTCTGCCAAGAGCGAGCCATCGAGGATGTCCTCGCTTGTCCGGGGGCGTTGCGCCACTTCCTCAACCAGTGACCGTTCCACCCTGATAGTTGATAGGGTTTCCGAGCGGAGCTTTTCAAGCGTCCACTTCTTGTGCCAGCCGGGTAGCCACCACCACCACCATTCACGCATTCAAAACCTCGTGATTTAATTCTCCGTCGCTCCCCCGTCCGGCGGCGGGAGTTCCAGAAGTCCGCGTGTAGCCCTCGCCACCTCTTCTTGGCTGGAGTCGGGCAACAGAGCGCGCACTTGGTCCTGGACTAACGCTCGAAGGCGCTGCTCTGATTCCGGGTTGTGGAGTTTCTTCGCCATGCCCAGACAATAGTTGATCTTCTGCGTCGTCAGTCTGAATTCCCGCTCCTCGACATCCAGTTGCTTCAGGCGCGATTCCGCTTCCAGCTTCGTCAGGAAGGCATCACGGCCCCGCGTGTACACGATGGCGACAACGGAGAGGAGGGACCTGTAGCTGTTCCGAAACCCGGTCCAGACAGTCAGTATCCAGCTTCCGGGAGCGATGCTTTCCAGGAAAAGCTGCTCGCCAACGCCAAGGTAGGAATCGAGATCCTCCCCGCCGGTTGCAAGGGCCTTCTCCAGGATTTCAGTTCGGCCTGTCTCAAGCAGGTACACCGCCGCGTGGAGGGTGCGTAAGGCGGCCAGGCGTTTTTCCACTTCGCGGAACGGAAGTCGCCGACGCTCCTCGGGGAGCGCGAGCAATAGGGATGGAATCTCGCTTCGGTTCGTTGTGGAGAAGATGCGAACGTCAATGCCGTTCGGCTTCCAAGAGACACGCAGCATTCCATCGCCGCTCAAGCCGAACTCGACTCGTCCGCCGCCCCAGTCGGCACCGGACGTAATGCTGCGGCCCATGGCCAGTTGGATGAACTCTTCGAAGCTGACTTCTTTAGACTCTCCAACCTCCTCAGCGCCGATAAAGAATTTCGCCATTCGGAACGCAACTCCCTACGCGTGAACGTCGACCGGGGCATGAAAGCGCGGGACGCGGATTTTTTTCTCACGCCTCCGGGTCTGCGCAATGTCATATGAGGATTGCATCCGCATGAGCGTGTCCATTTTCACTCCGAAGGCTTTTTCGATGCGGAGGGCCATGTCCCCCGAAAGGTCGGCGCTGCCGTTAAGCAGGCTGGACAATGCGGGCCGGGATACGTGAAGCGCGGTGGCGGCGGCCGTCACCGAGAGGCCGGCAGGCTGGATAATCTCTGTCCGGATGAAGTCTCCGGGATGGGGTGGGTTTTTCATGGGCATGGCGTATTCTCCTAACTTTCCTAGTGGTAATCTTCCAAATTCACGTCGCAAATCTCATTTTCTGCGTCGATCCGGAAGGTCAGACGCCGGTTGCGGGTGACGCTGAGGCTCCATGTGCCCTTGCGGTTTCCGGCGAGGGTGTGTGCCTTCCAGGCCGTGAGCGCCCGCAATTCTTCCGGTTTTTCCGTGTCATCGAGATATGCCAAAATCTTTCGGAGTTTATCCACCGTATCGGGCGGCACGCCCTTCACGCTGTCTTCCAAATAGAGCCGCCTCAGGCCCCTATGGACGAAGTTCCGTATTTTCACCGTTGAACCGTAACCTGTAGCTTAACACTTGTCAATGCGTATCGGCGCAGCCGTGAATGGCCAAGCCGCAAACTCCTTGGTTCAGGGGGCCTCTGGATAGGCGGGCAATCGCCACCAGTGACCCCCTGTGACGGTTCACTGCTATGCGCTAAGCTACGCAGGAGTGTAATGGAGACCGCTCGGAACGATGCGGTTTTCGGTCGCAAGACCACGCTCATGCATCTTGGACGGTGCGGCACGCCAGGTGGTGACGAAATATGGCCGAAAACACGCGCATCATGGAAATCCTCGGCGAAGCGAAGAAACTTGCCCAGGAATATTACGCTTTGACAGGGAAGCCTCTCGGGATCACCGGAGAGGTCGCCGAATACGAAGCCGCCCGTATTCTTGCCGTGGAACTGACTTCAGCCCGTAACGAGGGATACGATGCGATTGAACATAGCGACAAGTCAGTTCGTCATCTTCAGATCAAAGGCCGTTGCCTCCTGCCGAACTGCAAGCCCGGCCAGCGGCTCGGCGCCATAGACGTGACGAAGCATTGGGATGCCGTACTTCTGGTTCTTCTGGATGAAAACTTCGACGCCACGGCCATCCATGAGGCGGAACGAGCTGCGGTTCTTGCGGCTCTCTCGGCGCCGGGATCGAAGGCGAGAAATAAACGCGGGCAGCTGGGCGTCAACAAGTTCAAGGCAATCGGAAAACTTCGCTGGCGGCGAGCATAGGAGAACTGCCCATGGGTGCCCTCAAAGTCTCACACCTAGCGAAAAACCTGCGCGCCCTGGCGGATTCGGTGGAGCAGCGGCTTTGGATCGTGTCTCCGTATATCGGGTCATGGCGGGCAGTACGGAGAATTCTCGGCTCGGCTTGGGAAAGGGTCGATGTCAGGCTGCTGACAGACAAGGACAGCGGCATTCTTGCGCAGGATACAATCGAGCGGTTTGCGGCGCATCGGCCGATAAAGTCGCTGAAGGGGGTCCACGCAAAGCTCTACATCATGGATGATTCGGTGCTTCTCACATCGGCCAATCTAACGGAAGCCGCCTTCACCAGAAGGCATGAAGCCGGCCTTGTGCTAAAAGGCGAACAGGCACGGGAGCTTGTGGACTTCTACGAGTCACTATGGGCGCGCGCCGAAGAGGTGCAGGTAGATTCGATCTCCTTTACAAAGTGCAGGAAAGGAAGCGTTGATGAGGCTCACGGCCACGGCGCGCTGCCGCAACTGCATAGCCTTCCTCCGGCCCCGGAAGCATCTCCGAAAGGGGCAGGGGAGTTTGCAGACTATCCGTATTTTCTAGAGATATACCGTGACTTTGCGGGTGATTACCTGCGTTGCGGCGGGCGTGACCACCCGGACCATCCGCTCTTTCTGGAAACCGACAAATTTTTGAATTTCCTCTTCCATGACGATATAAACACGCCGTCCAAGGCGTACAAAAACAAGCCACCCCGAAATCTTTCAAAGAGCGAACGGCTACAGGAAATCAGGAAGTACCGTGCCCGCTATCGCGAAGCAGGGCTGAAGACCGATCTTCACCTCAAGACGGCAAAGCTGGTCCAACGGTTTCTAGCCAAGTCAAGGATTGGGCAACTTACTTCAGAGGAGATTGAGACGACAGCAGGAAGGCTCAATTGCTTTGGGGTCAACGCACTGGCCAAAGCCAAGTTTGTCAACAATAATGATCGCAATACAGTACGAAAAGCGTGGTTCAACCTGATTCACGGTTCTGGGGAACTGAAGTTGAGAATGAATCAGTGCCGGACTGATTTGTTCGGTTTTGGAAAATCGGCAATTCAGGAAACGCTGGGCTATTATGATCCTGAGAAGTACCCACTCCGGAACGAGAACACGAATGCGGGGCTGCGTTTCCTCGGCTACAACGTTTAGGACCGGAGCACAGTTTAACGATAGCGCGTTTGATCGCTCGAACCTGGGCATGAAGTTGCGGGTGTCAGACCGGGAGTACCGGCTTGCATGGCGTCCTCGGAAGCAGCGGAATTAGCTCCATGGCCAACACTTTTCTCTACTTTGCTTATGGCTCGAACATGCTGACCCGACGTCTGCGGAAACGGACGCCGTCGGCCGTGGCGATCGGGACGGGCTTTGTCGAGGGACATCGATTGACTTTTGATAAGGTCAGCACCGATGGTTCGGGGAAATGCAATATCGAACCGACGAACGATCCGGCCGACTGCGTTTACGGTGTTCTGTTCAGCATCGAAATCAGCGAAGCGCAGAACCTCGACGAAGCCGAGGGCTTCGGCAGCGGCTATCACAAAAGCGCTGTTCAGGTGGTGAGCCCGACAGGCGCGCAAATGGCCGTGGCCTACATCGCGGACAACACAAATCCGCTGTTGTTGCCCTATGACTGGTACAAGGAGTTTGTTGTTCGCGGCGCTGTCGAGCACCAGCTTCCGGCAGTCTATGTGCGGCGGCTCCAAACGACCACTTCGAAGCGTGATTCAAACGAAAGGCGCCGCACCAGGAACGAGGCAGTCCTGAACGAGATATAAAAAGAGTGGGATTTACGCCTGCGAGTGCCGAGCGACAAAGCACTTCCTAACTGCCGTGTTTTGTGCATGATAAAGGACGTTATCATTCTCTAACGGACGGCAGGGAGAAGGCAGATGGCCGGGGCATTATCAAAGGCCAAATCGAGCTCCTTGGAACTTCCGGCTCTGTTCGCGCCGGATCATGACGCCGCCAAACGGTTCATCGAGTTTTTCACCGCCAACATCCGAAACCCGAATACCCGGAGGGCCTATGCACGGGCCGCCGTTCAATTCGCCATCTGGTGTGATCAAAACGATCTGCGCGAGCTCGCCGATATCGAGCCGATGCATGTCGCTGCTTATATCGAGACTTTACAGCTCCGTCTGGCGGCGCCCTCAGTCAAACAGCACCTGGCCGCGATACGCATGTTGTTCGACTGGCTCGTGGTCGGGCAGGTTATCGCGGTGAATCCGGCCAGCCCAGTTCGCGGCCCCAAATACTCGGTCAAAAAGGGCAAAACGGCTGTTCTGTCCGCCGAGGAAGCCCGCAAGCTCCTGGATTCAATTGATCCCTCCTCCGCCGTTGGACTTCGAGACCGGGCGTTGATCGCTCTGATGGTTTACACATTCGCGCGGATTGGTGCTGCCCTTAAAATGCGGGTCGAGGATGTTTATGTGCAGAAGCGCCGCAGCTGGGTGCGACTCCAAGAGAAAGGCGGCAAGCGGCATGAGATGCCCTGCCATCACAATCTAGACGCTTATCTGCACGCCTACATCGACGGTGCCGGGCTCGGTGCCAACCTCAAGAACATTCTTTTTCCTACTGCCCTTGGGCGGACTGGCACGCTCTCCCCTCGCCCGATGACTCAGGCGGACGCGTATCGAATGATCCGACGCCGCGCCCTCAACGCTGCCATTGCGACGAAGATCGGCAACCATTCGTTCCGGGCAACCGGCATCACCGAATATCTCCGCAACGGCGGGCGGCGTGAGATCGCCCAGCAGATGGCTAACCACGAATCGGCCCGGACAACGGGACTTTATGATCGGCGGGACGATGAGGCCTCCCTTGATGAGGTGGAGAGGATCGTCATTTAAGGTGCATTCTGTAGCTCGGCGGCTTCGAGTGCAGCGGCCCGGCTTGGCAGCGTTGCCTTTCATTAAAGCACGTTCTTAGGCTTAAAATGGATCTCGTGTCTTCCATCGCTCAGCGTCGTGTTTCGTGCAGCAGCCAACCACTCGAACCGGTACGGTGGCGAAATATCGTGTTGCTGAAAAGCGGGCGAAGGATACCCGGAACAGTGCGTCACCCGTCATACGAAGCCGCACGGGCCGCCGCTGCCCGCGCGGAAATCCACTGGGCGGCGCTGGCGGCAATGGACGTTCAAGTGATCGAATTACGCAACGGATCATTCGCATTGGCTGAATACTCGCATTGTCAGCAAGTGCAAAACGCCTTTCGGGATTGAGGTGCTGAGAACTTTACCCGCGCCGGGTGCTGCGGAAACTCGGGCCGTCGCACGGGCGAAACCGGACGGGACGCGGCCAAAGACTCAGGGAACGTTTCGGCTTCCACTGTGGGTGCAAATACCTGCATACCGGGAATGTTGTAAGCGTACGGCCAGACACGCCTAGGCAAGGCAGGGTGATTTGATTCACAGTGTCCATTCCGAAACAGAATGGACACTCCCGCCGATGAAAACCCCGACCACCTCCCGAACCCGAGATGAACCACACAAAATGCCCGGCGGGCGGCCATTATGTATACGCTGATCGAGACGGCCAAACTCAATGGCATCGATCCCGAAGCTTATCTACGTAACGTCATCGGCCGCATCGCCCAGCACCCGATCCGCCGTATCCGTGAGCTTTTGCCATGGGAAATCAGGCTTTGAGGCAAAATATGGTTAAAAATAGACGCTTACAGAGACTTTGGGGCACTTGATGGTGCTGCGATGCAAAAGGGTTGTGAGGTTGCGGTTAACCAGTATTTGGCTGGAAAGCAAAGTTCGGTTAGGGTCGTGATCGACCTTCCCGAGCGTCCCAAAAAGCAAACCAAGGCCCCAGTGAAGACTCCCGAGCAAATTGGGCTAGAATGACGGTCCTCGCGCCAATGTGGGTGCTAGTGGCCGTCTCTCAGTGAATCTGTCAGCAATTGCTGGAGAATATGTCTCGGCAACTTTTTCTCTCCCTCTTGCGAATTCGCGCAGTGCGCGGTCACTTAGCTCTTCCGGCGTTAACTGCATGGCCTCGCTGTAGGACTTAACGGATTGAGCGACTAGGGCTGGGTCCGATGCTATTCTTTCCCGGTATTCTTCAATAAAGTTCCTACGTGCAGCTTTGTCTTCTCGTGAGAAGTGCTTTCCCGCGGCTATATCGGCCGCCTTTCCGGCGTAATCACGCGGCTCAGAAGCCCACAGCCAACTGCCAAAAGCACTTTCGTGTACACAAAACATTTCTTCCGGTGTTCTTAGAGCATCAAAAGCTTTGCCCATGATAAATCTCCTTGTCCCCTTCTAAAGTATTGAAGAATGTCACGCAATATAGCAGAAGCTTATGCAACTAAAAACAACATTTTGGTTTTGTTAATACCGCAGCGCCGTAACGTCAATGTAGCACAGAGTTAAGATTCCGTTGAAGACCACCCGCAGCGCGTCGAGGCTTGGCTCGGAGTTTGGCCGTCTCGATCAGCGTATACATAATGGCCGCCCGCCGGGCATTTTGTGTGGTTCATCTCGGGTTCGGGAGGTGGTCGGGGTTTTCATCGGCGGGAGTGTCCATT
>Ga0181536_10004490_pt1 | contig 14732 bp, 15 predicted proteins | sample PEATcosm2014_Bin_41_FD_121105 | JGI IMG/M metagenome (GOLD analysis project Ga0181536, IMG submission 121105) | Peatland microbial communities from MTU Mesocosm Facility, Houghton, MI, USA - PEATcosm2014_Bin17_60_metaG | ecosystem: Environmental > Terrestrial > Soil > Wetlands > Peat | place... | reverse complement strand
CTCCGTCACCTAACTCTGCCTCGGCCCGGCACCATGGAGCAGCTGCGGGCGCTGGTCGCGCGCCTACACGCGATCCCGCTCGATCGCACGCGACCGCTGTGGCAGTATCATCTGATCGAGGGCCTGGAAGGCGGCGGCTTCGCCGTTTACGTCAAGGTGCATCATGCCGACATGGATGGTGTCGCCGCCATGGCAACCGTGGAAGTGATCTTCGATTTTGCGACCGATCCGCCCCCGATCCATGTGTTCTCGAACAAGATTTCTTCGGGCACCGACCGGCCGGATTTCCTGGAACTGCTCGGCACGGCCAACGCCAATTTCCTTCGCCAATGGCTTCGGTTCGGGAGATCCCTGCCAAAGATCGCACGCGCGGTGGCGAAAGTCGGCCAGAACCTGCCCAGAGACGTGCGCCTGTTACTGAAGTACGCCAGGACGACGCCCAGGACGCTCTTCAACGTGGCGATTTCGAATCAGCGCGCCTATGGGACTGTGTCGCTGTCTCTGTCCGAAGCGAAAACCGTTGGCAAGGCCAGGCATGCCACCATCAATGATGTCGTCTTGTCGCTCTGCGCTGGTGCCTTGCGCCGCTACTTAAGTGAACGCCAAGCCTTACCGCAGGCTGCGCTGCTTGCCGCCGTCCCGGTGTCTCTGCGCCTTCCTGGCGACAGCCGGCTGAACAATCAGACAGTGTTCACGCTATGCCGCCTTGCAACGGATATCCCGGACGCGCTTGCACGACTTTCGATGACCTGCGTCGCTTCGCAGGGAGCCAAGACCCTGTTTGCTGAGGTCAAGGACGCACTGACGACAGAGCTTTCCCTATACGGCGCGCCGATCGTGGTGACAGGTCTTGCCCGGTTGATGGCGATGACACGCGCTGCCAACGTGCTGCCGGTCATGTACAACGTGGCGATCTCCAATGTACCCGGCCCGCGCAAGCCGATATACTGCAACGGCGCGCCCGCCCAGCACTATTTCCCACTGTCGATCCCATATCATGGCTGTGCGCTGAACATCACCGTGCAGAGTTATCTCGACAATCTCGAATTCGGACTGACCGCATGTCGTGCCACAGTTCCGGACGTTCAGGTGATCGCGGATTATCTGGGTGAAGAATTCGAGGCGCTAAAGCGCGCGTGCGAAGCAATCGATCGGCCCGATGCCATCGAGATCATCGAGATTGCGGCGCCCGCCGTCTCTGCTCACACGCCGCGTGTCGCAGCAAAGCGCGCAGCGACAGCAAAACTGATCAGGAGGTCGTGGAGGGGCGCGCCGCGAGGCGGGCAAACTGAACTTGCACCGCCGCCGGCAGTGACCAAGTCCGGTAGATCCCGTGCACGCTCGCCGGCGAGCGCAACGATCGACGAACCCGGCGCCAACCATCTGACCCAAACTGCGGCCACTTACGCTGCTTCTAAGGCCGGAAAGATGCCGTAGGCCCCAAAGACGGAGAAGGACGATGTCCGAGACCGCGCCGGCGACACGACGATCGGCAATTCCGCGTGACGAGGTCAACGACTATACCGCTAAGAACGCGGCGATAAGGCGCGAGTTCATCCGCGAGCGGACTGGGGCCGACTTGTCGCACGTCGCCAAATATTCGTTTGATCCTGCGATCCTGCAAGGGAACATCGAGAACTTCATCGGGGTGGCTCAAGTGCCGATCGGCGTCGCCGGTCCGCTTCGCATCAACGGGGAACATGCGCAAGGAGATTTTTTTGTCCCGCTTGCGACCACCGAGGGAACGTTGGTTGCGAGCTATAACCGCGGAATGCGGTTGTTGACGGAATGCGGCGGCGTAAAGACGACGGTCGTCGAACAATACATGCAGCGTTCACCCGTCTTCATATTGGAAGACGCCGCGAGCGCCCGGGAGTTCGGCTGTTGGATCGATGAAAACTTTGCCGCGATCAAGCGGGTGGCGGATGCAACGACGCACATTGGCAAGCTCGTCAAGATCCAGCAATTCTCATTTGGACCCCTGCGACATCTGCGATTCAACTATACCACGGGCGATGCGGCCGGGCAGAACATGGTCGGCAAGGCGACTCTCGCGGCTTGTGAGTGGATCAAGCAGAACCATCCCGGCGGCGCACAATATGTTCTGTCCGGGAACATGGACACCGATAAAAAGCACTCCAGGATCAACATGCTTCTCACTCGCGGCAGGCGAGTTGTCGCCGAGGCGGTCATTAAGAATGACATTCTGAAGGATCTCATGGGCGTCAGTGGGAAGGAGCTGTTTCAGGTGCGTCAGATCTCGACGACCGGCGCCTTTCTTGCCGGGTCGGCGAACAACAGTTCTCATGCACCAAATGGCCTCACCGCGATGTTCATCGCGACCGGCCAGGACGTGGCCGACATTTCCGAGTCCCAGGCGGCGGTTACGTATTCCCAATTGTTGGAGAACGGGGACTATTATTGGTCAGTGACGCTGACTTCGCTGATCGTCGGCACGGTTGGAGGCGGGACCAGCCTGGCGACGCAGAGAGAGTGTCTCGAAATGCTGGGCTGCCATGGCCAAGGCAAAGCCGGCAAGTTTGCGGAGATTTGCGCAGGGGTAGCGCTCGCGGGCGAGACGTCCTTGGCTAGCGCGGTACTGCACGGGGATTGGGTATCAAGTCACGATCGGTTGGGGCGTCATCACCCGCGGGTTGCGGGTACGGATCCGCGCCAAATGTCTCAGGGCGAATAATCTCGCGTGTGGCGGGCGGAGTTCCCGCCGCGGTCCGGGGTCTTGCCGACGCGGCGGTAGGGGATGCCTGCGTCTTCGGTCGAGCGGGCGTGTCAACGGGCTTCGCCACCGTGGCTGGTCGGCCGCCGCTATCTCGATGATTTCGATCGCGTCGGCCCGGCTGAGCGGCTCGTGGGCGCGCCGCATCGCCTCGAAATCCTCGACCAGATAATCGGCGATGAGTTGCACGTCGGGCACCGCCGCTCGGCACGCGGTCAATCCGAACTCGAGCAAATCGAGATAGCCGAGATCGGATCATCGCAACCTCCCATGATTGTACGCACCAACCTTTGAGCTAGTCGGCGGTCACGTATCATCCGCTCATCCGCTGAGCACTGCGACCCTTCTCTCCTCTTGCCTCGGCGGCAGCAGCCCTTTGCTTCACGGCAATAAAGCTGTCTGGGCTCACGGACATCGAGTCAATGCCGCAGGCCACGAGGAATTCAGCGAATTCGGGATGATCGCTGGGTGCCTGCCCGCACAGTCCGACCTTGGTGCCTGACTTGTGCGCCTCGGTGATAACGTTGCTGATCATCCATTTTACCGCGTCGTCTTGTTCATCGAACAAGCCGGCCAGCTCCTCGGAGTCGCGATCAACCCCGAGTGTCAGCTGGGTGAGGTCATTGCTGCCGATCGAGAAGCCGTCAAAGCGCTCGGCGAAGGCCTTGGCTAGAATGACGTTCGACGGGATCTCGCACATCACATAGACCTGAAGGCCATTCGCCCCGCGCTTGAGGCCATTCTCGGCCATCACTGTGAGTACGCGGTCGGCCTCCTTGATCGAGCGACAGAATGGGATCATGACGATCACGTTTCGGAAGCCGATATTCTCACGCAGGCGACGGATCGCGTGGCATTCGAGTGCAAAGCCCTCGCGGTATCGTGGCGAGTAGTAGCGCGAGGCGCCGCGGAACCCGAGCATCGGATTCTCTTCCTTCGGCTCGAAGCTCGCACCGCCAATCAGATTCGCATACTCGTTGGTCTTGAAGTCACTCATGCGCACGATAACCGGCTTTGGATGGTGCGCAGCCGCGATACGCGCCAGGCCGCGCGCCAAGCGGTCGACGAAATACTCGGTCTTGTCCGCATAGCCTTGCGTCAACTCCGCGATCACGCGCTTGGCGTCCTTGTCTTCGAGCCCGTCGAAATGCACGAGCGCCATCGGATGGACTTTGATGTGGTTACTCACCACAAATTCCATGCGTGCCAGTCCAACACCATCGGCAGGCAAGCGCCACCAGCGAAATGCCGCCGCAGGATTAGCCAAATTGAGCATCACCTGGGTGCGCGTCGCCGGGATGTGCTCGAAATCGAGTTCTTCGGTCTCGAAGTCGGCGGTCCCCTCGTAAATGAAGCCCTCGTCCCCCTCGGCGCAGGACACGGTCAGCTCCTGTTCGTCATGAAGGACGTGTGTTGCATTGCTGGTCCCGACGACTGCCGGGAGACCTAATTCGCGGCTGACGATGGCAGCGTGCGAAGTGCGCCCGCCATGATCGGTGATGATCGCTACCGCACGCTTCATGATCGGTACCCAATCCGGATCGGTCGTTCCCGTCACGAGAATTGCCCCGTCGACGAAGCGATCGATATCGCGGGGGCTGTCGATCAGGCACGCTCGGCCGGCCACGACCGCCTCGCCTATGCTGAGGCCCGACGCGAGCTTTCGGCCTTTCGATTTGATGCGGTAGGTTTTGAATGCACTTGCTACTCTGCGCGATTGGACGGTTTCGGGGCGCGCCTGGACGATGAATAGCTCGCCGGTCTCGCCGTCCTTTGCCCATTCCATGTCCATCGGGCGCCCGTAATGGTTTTCTACAGCACACGCCCAGCGTGCGAGCACCAGGATATCGGGATCACTTATTACGTATGCTCCGCGTTCGGCCCGGGAAGTCGGCACGTTGCGGGTCGGACGGTGGCCATCGCTCGTGTAGATCATCTTCTGCGACTTTTCGCCGAGCTTCTTCTCAATGATCGGCGAGACTGCGGCGTTCGACAGGAATGGCTTGAAAATCTCATACTCGTCGGGATCGACCGTGCCCTGCACCACATTTTCCCCCAACCCCCAGGCGGCATTGATCAGCACGACCTTGTCGAAGCCCGTTTCGGTGTCGATCGAGAACATGACGCCTGCGCCACCAAGATCGGAGCGCACCATGCGTTGCACGCCGATGGAGAGTGCGACCTTCACGTGGTCGAAGCCCTTCGCTTGCCGGTAGCTGATGGCCCGGTCCGTGAACAGAGACGCGTAGCACCGGCGGCACGCATCGAGCAGCGCCGCATCGCCGCGTATATTGAGAAAGGTCTCCTGCTGACCGGCGAAGCTTGCGTCCGGAAGGTCCTCGGCTGTCGCGCTTGAACGCACCGCCACATCCGCGTCTTGCTTGCCAGAGCGCCTGCACAGCTCGGCGTAGGCTGCTGTAATGGCTGTTTCGATATCTTTGGGCCATTCAGCACGTAAGAATGTTCGGCGAATAGCGAGCCCAACTTCGGAAAGCGGGGCTTTGCCCGCAACAAGATCATCGAGCAACCCGACAATCGTCTTCTTCAGGTCATTCGCCGCGACGAATTGCCAATAGGCATCAGCCGTCGTAGCGAAGCCAGGCGGGACCCGTACCCCTTGCGACGCAAGATGGCCCACCATCTCGCCGAGCGAGGCATTCTTCCCGCCGACGCGAGGCACGTCGTCTCGCCCTAATTTCTCGAACCAGATTACATGTGATCCGTTATTGGCCATGATCTTTACCTTCTCGACTGTCCCGTACCCTTTTCCGCTGGGGAGAATGCAGCGATTGCGTCGCCGATGGTTGTCCAGCGATCTGGTACGCGGTTATGGCGGGTCCTTCCTTGAGGCAGATCAACTGGCAGTTGCCAAGGCCGGACCGCGTCCGATCTGACCCAAGCGTGCGAGTCGAACGTGATCGGCGTCGATACCGCCAAGGATGCAATTTTTGGAAGACTGCGGATCACAAACCCGGACCTGGTTACATCCACTTTCCGATTGGCGACGCCTTTGACCCAAGAGTATTTCGAACAGCTAACGAGCGAGCAGGTGCTCACCCGGAAGCGCGAAGGCGCCCATTTCGTATCTGGGTGTTGCCGGCCGGCGTAGCGAAGCCTCGGATAGCATGGTCAGGGCTCGCTTGTCCGCCGCTCTTGCGATTCTTGTTGTAGGTGAGGATCGCGTGCGAAATGACGGGCGTCGGCGTGTACCCGCCGCGCTCGTCGATCATCGCGTCAACCTCATTGGCGGCAAATACCTCGAGCGCGCTTGTGCGGGCGGGTTCGGAAAGCGCATGCGTGTCGATGCCGACGAACAACGGTCCAGTGATGCCGCTTCGGCTTCGGTGATGACAGATTGCCTGGCTGATCGCCAGGATATGCGCCTCATTGAAGGCGTTGTCCAAGGCGGACCCACGATGACCCGACGTGCCGAACGCAACCCACTGCGACGGCACCGTCGGGTCCGGGGTGCCGACGAAATACGCTGTCACCAACCGCGGCACATTGACTAGCATCGATGGCTCGATTGTTTTGCTTGCGCGCGGGCTTACCTGGCCAGCCATTATTCTTTCTCCTTCAAAGGCAAGCCTCACGTCCCGAATCCACGGCGGAACCGCGCCGATCCGCCCGGATCAGCCGAGGCGAACCTGAAGGCGATGGACGGCGCTGTCGTCCTTGAGCAGGACCAAGAGCGGCCGCACGGTGATCGTCGCGCCATCGAGCTCGGCGGCGGCGACGCCGCGCTGCGCGCCCTGCGGGTTCTCGACAACGATCTCATACCGCGAGCCCCCGTGTCGGAGCATTATCTCGAAACGGGGCCATGACCTGGGAATGCAAGGCTCGAGACGCAGGGCGCCACCCTCGATGCGAAGTCCAAGGATGCTCTCGACGCCGGCGCGTTGCATCCAGCCCGCCGAACCGGTGTACCAAGTCCAACCGCCGCGCCCGACGTGGGCTGGAGCGGCGTAGACATCGGCCGCGACCACGTAGGGCTCCACCTTGTAGCGGTGTATGTCGTTGCGCGTGCGCGCGCGGTTGATCGGATTGAGCATCCAAAAAAGCGCCGCCGCCTTGTCGCCCTCCCCGAGCTCCGCGAAGGCCATCACGGACCACAGGGCGGCATGGTTGTACTGTCCCCCGTTCTCCCGCACGCCCGGCGGGTACCCCTTTATGGAGCCGGGGTCGAGGGAAGAGCGATCGAAAGGCGGAGTGAACAGCAGGGCCAGGCCGTCATGGGGCAGAATCAGCTCGCGCTCGACGGCCGCCATGGCCTGGACCGCGCGATCGGGCGGCGCGGCGCCGGAGATCACTGCCCAGGACTGCGCGATGGAATCGATGCGGCACTCCTCGTTCATTGCCGAGCCGAGCGGCGAGCCGTCATCGAACCAGCCGCGCCGATACCATTGGCCGTCCCATGCCTGATGCTCGAAGGCGCTGCTGAGCGCCTGCATGTGCGCCCGCCATTTCGCGGCGTGCGCCTGATCGCCGCGCGTGTCGGCGATCCCCGCGAAGGCGTCGAGCGCGGCGTGCAGCAGCCAGCCTAGCCACACGCTCTCGCCCTTGCCGGCCTCGCCGACGCGGGTCATGCCGTCGTTCCAATCGCCGCCTTCGATCAGCGGAAGACCGTGGCCGCCCAGCGCCAGGCTGGCGTCCAAGGCGCGGGCGCAGTGTTCATAGAGGCTGCCGGCCTCGTTGGCGACGGTCGGCTGGAAAAAGCTGTCATTCTCGCCGGGCTCGAGCGCCTGGCCAGTCAGGAAAGGCGCTGTCTCGTCGAGCACGGCGCCGTCACCGGTGACTTTCACATAGTGCGCCGTGGCGTAGGCCAGCCACGCGCGATCGTCTGAAATCCGCGTGCGCACCCCCTGGCCCGAGTGCGGCAGCCACCAGTGTTGGACATCGCCTTCGATGAACTGCCGACTGGCCGCTCTGAGGAGGTGCTCCCGCGTAATCGACGGACGGATCGTGGCCAAGGCCATGCAGTCCTGCAGCTGGTCGCGGAAGCCGTAGGCGCCGCTCGCCTGGTAGAACGCGGCTCGAGCCCAGAGACGGCACGCGAGGGTCTGGTAGGCGAGCCAGCCGTTGAGCATGATGTCCATCGACCGGTCGGGCGTCTTCACCTGAACCGCGCCGACGGTCTCGTCCCAGAAGCGGCGGACCTCCGAAAGCACGGCGTCCAGGTCGGCCTTGCGGTAACTAGCGATCAGCGAGCGCGCCTCGGTTTCATTGGGAGCATCGCCGAGGAAGAAAACGATCTCGGCAACGCCGTTCGGCGCGATCTCGACCGTAGTCCGGAGGGCGGCGCAGGGGTCGAGTCCGGAACCGACCCGGCCCGAGAGCACGGCCCCACGGGCGAGGCCTGACGGCATGGCGAGCGCGCCGTTGCGGCCGATGAACTCACGTCGGTCGCCGGTCCAGCTCGTCTGGCGCCCGGCGAGGTCCGCGAAGGCGACGCGTTCTCCAAAGGCCGGGTTCCACGGATTGTTCGCAAGCATCGCCCCGCTGCCCGGGTCGATGCGCGTGGTCACGAACGGCGCCGCCGCGCCGCGGGAGGCGCCGAGAACCCATTCCACATAGGCCGTTACGGAGAGCCGTCTGGTCCGGCCCGAGGCGTTGTGCAGCGCCAGCCGCGAGATCTTTATCGGATCGGCGAGCGCCGCAAATTCCAGCAGCTCCCCGGCGATGCCGTGCGAAGTATGCTCGAAGCGGCTGTAGCCCCATCCATGTCGTGCCGCATAGGCGGCCGTCTCATCTCGGATCGGTAGCGCCGTCGGGCTCCAGACATCCCCCGTTTCCTCATCCCTCAGGTAGAAGGCCTGGCCGGGCCGGTCGGTCACCGGGTCGTTGGACCACGGCGTCAGCTGATACTCGCGGCTGTTCACGGACCACGCGTAACCGCCGCCCTCCGTGGACACCTGGAAGCCGAAGCCAGGATTGGCGATGACGTTGATCCATGGGGCCGGAGTCGATTGGCCCGGGCCCAAGATCGTCACATATTCGCGTCCGCCTTCGGCGAAGCCGCCCAGCCCGTTGAAGTACTCCACGCCCGGCGCAGGGCGCACCACCTGAAGCTCGGAAGCGGGCGCGGCTCGCTTTGGCGCGGCCCGAGGCGAGGGCCTGGGCTCAGGCGCGCGCTCCAGCTGATCGGCGAGACTGCCGCGCCCTCCGATCAGCACGACACGCGCGACGGACCCCAGAAGGGCCCGCGCCTCCGGCGAGATCAGGTCCACGCGCAGCATGAAGATGTGCCCCGGCGGCCGCTCCTCGCCGATCTGGGGCCGGGACTGGCTGGCCCTCACCAGGGTTTCGAGCGCGATCTGCAGGTCCTGAACGTAGGACGGGTCGCGCTCGTTGAGGATGACCAGGTCCACCGCAAGCCGCTTCATCCACCAGTATTCCACCGCCTGCAGCGCCTCGCGGGCGACGTCGAGTTGGTCGATCTCGGAGATGCGAACGAGGATGATTGGCAGATCGCCGGATATGCCCAGGCTCCAGAGGCCAGGCTGTCCGCCGCTTCCGCTCCCTATGGCATCCGAAGGAGGCCGGAGCATGGGCGTGGCATGGATGACGTGCCCGGCGAGACGTTGGTATTGTTCTGCCGCATTGTGATCGATGCCGAGATGGTGCAACTGCACCTGGGCCTGGGTCCAGGCGAGCGCGGCAGCTCGCTCGAACGCGCCGGCGTCGTGGTGCTTGTCGATCAAATCGAGGACGTCGTCCCGCGAAGAGGCGACCATGGTCCAGAAATCAACGCGGGCCATCGCGCGAGGGGCTATCCTCACCCGGCGGCGCAGGGCGAAGATCGGATCGAGCACCGTTCCGGTCGCGCCGGAAAGCGGCCGCCCATTGACCGCCGCGGTGGGCGCGCGAACGTCGCCTCCCCGGCCGAGAAACCGCGCGCGATCGGTTTCGAACTCACGTTTGCCCACGGCTTGGCGACCGACGACCGCCAGGTGCGCGGCCCAGACCTGGGGCTCGGTCGGCGCTCGCCGCCGCCGCGTCGCCAATATCGCGCCCAATCCGGCGAGGTGCTCGGTCTCGACGAACAGTTTGGAGAACGCCGGGTGCGCAACGTCGGCGGCCTGAGGCCCGAGCACCAGCTCGGCGTAGGAGGTTACCTCGATCTCGCGCGGTTGGTCGCCGAAGTTCGAGACCGTCACGCGGCGCACCTCCGCATCGTCTTCGGCGGAAACAAGCACCTCTAGCGTGGTCACCAACCCCCCGTCCCGGTGCACGTACTCAGCGCGTTCCTCGTTGAAAGTGACCTCGTGCGCGTCGAGCTCGGCTCCGATCGGCTGACAGGTCGCCGACCAGACCTCCCCGGTCGCGACGTCCCTCAGGAGGATATACGAGCCCCAGTCGTCGCACGTGGCGTCCTCCCGCCAGCGGGTCACGGCCAGGTCGCGCCAGCTGCTGTAGCCGGATCCTGCGGCGGTGAGCATTACTGAGTAACGACCGTTCGAAAGCAGCTGGATGGCGGGCGTGGCGCTCCACGGACTGACACTGCGCATAGCGCCGGCGACCTCCTGGGTCCTGGCGCTCGACTTGGTCTCGGAGACCAATGGCGGGATCGCTGTAACGTCGCGAGTCACCCGTTCTTGCAGAAGAAGCGCCGTCGCCTGGATGATCGGCTCGGCATGGAAGCGGTCCCGCATCACGCCGTCCAGCAGGGCGTCGGCGATGGCCGTGATCGTCATGCCCTGGTGGTGGGCCATGAAGGACCGGACGACGGCCACGCGCTCTCCGTTCGGCACCCGGCCTGGCGTGAAGTCCAACGCCTCGTAAAAGCCGTACCGGCCGCGAGCGCCAATGGCATCGAGATGCTCGAAGTTCCGCACCGCAGCCCGAGGGTCGACCATGCTCGCCAAGGCACTGGCCGTACGGAGCGACCACGGCGTTGTCGGCCAACCCGCGCTTCAGGCCGAGCCCTGGAATCCCGAAGTTGGAGTATTGGTAGGTGAACTGCAGGTTGCGCGCGTTGTAGGCGGACTCCGATACGCCCCAGGGCGTCTTCAGCGTTGCCCCGTACTCGATCTGGCGGCGGACGATCAGCCGGTTGGTCTGCTCGACCAGGCTCTCGGTCGGCGCTCTCATGACCAGCGATGGCATCAAGTACTCGAACATCGAGCCTGACCACGAAATCAGCGCCGCGCCGTTGCCTACTGGAATTACGGCATGGCTCAGGCGGAACCAGTGCCGTGCGGGGACGTCCCCTTTGGCTATTGCCATGAAGCTCGCGAGCCTCGCCTCCGAGGCGAGAAGGTCATAGCAGCTCGGATCGAGAACGCCCTCAGCCACCTGATAACCAATCGAGAGCAGCAGCCGGTCGGGATCGAGCAGGAAGTCGAATTCCGCCGACAGCGCTATTGACCGCGCGACATCCTCCAGCGCCTTGAGCCGCGCTTCCAGCGGGGCGAGCTGCGCACCCAGATCGCGCCGATGGCTCTCAATGCAGGCGCGGACCGCTTCCGTCCAGAACTCCAGATCCGTCCCGGCGTGATGGTCTTCTTCGATGGCGATCTCGCGTGCTGTGTCCACCAGGATCGCGGCCTGCTCGCCGAGGTCCGCCAGCCGCCGTTCGGCGCTGACGCCTCCGGCGCTCGCCTGACGCAGGCCGGACGCTAGACGCGCGAGTTCGTCGTCGAACCGCATCCAGGTCACGTTGCGGGACTGTCGGGTGTCGCGCAAACGGCGCGCCTCATCCCGCGCTAGGTCGAGCGCATCCGCCACGCCCAAGAAACGGCGCTGTTCCGCCAAGGGGTGACTGCGCCAATCCCGGCAGGCATTGGCCGCTGCGATCAGATGTCCAGCCAAGTTCCCACTATCGACCGAGGACACGTACTGCGGATCGAGTGGACGCAGATCGCGCGTGTTGTACCAGTTGTAGAAGTGGCCGCGGCACCGGGCCATGCGGGCCATGGTCGAGAGGGTCGCCTCGAGTCGCTCGGTGGCCTCGAGGGTTCCGATCCAGCCCAAGTCGCGTGCGCTAGCCGCCGACAGCAGGTAGAGGCCGATGTTGGTCGGCGACGTCCGGTGGGCCACGACCGGGTCCGGGATTTCCTGGAAGTTGTCCGGCGGCAGCATGTGGTCGGCCGGCGTGACGAAGGTCTCGAAGAAGCGCCAGGTCCGTCTGGCGATGAGGCGCAGGGCGTGGGCATCGGCCTCGGCGAGCGGGCGCTGGGCCCCGATCCGGGGCGATAGGCTTGCCCAGAAGGCGACCGCCGGGGAGGCGAACCAGGCGACGGCGAACACCGACGCCACCGGCCACGTTCCCCATCCGCTGAACCACGCCACGGCTATCGCCGAAGCACCGATGACGACCGCCCCAGACATCAGGCGGTAGAAGCGCCAAACGCTCGGACGACGGCTGGATGCCGCGTGGGCGGCCGGGATCCACTCGAGAAGGTGATGGCGCGTCACCGTGAGTCGGACCAGGGTGCGGATGATGGCGTCACCCATCAGCCAGGCCTGGTGGGCAAGGAAGACAGTCATCAAGCCGGACTGGACAAGCCCGAGACCGAATTCCGCGCGTAAGGCGCGGAAGTGGCTGCGAAGCGTCACGCTAGGGCGTTGCGGCGCGGTTCTCGCGATCACGGGGATCAGGGGGGGCAAAACAATCGTCGACAGGATGAAGGCGGTCCAAACGGCCGCATCATCGAACGGCATGGCCCAGCCGGCGATCAGGGCTAGCACGACCGCCGGCGGCGAGACCGAACGGCGCAGGTTGTCGAGCATCTTCCAGCGGCCGATGGCAGGAACCGGCGATCGACGAGCAGCTCCGCTAGGGCCCCGTGCAATGATCCATGGGAGCAGCTGCCAGTCGCCTCGCGCCCAGCGTCCCTGAGACATTAAAGCACCCTGTACGGGACAGTGGCCGTTTTCAACCTTTTCATAACGGTAGCTACTGTACCTTAGCGTGAGGGTGTTTTTTCAACGTCCTTACTAGAGATTGCAAATGGAAACGCCGACAAGCGCCGAGCCCATCGGCGACAGCGCAATAGATGATCGCAGGAGATCACGCGGCGAACGCCGATCGTCGCCGCGAACGAAGACGCTAAAAGGTGCACAAATTATCTGGCGAAATGGCATCCCCGTGCAGTGCGTCGTTCGCAATCTTTCGGAAGCAGGGGCCAAGATTGTGGTTCACAGCCCAGTCCCAGGCACCTTTGACCTTGTCTTCGATTGTGACCAGTCGCGCCGTTCGTGCCGCGTGGTATGGCGGAAGGAAATTCAAATGGGCGTGAAGTTTCTGTAGTCGCTTCAAATGGTGGCCCAGCATTTCAACCGGATTTCCAGACCGTATCGGGTTTTCTTTACCTTCGACCGCCCCACAACCAATCCCCTTCCGCGGCTCAACCAAGCCCCGGACGGCCCCACTTCCTTCCAAAATTCGTGACGTAACATCAGTTCGCCTTAACAAAGCCCGGGAATTGTCACCGTGCTTTTATCCTCTCTTCGCAAATGACCAGTACGCACGCCCCAAGGAGCGCGTCGTATGAGCATGCTTATGATTCGTTGCCCGAAGACCGAGCAGGCAATCTCTACCGGTAGAGAGGTTGAAATTGCGGCCTTCCGCTCCACCCCGGTGTTCTTCGGCCGAACCTACTGCCCGCTCTGCCGCGTGACGCACGAGTGGTTCGCCCAAGACGCATGGGTCTGCGATTCCGAAGCTGGCGACGCCGCGTCTGAGCAACACGTTGCATAGCGCCCGATAGTCACCGCGCCGCTAACGTTCCTGACTGGCCCTATGCTGATCCACTAGGGCCTTCGCTTCGGCCACGACTTTATTCCGTTCGCCATATTGACGTGTATTTGGATTTTTTTCCAAACCATAAATACCGTCCAGAGCATATATTAAAATGCGCCAACCCGACCCAAATCGTCTCACCTCCAAGCGAAAGCCATTATAGTCGATGTCCTCTTCTCCTGGCGGCAGCGCCATGTTGACCTCTCACTTTGACTTTGCAATTTTCCGAAACAATATCGATGATTTGCCCCCTTTTCTTGTAGCTTATCACAACTGGTTCCGCAGCCGCCTTCAACCAATCCCCTTCCACGGACTCAACCAAGCTCCGCCGCAGGGTCAACTTCCATCCAAAATCCGTGACGAGAATTTCATCGGTGCGGCGGATAGGGCGCAATCTGCATTGTCAGGCCGAGCTCGGAAGGCTATCGTAAAACGTCAACAGCGGAGATTTCTAGATGGCTAAGGGCACCGTGAAGTGGTTCAATTCCCAAAAGGGGTACGGCTTTATTCAGCCGCAGGCCGGCGGAAAAGATGTGTTTGTCCATATCTCCGCTGTCGAGAGAGCTGGCCTCACCGGTCTCAATGAAGGGCAGGTTGTCGAATACGAGGAAGTCGCGAACAAGGGCAAAACGTCAGCAGAGAATCTCAAGGTTCAACGCTGATCTTGCGGCGACCGCCATCGCGGTGTGGACCAAGTAAAGCCCTCGTTTCACTGTTGCGCCCAGCGATACCGATGCATCGGGAGAAGCAACAATGACAGTCGACGAATCCAAAGCCCTCAATAAGGGCGCCCGGGTTTATTGGAGGGGAGATACCACTGATAGTGGCATTATCACCGAAACGAGCTGGGATGCGGTTACGATCGCCTGGAACAATGGGCAGTCGGCCAGAGTGTACCACGGAGACATGCGCGAAATTCAGCAAACACCGACAAAGCCGCACACCGTGTGACGCCAACCGAACCAACGCCACTCCGCCGCTCAACCAAGCCACGGCACACCACCAAACCTTCCAAAATCCGTGACGTGAAATTGGACTGGCGCTTCTCGCCTATTCGATTAGTTGTTGAGCTTGGCCAACAGCTGCTTGAGTGCCGCTTTTCCTGCTTTGTTAGCGGCTGCGATAGTTTGGAAAAAGATCGGCGACTGCCCGATCGGGCTTGACCTGCCGGCGCGATAAATCTCCCACCTCCACGAGTTGGGAGGCCGCGCCCTACTCTTCACCACAACAGAGTAGTCAGTGTCGTCGAAACCG
>Ga0181536_10004489_pt1 | contig 14734 bp, 9 predicted proteins | sample PEATcosm2014_Bin_41_FD_121105 | JGI IMG/M metagenome (GOLD analysis project Ga0181536, IMG submission 121105) | Peatland microbial communities from MTU Mesocosm Facility, Houghton, MI, USA - PEATcosm2014_Bin17_60_metaG | ecosystem: Environmental > Terrestrial > Soil > Wetlands > Peat | place... | reverse complement strand
CTGCAGTTGATGCTGGCGGGTGCAAGGCTGAAATTGCCGGTCACACCCGCGACAGCGATCCTGTCGCTGATCCACCCGCCCGTATAGCGCGGCTCGCTCGTCAACTTCGCGAGGTCCTTCTTGTCCTTGGTCGTCTGAGCGCCGCTCTTGGCCAGGTCGATGGAAACCTTCTGGTTCGCAGCGACAGTGACATCGCCCGTCCAGACGTCGCTCCCGTTCTTAGTCACATCCACGTGATAGGTCCCTGGCGGAACGAGCAGGTTTCTGTGCCACCACCAATCGTGATTCGTCGCACCTACGTGCCCGACAAAATAGGAGGGAGTCTTTCCATTCAGCAAGACCGCTGCATGGCTATCGCCCCCCTTGAACTCGATCTGGCCGTAAGGAGCACTCACGGCGGCGCCACCCGCCTCGAGCGTGACTTTCAGGTCGGTCGTTTTACCGGAATCGATGTTGACGTCCTGCGTCGAGGTTTTGTAACCGTAATTCAAGACAGCGACCGTGTGCTTCCCCGGGCTGAGAGAGATTGTTTCGCTGCCGTCGCGGATGGCTTTATCATCCACAAACACATAGGCATGCTTCGGGATCACCTTGATTTTCAACTTTCCGTCTTGCGCAAAGCCCGCGGTGGCGCAGAACATCGTGGCCACCACAAGGGTTAATATGTATCCAAGTCGTCGCATCTGAGTGTCTCCTGAGCCTGGATTTCCTCCAGGCAGCCGGCATTCTACACCGGCGTTCCTTTAGTCCTTTGACTGCATTCTAACCCTAGTCTTTGCCAAAGCCTATATCTGTTCTCTTTTGTACAGCCTTACGGAGATCTTCCCGGCAAGCAGGAGTAGTTCCCGGTAAATTGGATTAGCAGATAGTATTCCAGTTCTCCGGTAAGCGTATATCAAGAGTTGGCCTATTCACGCCGTGTCAATGGGGCTGGCTGTGACGGCAAGTTCGTTGTGCGGCGGGTGGGAGAAGAGTATCATCCGCGGGTTAGAGTTCAAGATCGTAAATTTCGGTCACCACCTCGACCGTGCTGCTTAAACGGGGTGTCCGGCCTCCACAGCAGTTCCGGAAATCACACAGGAGCAAGAGAAATGAAGAACACACGATGCTCGCGTTTCGCTCTATTGCTGTTCGCCGGACTGTTGATTGCCGCTGGCGCGCGTCAGACCCTGGCCCAGCAAGCGAACAAGAGGACCGCTGATACTGCGCAGAATAAGCCCGAGTCGCTGGGTTTCTCGTCGGAGCGGCTTGAGCGGCTCCATACGGCGATGCAGCAGGAAGTGGACCAGAAGCGGCTTGCTGGCATCGTAACCGTCCTGGCGCGCCACAGCAAAGTGGTCGAGGAGCGGACCTACGGCAAGAAGGACATCGCGAGCGGCGCCCCGATGACGAAGGACACCATCTTCCGCATCTACTCGATGAGCAAGCCGGTCACCGGCGTGGCCATGATGATCCTCTATGAAGAGGGCAAATGGCATCCCTCCGATCCGATCTCGAAGTACATTCCCGAGTTTGCCCACCTAAAAGTTTTCAAGGGTGTGGACCAGAGCGGCAACATGATCCTGGAAGACCCTGTGCATCCCCCAACCATGCGCGAACTGATGACTCACACGGCGGGGTTCACTTACGGATTTTTCGGCAATAGTCTGGTGGACAAGATGTACAAGGACCGGCAGGTCCTGCAATCCAAATCCCTGCAGGAGATGGTCGAGAAGCTTGCGAAGATTCCGTTGCTCTACCAGCCGGGAAGCCGCTGGGTCTACAGCGTTTCGATGGATATCCAAGGCTTTATCGTGGAAGAATTGTCGGGCCAGTCGCTGCCCGATTTCGAGCAGCAGCACATTCTCGGGCCGCTGGGGATGAAGGACACGGGCTTCTTTGTTCCCAAAGAAAAGCGCAACCGGTTTGCCACGCTTTACAGTGAAGACCAAAAAGGCGAACTGACCGCAGGGGCGACGGACGGGGGAGTGCCCACCGACTATGCAACGCAGCCAACGATGCACTCGGGCGGCGGCGGAATGGTCTCTACGGCGGAGGACTATCTGCGCTTCGCTCAGATGTTGTTGAATGACGGCGAACTGGACGGCGTGCGCATCCTGGCGCCGGCGACGGTACAGCTCATGACTTCAAACCATCTCGTCGGCAGCCTTATGACGAGCGAGGATCCGTTGAACCCCCGGCCCGGCATGGGGTGGGGCTATGATTGCGCGGTCTTCACGGACCCGCCGCAAGCCGACGTAGCGGTTGGCAAGGGCACTTTCTTCTGGCTGGGAGCGGCGGACACGTGGTTCTGGGCCGATCCCAAGAACGATGTGATTTTTGTTGGCATGACGCAGCGAATGCTCGGCCCCGGGTGGCCTGATGTGGAGGGGTTAAGCCAGGCCACCGTCTATCAGGCGCTCCTGCAACCGAAGATGTGAGAAAGACGGTTCGTCTGTCGCGGCACTCGTCTTTGGACGATCAAATCCCGAGCAGTCGGATTACTGGACATTTGGGACACAAGTACTCCACTTTCCCAGACAGTTTCCGAGCATTTGGCGACTCTCCAGGGTGCGATTTCGTTCTGGGACTATGCGCGCGAAGGAGACTATGCGCGAACTATCTTCCTAGACGTTTCGTGTCCTCCCACGACGCGAATGGTTATGGAGCTTACGCGTTTGAAGTTGTCCCTCGCAGACATGAACTATTTTGGCCTTTCTTCGTCTAACCAGTAAGGAGATTCTATGCACCCTTCCAGGTTCGTGCTCTGCGTCCTATGCTGTCTTCTCGGGACCGCCCCGGCAGCTTTCACCCAGACAGCCACAAACGACCGCATCCAACTCACGCTCGACACCAGCGAAGCCGACCAGGTGCTGGCCATCCTCGCGCTTCGCAGTCAGGGCAAGCCCGTCCCCGACTCCGAGTGGCAGAAATTGTTCGCTACGGCACCCTACCAGCGCCTGAAGCAGCGCGAAAAAGCCATCGGGGAAAAGTTCCACGACCCCACCCGCACCTTCACCGACGACGACTTCAAGCGCTTCGTCCTCTCCGACGACCTTCTCCCGCGTGCCGCCGCGCTTTCCAGCACCCTAGATCGTTGGAAGAAAGCCGATCTCCGGCAGGACGCCGGACGGGTCCTCGCCTATCTGCCTGCCGAGGCGACCCTCCGCGCAAAGGTGTATCCCGTCATCAAGCCGGGGACCAACAGCTTTGTGTGGGAGCTATCCTCCGACCCCACCATCTTCCTGTATCTTGACCCGGAGGTGAGCCGCGAGAAGTTTGAGAACACCGTGACCCATGAACTGCACCACATTGGTCTCGGTAGTGTCGGTCCCATTTATGACCGCAAGATCGCCGCCTTGCCCGAACCTGCGCACACGGCGGCCGACTGGATGGGCAGTTTCGGCGAGGGCTTTGCCATGCTCGCTGCCGCGGGAGGGCCCGACATCGACCCGCACGCAGCCAGTTCCGCCAAGGAGCATGCCCGCTGGGAGCATGACATGGGGCAATTCAACGATGATCTCCACACCGTGGACCAGTTTTTCCTCGACATTCTGAACGCCAAGTTCGCTAGCCCCGACGCCATGGAAGAGAAGGGCGGGTCGTTCTTTGGCATTCAGGGCCCCTGGTACACCGTCGGCTACAAGATGTCGGTGATGGTCGAGAAGCACTTTGGCCTCCAGGCCCTGATCAACACCATGCTCGATCCGCGCTGCCTGCTGGTGCTCTACAACCGGGCAGCGGCGGAACAAAACGCTGCCGGAAAGCCACCGCTCCCCCTCTGGTCCGAGGACGTTCTCTCCGCCGTCCATGCGGGCACCTGTGGATCACCTTGAGGTCGGTTCGATCACTGTCCGGCGAAGGCACTCGCCTGGCCGCTGCATGAACGAGCTATGATCGTTGCCCAGCTAAGCGGTCTAGAAAGAGCGATTCTGGAAAGTTGCGACCTCGCGGCTCAGTTGCTTGTGTAGCCGGATTTCCGGACTTCTGGCTTAGCAGTACCCGACTTGTCCGATAAGGGACCTAGGCAGGACTTTGCGATTAGTTTGTCCAAAAATGCGTCGCTGCAGTTCCACAGCGTGTGACAATAACCACGTCGTTCAATGGACACCTCTTCCCGCAAACTCAACATGCACAATACAAACCAAAATGGCCTTGGCCGTGCCATCCGAATAATTGGAAAAGGACTCATATGTCAAACGTCACTTCTAGGCACCACTTGGGATTGTGGCTCCTCGTGAGTGTTTTTGCGATGCCCTCGGCTAGTTTCAGCGTAGCTTCGCAGGACCAAACGGAGAGGCCGACAAAAGATTCACCCAAGATGAAGTCCATAGTTTACGAAAACAGGAAATACGGATTTCGTTTCTCGCTGCCAGAAACTTGGAGAGGATACTCAGTCAGTGTTAGCGAGTGGGAAGGCGGGGACGGAAGGACCTATCAGCGCGGCGAGGTTATGCCGCCACCAAAAAAGGGGCCCCTCATAACAATCCGCCATCCACTTTCGACGGACAGCAACCCGCGCCAGGACATCATGATCATGGTTTTCACGAAGGCTCAGTGGAAGTTAGTGGAGGAAGATAAAATAATCCTAAGCGCGGCCCCGGTCGGCCCAAAAGAATTGGGACGCAACGCAAAATTCGTGTTCGCTCTGCCCCCCCGGTTCAACGGTGCCGGCATAGAAGGTTGGCAAGAAGTGGGCGAAATAATCCAAAACCATCCACTTCACACGTTCTGATTCTCAACTCATGACCAGTCCCTCTACCGGAGAGGTTCTGGTGCGAAAGATGCAAATCACAACGACGGCGAAAAGCTGCTCGCAATCCCGGCGCCTGATGTTGCTCAGGCCCAGCTATAGCCATGTTTCGCCAGGGGCAGGGAACGAATGCGCTTGCCCGTGGCCGCAAAGATGGCGTTGCACACCGCTGGAAGAACAGGAGGCAGCGCCGGCTCGCCCAATCCTGTTGGAGGATTATCCGTGCGGAGGAAATGTACCTCGATCGCGGCGGGCAATTGGTTTATGCGGATGGGCGTATATTCGTGGAAATTGCTCTGCACCGCCCGCCCGCGGTCGATGGTGATTTCATAGCTCATCACGGAGCTTAATCCTTCCAGGACCGCGCCGCGCACCTGATTATCCGCGTTGCTGGGGTTGATAATCTGGCTGCCAATATCGCCGGCCACCCACACGTTGTTCACTTTCACCGCGTTTTGGGCGTCGACGCTGAGCTCCACGACTTCCGCAAAATACCCGCGGTGCGAAAATTGGAACGCCACGCCCATTCCCGTGCCTTTCGGCAAGGTGCGCTTGCTCCAGCCGGATTTCTCCGCAACCAGGCGAACGACGCCTTGCATTCGTGCGGCATCCATATTGCCGGAGAAGGGGTCCGGCTTTGCGTCGGGCGTGGCCACGCGCGCCAGGCTCAACAACTCCAGCCGGAACTCCACGGGATCCTTGCCCGCGGCGTGGGCGAGTTCATCCGTAAACGACTGGAAGACCCAGGAAAACGCATTGCTGCGCGGCGCGCGCAACGCAAACGTCGGCACGCCCAGGGGCATCAAGGACGCGCCAAAATAAAAATTCGGCAGAAAGGTTCCTGGGAATTCGTTGCCGGGAATGTTCGCCGAGGGAGCAAACTGCTCGCCCTGGCCGAAAGTTACGAAATGATTTCGCCAGGCGACGACTTTTCCGGAAGCGTCCAATCCACCTTTCAGGAAATGAAATCCCGCAGGGCGATAGTGATCGTGGTGGAAATCGTCCTCGCGTGTCCACAACAGCTTTACGGGCACGCCTGCGCGCTTGGCGATGGCGGCCGCTTCGAGCATGTAATCGTTCGTCAGGCGGCGCCCAAATCCGCCGCCCGCCCGCATCATGTGCACGATGATGTCGTCATGTGAAATCCCCAGCACCTTGGCCACTTGCATGCGGCCAGATTCGGGCGTCTGGCTCGGCGACCAGAATTCCAATATTCCGTCATGGAAATGCGCCAGGCAGTTTTCGGGTTCCATGGGCGCATGGGCCAGGAACGGGTAGTCATACGCGGCTTCTACGATCTTCGCGGCGGAGCGCAGCGCGGCCTCCGCGTCGCCATCCTTGCGCAGCGTGATGGCCGGCTCCTGCTTGGAAAGTTCCACGGCGCGGCGCGCGAATCCTTCGCTGCTTTGTTGCGCGGTGGCGCCCTCGTCCCACTGGATCTGCAGCTTCTGGCGCGCGGAGTTGGCCTGCCACCAGGTGTCCGCCAGGATGGCCACGCCGCTGTGCAGCCCGAGCAGCTCCGTCGTGCCTTCCACCACAAACGCCTGGCGCACTCCAGGCAAGGACTTCACTTCCTCGACATTGGCAGTCACCACTTTTCCCGCGAACACCGGACACTTTTCATAAACGGCCCACAACATTCCGGGAACACGGAAGTCGATACTGTAGATCGGCTTGCCCGTCACGATGGAGGGGACATCCACGCCGGTGATCGGTTTGCCGATGATTTTGTAATTCTTGGGGTCCTTCAGGGTGATGGAGTTCAAATCCGGCGGGGGCAAGGTCGCGGCTTTTTGTGCCAGCGCGCCGTAGGTCAGAGTGCGTTTTGAAGTTGTATGGATTACCCGTCCGGAAGAGGTTTCGCATTCCGATTGCGGCACGGACCACGTTTGCGCGGCGGCCGCCACAAACATCTGCCGGCAGGCGGCGCCGACGCGGCGAAGCGGGTCCCAGTTCGTGGGCGTGGACGTGCTTCCCCCGGCGACCTGCCGCCCATATTTCGTTTCGTCCAGGTCGGCTTGCTCAATCCGGACATCTTTCCAATCCACGTCGAACTCCTCGGCGATGATCATGGGAAGATGCGTTTTGACGCCCTGCCCGACCTCGGGGTTCTTCGCGGTTATGGTGACAATTCCATCAGCCGCCACGCGAACAAATGCCGTGGGAACATAGGCCGGGGCGGGCGGTTGGGGCCCGGCTGCCTGGCCTGCAAGGACGTCCGGGAAAATGGGCACGCGGCAGGCGAGCAAAAAGCCGCCACCGCTGACCGCGGAAACGCGCAGGAAGGTACGCCGATCAATGGCAGTCGCAAGCATAGAGCCTCCTAGCAAAAGACAATGATTACAGCTCACGCATGGTGACCGATTTCAGTTTGACGCACAGCAGACCGAATTGGTTTCAGACACAACAATCATCGTCCCATTTGATCGATTGTTTGCCGCACCGACTACATTCTAGGCTGGGTCGGCAGTTCCGGGAGATTATGGGGCAGACGCCCGATTAGCGCCATTTTAAAATGCGTTCATCGGGCAAGGGCCGGCGATTCAGCGGTGAAATGAGGAAATTTCAGCAGCCTTAGGATTCGTCCGTCAACGCGTTTGCTTAGGCGGAAAAAGCAGTCCCGCGTGTCAGCGCCTTGAGTTCGCCAATTTTCCGGGCGACTTGCACGGAGTTTCGGCACGCCACGCTGCAGGCATCGCAAATTCTGCAAGCTTCCAATCCTTTGCCCGCGGGAATTCCGGCAAGCATGGTCCGCGCCATGTCTGTATTGCCGTATTGCAGGGCGTACATGTGCGAACGCATCAATGCCGGGACTTCCACCTGTTTGGGGCAAGCCTCGCGGCACTCGCCGCACTGCTGGCAAAATTCCGCTTGCGCCATGAAGCTCTTGTCGGCAAGAAATGTTTTTTCATCTTCGGTGTACGCCAGATTGGCGGCGACGGAGAAGTCCTGCTCCAGATGTTCGTAGGTACTGAAGCCGGGAATCGCCGTGGTCACAAAGTCATGATTGAGCACCCACTTCAGCAGCGCGGTCTGGCTCACCGGCGGAAGCGGTTTCGGCAAGTGAGAATCCGGACGAACACTGCCGCCGGCTTGCGTTTTCATGGCAAAGACACCGATGCCGTTCTTTGCCGCGCGCTCGATCGTGCCCAAAATGGCGTTGTCGTGCGCCATCGTGTAATTGAACGTGACTAGCACCACATCGAACATATTCAGCCGGATGGCCTCGCTGACAACGTCCACGGTCTTGTGCGTGGAAATCCCGATGAAGCGCGTCTTGCCCTCTTTTTTCAGCGTGCGCAAAGCTTCCAGCGGGCCCTCCGAGCGCGCGTATTCCACGGAATCCACCGCGTGGTAAAACAGGATATCCACGTGATCCATCTGCAGCCGCTTCAGGCTTTTCTCCGTCTGTTCGATGAAGCGCGCCTTGCCGTCCGCGGTGTTGAGCCCGCGATCATGGTCGCGGACAGCTTCCTTGGTGGCAATCGTCACCTTTTCGCGAACGGCCATATCCTTGATGGCCTGGCCGACCATTTCCTCATTGCGCCCCTGTTGATATCCGGCGGCGGTGTCATAGTGGCGTATGCCCAATTCGTAGGCGCGGCGCAGGAGTCCAGGGATGTCTGCGTTCATCACCCCCATGCTGACAATCGGAAGCGTCAAGCCCGTCTTGCCGAGGGTGCGCTGCAAGACCGGACTGGAGGCGGTAGTCCTCATCGGCGGATTGGCGAAGAGCAGATCAGCCCGCCCCAAGATTCCCGCGGCGCCGGCCAAAGCCAGCGGCTTGACGATGAAGTCCCTGCGATTCCACTCGTTCTGGTTTTTCATGGTTGGCTCCTCGAAATATCACCTTCAGTTTTTGCCGCTGCCATACCCGGAATAGGCGTCCGGCAAGAAAATCTGATTTTTGGGATTGCGCGTTTCGCCCACGCTGGTGATGCGCACGCCGCGCTCGTCGCTGATGGGGCATTTGTATTCGCAGATTCCGCAACCGATGCAGAGGTCGGGATTCAAGCGTGGCTGCTTCAATGTGGCATAACTTCCGTCCGGCGTCATCACCGGCACTTCCTGGAACCAAATCGCTTTCTTGGGCGTCGGGCAGTGTTCTTCGCACACGATGCAGGAACGCGCGGAAGCGTAGGGCAAGCAGCGGTTGCGATCGAAGAACGCCGTCCCAATGCACAGCTTCTGTTTGTCTTCCAGGACCAACTTCTGAATCGCATGCGTGGGGCAGGCCTGCGAACACAAGGTGCATTCGTAATCGCAGTAGCCGATGCGCATTTTCAGCACGGGAGTCCACAGGCCGGCCATTCCGCCTTCGCTCATGGCCGGATGGATCGCGTTCGTCGGGCAAACTTTCATGCACTCGCCGCAGCGAATGCACTTGGAGAGGAATTCATCTTCGCCCACGGCACCGGGTGGCCGAATCAACGCGGGATTGAATTCGCTCGCTTCGCCCATCGCGCTGCTGCGCACCAGGAGCACGGCCCCTATGCCCGCGGCTCCCGAAACCAAAAGTGACCGGCGTTTCAAATCCAACTGCATCGGGCGCGGCGAGCGAAGGAAATTGCGCAGCCACTGGAATGGCGCCGTGAATCCCTTCGCGCCGGGGATGTCCACGCGAAACGTTACGGCATGGAGCGGGCAGGAATCGTGGCAATTCCAGCAGTAGAAACATTCCGAGGATTTCCACCCTTCGGCTATATCCGGATCAGCACCGCCCTGACAATCCGTAACGCAAAGGCGGCATTTGTTGCAGATCTCGTCGTTGCGTTGCAGCCGGACGATGGGATTCTTGGCCGCGATGCCAAGCAGCGCGCCCAGGGGACAAATGTACCGGCACCAAAACCGCGCGCGATAGAGGTTGAGCAGAAGAATGGCGAAAAAGATCAGCGCGATGAGGAACGTCCCGTAGAAGTGCGGCTGAGAGGCAGCCAGGACGTGCCGGCGCAGCACTTCATAGATGGGCTCGGTCACCACGGTGAGCCGGACTTTGCCGACGCCCGGATCGGCCTGATAAATCCAGGTGAAAAGAGATTTTATGCCGTCATTCGCCGTGGGATAGAGCACGATGGCCATGCTCCGGTAAAAGAACGAAAACGGGTCGAACCACCCCACCAGATTCAGCCCCAGCAGCGCGGATACCAGCAAGCTGTCAAGCAGATAGTATTTTGATTTTTGCCATTTCGTGTAGCCGCCGACGGTCAAACGCGCTTTGGCAGACGATCTCCGCCAGGCGGTCATCATGTTGTGCAGCGTGCCAACGGGGCACACCCAGCCGCAGAACCAACGCCCGAAGATGATCGTCGCCCCGAGGGTGATCAGGGCAAGCAGCATGGATGAGGCAATCTGATGCGAAGCGATCCAAGCGGATAGAAACGCCAGCGGGTCGAGATCAAAGAACAAGGTGACGCGGCCGCCGAGCCGGTTGATGGGATGGTAGGCCGCCTCAATAAACAAATAGAGGAACAGCAGCATGAACCCGGTTTGGCTCGCCCGGCGGAGCCACACTGGCCACGAAATGTGTTTTTTCTCCATTAGGATTGGCCCGGTTCCCGAGTCTGCGATTACAATTCCGCTCGCCGTGGTTTCAGGGATTCGAAATCCATCGTACCGAGTTTGCGATTGCTGGCCTCCACGATGTAACCAATGTCCTGAGGCTTCAGGCCCAGCAGGGTTGCGCCGAACGAATCCACCGCCACCTGATCCACACCCGCAACCACGGTGTCGCGGCGCTGCACGTCCGCCAGGTTGCCGCCGGTTGGGCCGTTGGCCGTCAGCACGCGCACTCCATCCAGCACGACGAGGTTCGGGCGGAAAAACGCCGCCAGGTCCACCAGCGTATTGCCCAAGTCCTGATGGAAGCGGTTGCGCTCGCCACCCACCACACCCATCAGGTTCTTGATTCCTAGCGTCGCTTTGCAAAGCCCATGGTGCTTGGCGATAGGAATATTGATGAATTTATTTACGCCCAGCACATCGGCATACACATCCCAAGCGGGCAGGACCTTGCCGCTCAGCTTGGTGCTCTTGAATTTGCGATCGTCCATCACGAAGCAGTCCGCGCCCGCCTTCTGCGCCGCTTCCTGGATTCCACTGCGTGCAAAAGAAGTCACGGCGGGGTTACACGAGTTGTCGCTCACGATCACATGCTTCGCGCCGGCCTGGTAACACAGTGCAACTACGGTTGAGACAACGTCTGGATTGGTGGTGGCCGCTTGTTCCGGCTTGCGGTTCCAGCCGATGTTCGGTTTCACCCACACCGTGTCTCCGCGATTCACGAAGCGCTGCATGCCGCCGAGTCCGGCGATCGCTTCCCGCGTCAGGCGCTGCGATTCTTCGGAAATGCCGTCGGGCTCCTTCGGAGACGTGCGGTAGTGCGCGATGCTCAGCGCCGGGCCGGACGTGGCCGCGAGCGCATCCCACGCAAACGGGCCAAGTTTCAGCGCCGCGCCTCCCAGCGCCATCGTCTTCAAGAATGTTCTGCGGGGACAGTCTTTCATGGGTTCTCCTCAGTCTGCGATTCGACGATGAGCGAGCCACTTCCTCTCACTTCAAATCCTGTATCGTTTTCTTCAGTAACACCGCCGCATCGTTCGCCGGGTTCATGATCACAATCAGGTAACGGCCCTGCGCAACGGCAATCACGTGTCCCTCGAATGTGTTGCTGGCGCGAATTGCGTCATCGCCTAAATCGGGGGCAGCTTCGCACTTGCCGCTCTCGCGGAAATATTTCGCCAGCGATTCCAGTTTGGTTTTTGCTTCCGCCGGATCCTTGGCCACGGAAATGAGCAGCTTGCTCTCCAACTCGCCTTGTTTATAGCTCACCACGTACGCCGGGCTCAGAAAGGGGTGACCCAGCGGGTCCTTGCGTGTGAACTGCTCCGAGTGCTTCACGCGATGATCCTGCGGAATCTTTTCCAACAGGGGAGGGAACGATCGTGTCCCGGTAATCCTCTCCGAGAGGACGCGCGCAATTTTCTCCAAGAGGCCGTCCGAGCCGGGGCCAAAGCCCGCCAGTTTGATGTAGTAGCGGTCCTGCAGAAAATTCAAAATGTCTTCGTTGCGGTAAGCCTCAATGCCAATGTCCAGAAAGTTGTAGCCCGGCGCGCGCTCCGCCGCATACATCCCGAAGGCGTCTTCGGCGTTGCCCATGTCAAAGATGTCCACGGTCAGCTCGGCTTGTCCGCTCTTGAAGTCCTGGTGCAGCAGAACCTGGAAGTCGTAGAGAAGATAAACATCGGCGCCGCCGTCCATGTATTGATAGAGGTTATCCGGGCCGTAAAACGAGGGAGGGGCTTGCGCGGTGGGATTCCCGGGAAGCGGGCCGGCGACAAAAGTCAGCAAATGCTTTTGGGCAATATCGGAGGATTGCGTGCGGGGAGCGCCGTCGCCAGATGCCGAACCCTGTGGCGGGAAGAATCCTGCTGCCAGCAAGCCACAGATCAGCCAGCTAGTACTTGGGGCCCAAAACTTCATTGCAACATTCCCTCACCCGGCATCGGCGGGAGCGAAGCGCCGAGGATGGGAACAGCGGACTAAAGCGAGTTACTTTGTCCAATCACAGTATACAAGGTGCGGCGCGGCGCGGGGCTGTGCGGTTCGTCACAAAAATGAGCTGCACAGGCAGAATCCCGACCAGAATAGTCCTGATAGACAAGCTTCGGATTCGCGGGGCTGACAAAGGGCCGGCGGGCGCTCGGCAAGGAACTGTTCACGCCCTACGCAGCTAGGTGCGGATGACGCACAAGTTGAATACGTTGAGTAAACTCTGTAGTCTGATGACCTTGCTGCGACGGGGGCGAAAGGGGTCCGGTGACCTTCCCGGCCTTCAAAGCCGGCGATCCGGCCCTTCGCGGGCCGAATGGTGGATTCGACTTCCACACGCCTCCGCCAGATCAGAGCGGAAGAAAAGACAAAAAGGAAGAGCGGACCCATCCTTTGCCAAAACCGCAAAGGGTAGGCCGCCCGCTCCTCTGCTTCTTATAACCTCAAGGTTGAGTTCTAAAGTGGTATCCTGCACCTGTACAACCCGAATGCAAGCCTAGGGATGCGCCACCCGCCAACCATCCATTCACCCACGAGGGAGAATCCCCTCACTTTCATTAACTCTTTCGCATAGTACTATCGTTCACCCTTCCCCTTCAGGTGATACTGGCAAGGGCCGAGAATGCAAACTACTGGACATTCAGCACGTTGGCTGAACTCACTGAGCTCATTGAACAAGTACGCTCTATTTGTGTTCGCAATGAGTATTGCCTTGCTCTCTCCTCGGCTGGGTGTGCCCAGGGGGAGCGTGCTCGATGAATCTCACTATGTCTCAGGAGCAAAAGCTCTCTATCACAAAAGCCCCGGGCTGTGGCACGGCGTTCCCGATACCAATCTGGAGCACCCTCCTCTGGGCAAGTACCTGATCGGGCTTGGCATTGAATTCCTTGGCGACAATTCTGTCGGATGGCGCGTCGCGTCTGTTCTATTCGGATCCCTCACCTTGATGGTGATTTTTATCTGGATATCCAATATTGCAGATCCATTTACCGCCTGGGTCGCCGTGGTTCTCGTCTTAACCAACGGGTTCTGGTTTGTCATGTCCAGAGTGGCCATGCTCTCCATTTTCGAACTTTGCTTTTGTGTGACCGGATTCTATTTTCTGAGCAAGGACAAACCCGTGTGGTCTGGTCTATTCCTTGGGCTGGCCTCGGCTTGCCGATGGAATGCGGTCTTTGCGATTGCTCTTATCGTTGCTTGGCTTACCCTCCGCAAAAATCCGCAACTCAAGAAAGCAGTACAGATCGGGTTATCCTCGTTCGCTTCTTACACCATCGCCTTTCTCCCGGCTGTGAAATTTAGCGTCCCGGATTTTGTCCGCGCACAGGCATTCATATTTCATTACCATAGGCACTTTGTAGGCAATGCTGAAATTGCCCAAAGATGGTATTCGTGGCCAATTAGAAACGAGCCCGAATTCTGTCTCAATTGTTTACTCGGCAACCGGGTCACAATATTGCTCGGAGTTATTGCTATTATCTTCCTGCTTGCTAGGTCAAGACACCGCCTTTTGGCTTTTGTGCCCATCGTTTTTTGGTTGCAATGGGAGGTTACGGGAAGGACCTTCCAGTATTACTACTACTTCCTCGATTCCATCGTCTTTTTAAGCATCGCAGCCGCGCTCATGTTGGGAGAAGCCCGCAGCAGGGTGAAGTGGTTTCCCGCAGCCTGTGTTTCGGTTTCCGTCCTTTGGTTCGTCCTCTACTACCCGTATTTCACCTACTGGTCCACGCCCTGGGACCCCGTCTTGAACTACTTCCTCTTGAACTACATCCATTTTTAGATCTGATGCATCCTGGCGGATGGCCAAGAGGAAAAAGGGAGCTCCCGCGATTTTGAGTGCCGCACCCTAAGATTTTGGTTTTTCAGGGGTGCGGGTTTGGAGTCAATTTCATTGCAGCCATCGTCCGAAGAAAAGACCGCAAGTCTCATCACAAGTTCAAGTTCGTCCGGAGGCCAGCGTTGTGATTGCGGGTGAGAATCCAAAGCGCAATCGACGATTGAGGCCCTTCGGCGATCCTCATCGGATCGCCTCAGGGTGACAAGGTCCTTCTAGACCACGTCAAGATATGAATTGCAGCTTGTGAGAAATCCGGGCTAAGGTTATTGCACCGGGCGGGTGGAAAAATGCACGGCCGTCCAGCACTGCGGGAGGTGGGTGTCGTAGACGCCGTGGCGGTTCCACGACCACCCTGGGTGGGGCTGGACTTCGGCGCCCGCGACGCGCAGCAACTCGAAACGCCCGAAGAAAATCTTCCAGGTGTCGCCTTCCTTGGGAGGCAAGGGCCGGTCTCCCGCCAGCCACTTGGCGCCCTTCCACGGAAAGGCCAACTCGACGGTCCAACCCTTGTCGATGTCGGAGTTATCGTTGAGCGTGCCATCCACGTGCACGGCGCTCTGCAGCCCGGGGAAACCCCAGCCGAAGTACGCCCAGCGCAGCCCGCGGGGATTCGT